>Ga0222714_10004386_pt1 | contig 13847 bp, 14 predicted proteins | sample C33_3DmetaG_FD_165048 | JGI IMG/M metagenome (GOLD analysis project Ga0222714, IMG submission 165048) | Estuarine water microbial communities from San Francisco Bay, California, United States - C33_3D | ecosystem: Environmental > Aquatic > Marine > Unclassified | place: USA: California... | reverse complement strand
GATCTTTTTCGCCTGCCAGATGCCGCCCGAGCGGCCAAGCGCGGGCTGAAGGATCGTCACGCCATGCCGCAGCGCCATAGAAAATTCGGCAAGAGTCGTCATCCGTTCGCCTGTTGCCACCGGTATCTTGAGCGCGGCGGCGACCTTGGCAAATTCGGCGACATTGTCGGGCGGGATCGGCTCTTCATACCAGAGCGGCGAATAGGGCTCGATGGCCTGCCCCATGCGGATCGCGCCGCCGGTCGAGAACTGACCGTGGGTTCCGAATAGAAGGTCGGCCCTGTCGCCTACGGCCTCGCGGATCGCCTTGCAGAAATCGGCCGAGCGGGAGATGTCGCTCATCGCGGGCATATGGCCGGGGCGGATCGTGTAGGGCCCGGCGGGATCGAATTTGACCGCCGTATAGCCCTTTTCGACAAGGTCGATCGCGCTCTCGGCCGACATATCCGCATCGACCCAGAAATCAGGGAGCTTGTGGCTCGGCCGCGAGGGATAGAGATAACTGTAGGCGCGCAGACGGTCTGCGACCTTGCCGCCCAACAGCGCATGAACGGGGCGGTCTCGATCCTTGCCGAGGATGTCCCAACAGGCGATCTCGAGGCCCGAGAAGGCGCCCATCACCGTCAGGTCGGGCCGCTGGGTGAAGCCCGAGGAATAGACCCTGCGGAACATCAGCTCGATGTTCTCGGGGTTTTCGCCCGCCATGTGCCGTTCGAATACGTCGCGGATCACGGCGGTCATCGCTGCGGGTCCGACGGTCGAGGCATAGCATTCGCCCCAGCCGGTGATGCCCGTGTTGGTCGTGACCTTGACGAAGATCCAATAGCGCCCGCCCCAGCCCGGCGCCGGCGGCGCGGTGACGATAATGTCGAGATCGGCGAGTTTCATGTGGTCTCCACTTTGCTTTGCCCCAAACTTCACGCCTTGCCCGGCATTTCACTTTGCCTTCGGCGACATGACGGGTCGTCTTTACGCTTTTCGCGCGGCCTTGGCGAAACGGCGGGCGATATCGGGTGCTTCGCCCAGCTGGCTTGCAGCGCTGAAAACCGGGCCGAGGTCGAGGTCGGGCCAATGTTTTGTCGCTTTGTCCTTGAGTGAGCCGCCGCCGGCGACCTCGTGGCAAAGGGCTTTGACAGCCGCCTGCGCCTCGGGTCTCGGCAATGTTGCGGCAAGCTTGAACTGAAGCGCCTCGGCAAAAATGAGGCCGCTACCGTCGTCAAGGTTGGCCAGCATCGCCTCCGGTTCGGGTTTGATTCCCCGCGCCAGTTCAAGGGCAATCTGCGTGGCGCGACCGGCCGCGAGGCACATCTGCGGCAAGGTCATCCATTCGCTGATCCATGCCGCCGCGTCGCGCTCTTGCGTATGGGTGGCAGCCGCCTGCATGACGCTATTGAGCCCGACCATCTGGCGGGCAATAGCTGCGAGAACCGAGGGCATCACCGGGTTTTGCTTTTGCGGCATCGTCGAAGAGCCGCCGCTGCCGGGCAGGGCGACCTCGCCGATGCCGGATTGGGTCAGAAGGATCAGGTCTTGTCCCATCTTGCCAAGCTGGGCCGAGAGCTGCGTCAACCAGCCGGAAAGCTCTGCGATGGCCGAACGGTTGCTGTGCCAGCTCGCTTCTGGATCGGAAAGGCCCAAGGCTTTTGCCAGTTCGGCCCGCACCTGTGGCCCCTTCGGCCCCATTGCCGAAAGCGTGCCGGCAGCGCCGGACAGGCTCACGCAGAGACCCCGCTCGCGCAAGCCTTCGAGGCGGCCCAGAAGCGCGATCAGCGGCCCGCCCCATGCGGCCACGACCGCGCCGAAGCTTGTCGGCGTAGCGATCTGCCCGTAGGTCCGCCCCGCCATCGGCGTTACCGCGTGCGCCGCGGCCAAAACACCGAGCGCCGCCACCGTTTCGCGCAGCCGTGGCTCGATCAGGCCGAGAAACTGCCGCAGGCGCAAGACGAGGCCGGTGTCCATGATGTCTTGGCTGGTGGCGCCAAAGTGAAGCCATTGGGCGTGCTCGGGCGCCTGCATCGCACTGCGGAACGCGGCGACGAGGGCGGGAACGACAACCGCGTTTTGCCCTGTTTCGGCGGCCAGCCCGCCGGGGTCGATCTGCAATTCAAGGCTCGCGCGGTGGATCGCGGCGGCGCTTGCCTCGGGGATCAACCCAAGCGCCCCTTGCGCCTTGGCCAATGCGCCTTCGACGATCATCATCGCGCGGACCTCGGCGCTGTCGGTGAAAAGAGCGGCAACCTCCCGGTCGCCCATCAGGTCGCGGTAGATCGCGCTGTCGAATACCGAGCCTGCCATCCTAGTCCTCTGCCAGCCGTCCCAAAAGCCGCGCCAGCCCCTTGGGATCGGAAAGGAAGGGGGCGTGGCCGGTATCGATCGCTGCCACCGTATCAGCGGGCCAGCCCTCTGTCATCGTCGCCTGAAACTCGGGCGGGATCGTCTCGTCGTGCAAGCAACGGATGTAGCGACGCGGCAGATCGCGCGAGGCGGCGGGCCAGATCGGCGTTTCTTGCGGCAGGATCGGCTGAGGGCCGAGCCGCGAGAGCGCCCAATCCATGGTATCAGGATCGGTCCCACCAAAAAAGTTGGGGCCGATCTGCGCAAGATCAGGGGCGAAGGTGATCCGTTCCTCGTCGATCACCAGCTTGCCGTTCAAGGGCTGGCGCGGGGCCATGCGGCGCATTTCGGCCAGCGATTTTCCCGCCATTGGCACATAGGCACAGAGATATATGAGGCGGCGGAACCGCTGCGGCGCCATGTCGGCCGCAAGGGTCAGCGGATAACCCGCCATCGAATGGCCAACGACGATGGCCGGCGCGTCAATCGCCGCAAGGATCGCCTCGGCATAGAGATCGAGCGTGACATCGCGCGGCGGGGTCTTGTCCTCACCATGCGAGGGCAAGTCGATGGCGCGGGCGGTATGGCCCAGCGCAGCAAGTTCGGGGATCAGCCGGTCAAAGGCCCATGCCCCATGGCAGGAACCGTGGACCAGCAGGAAATCAGACATGGCCGACTTGCTTGAGGAAATCGTTCAGTAGCCCTGCATAGGCTTCGGGCGCTTCGACGCAAGGCAGGTGTCCGACCTTGCGCATCAACTCGAACCGCGAACCGGGGATCAGGTCGATGGTCTCGCGGACAAGATCGGGCGGGGTTGCCCCGTCTTCCGATCCGGCAATACCAAGGGTCGGCAGGCGCAGGCCGCTGGTGGGCGTATAGAAATCGGTGCCCGCAATGGCAGCAGAAACGCCGACATAGCCTTCATCGGCGGTTGCAACGAGATGCGCCCGCCATTTGGCAAGCTCGGGCGTCGCGCGGAACTCCTTGCTGAACCAGCGTTCCATCACGCCATCGGCAAGGCTCTCGAGCCCGCCGGCGCGAACCCCGTCGATCCGGTCTTGCCAGAGCTTTTGATTGCCGATCTTGGCGGCGGTGTTGGACAGAACGAGCGCACGGATAATATCCATGCGTTTGACCGCCAGACCCTGGGCGATCAGGCCGCCGACCGAGAGGCCGACAAAGACGGCGTTCCTGACCTCGAAGGCATCGCAGACCGCCTCGGCATCGCTTACCAGCGCGCCCATAGTATAGGGTGCGGGCGGCACATCCGATTTGCCGTGGCCGCGCTTGTCCATGCGAACGAGGCGCAGTCCTTTCGGCAGATACGGCAGCATCAGATCCCAAAGGTGCAGGTTGGTGCCAAGCGAATTGGCGAAAACCACGGTCGGCGCGCCGGGGTCTTGCTCGCCATCCACGCGGGCAAAAAGGCGCACGCCGCCCCGATCGATAAAGGTTTCCTGCATTGGGTCCTCCCTGATATCGGCGCTATCCTGCGGCTATCTCCGGCAAGGTCAAGCGCCCCTCAGGCAAAACGCGACAATGCGCCCTGATAGACCTCGGCATCGACGTTGCCGCCGCTCGCGACTGCAATCACCGCGTCCCCCTCGACCTCGCCGGGATGAAACAGAGCCGCCGCGAGGGCAACCGCCCCGCCGGGCTCGATCACGACGCGCAGATGGTTGAACGCCGCTGCCATGGCCCGAAGCGCCTCGTCTTCGCTGACCACGATGCCCGCGCCACAGAGGCGTTTCATGATCGGGAAGGTAATCTCGCCCGGCTGTGGCGTGATGATCGCGTCGCAGAGCGATCCGGAAAGGCGTGCATTGCGCTGGATCGTCCCCGAGGCAAGCGAGCGGGCGGTGTCGTCGAACTCTTCGGGTTCGCAGGGCCGCGCGCACAAGCCGGGAGCCTCCGCCTCAAGCGCCATGGCGATGCCCGAAGTCAGCCCGCCGCCACCACAGGGGATCAGCACATCGCCCCTTTCGATGCCGAGCGCCCTGGCGTCTTCGGCGATCTCGAGTCCGGTCGTCCCCTGTCCGGCAATAACCAGCGGCTCGTCATAGGGTCTGATCAAGGTCAGCCCGCGCTCGGACGACAGCCTGGCGCCGATTTCCTCGCGGCTCTCTTCGGCGCGGTCATAGAGCACGACCTCGGCCCCAAGCCCACGGGTATTGGCGATCTTGGCCTTGGGGGCATCGGAGGGCATGATGATTACGGCAGGCGCGCCGTGCGCTCGCGCCGCCGCCGCCACCCCTTGCGCGTGATTGCCGCTTGAGAAGGCGATCACGCCGGCCTTGCGCTGGGCGTCTGTCAGCGCGGAAACAGCCGACCAGCCGCCGCGAAATTTGAAGCTGCCGGTGTGCTGAAGGCACTCTGGCTTGATGAAGACGCGTCGTCCGGCGATCTCGTCGATGAAAGGCGAAGACAAGAGCGGCGTGCGCCGCGCATGGCCCTTGAGCCGACGGGCGGCCGCGCGGATCATCTCGATATTCATTCTTTCATCATCTCCAGCCAGCCGCTTAGGGCGATCAGGGCTTCGTCTTCGTCCAGGAACGGCACGTGGCCTCTGTCGGGCACTTCCGCAAAGATCATGTCAGGGCGGCGGCGCTGCGTTTCGGCGGCGGTTTCGGCGGTCAAAAGCTCTGAATTCTCGCCGCGGATGAGCGCCAGAGGCAGCCCCGCGAGCGCATCGAAGAAGGGCCAGAGGTCGGGCAGGGGCTGTTCCAGCGCCGCCAGAACCCCGTCGCGCAGGCGCGGGTCGTAGCGCAGCTCAACCGCACCGTCCACTTTCCGGTAGGTATGCATGACTTCCGACCGCCACCGCGAGAGGGGAACGTTCACGAAACCGTCGATCATCTTGCCGCGCATCTCGGCCAGTTCGGCATAGGATTTCTGAGGCGGCGGCATCCCGATATAACCGGCGATCCTCTTGAGCCCCTTTCGGTCGATAACCGGACCAACATCATTGAGCGCGACGCCAAGCAGCCGATCTTTGGCCGTTGCGGCGATGGTCATGGCGATCAGGCCGCCTCGCGAGGTTCCGATGATGGCGGCTTTCTCGATCTCGAGATGATGTAGAAGTGCAAGCGCATCGCGGCTTTCTTGCAGGACGGTATAGGTCGAAGGATCGGCCCAATCCGACCGGCCCCGCCCGCGATAATCGGGGCGTATCAGGCGGAACCCTTCAAGCGCCTGATCGAGATAATCGAAATCCGAACTGTTTCGCGTCAGGCCAGCCAGCGCCAGAACCGGCAACCCCTCGCCTTCGTCGGAATAATAGAGCTTCAGCCCGTCTTCGGACCGGTAGTCGGGCATCAGGCAAGCTCCGGGATCGTCGTCAGATCGCGCAAGATGCGGTGCGGCGTGGCCCAGAGCCTGTCGGGCGGATCGCCTGCGCGGTTGACCCAGACGGTGGCAAAGCCATAGCCCGCCGCGCCCGCCGTGTCCCAACCGTTGGAAGAGACAAACATCATCTCGGTCTGCGGCACGTCGAAAAGGTCGGTCACGAGGTCATAGACCCGCATATGCGGCTTGTAGAGATGCACCTCATCGACCGAGATCACGTCGTCGAGATATTCGCCGATCCCGGCCGATCGCACCGCCGCTTGCAGCATGGCCTTTGAACCGTTCGACAGAATGGCAACGGTCTTGCCTGCGTCCTTGAGGGCCTTGAGCATGGCCGGAACCTCGGGATAGGCCGGAAGCTCTTTGTAGACAGCCAGAAGCCGCGCGCGCAGGGCGGCGTCATGCAGGCCGTGCGCGTCCATCGCCCAGTCGAGGCTGTCTTGTGTGATCTCCCAAAAATCGATGAACCGCCCGGCAATCGTGCGTAGCCAGCTGTATTCAAGCTGCTTGCGCCGCCAGTCCTGGGCGAGGTTGGGCCAGAGTTCAGCAAGCCGTTCCTGCCCCGGTTCGCCAGAAACCTGGCGGGCGGCGGCATTTACATCAAACAGCGTGCCATAGGCGTCGAAAATACAAGTGGTAATGGTCATAGGCCCCTCCGTTGCCAGCAAGTTGGCACGGCAACGCGGCGGGGGGAAGCGGATTTCCATTGTCTGCAAGTGTCTTTGCCTTGGCGAAGCAAAGGTTCAAGATGGGGGGATCAGGGAGGCACGACATGACCAACCCATTTGAACGCCTGCGCGATGTGCTTGACCAAATCAGTGACGACATCGAGGCCGAGCTTGGCCGCCAGCGCGAGAGATTCCGCTATACCGTCGAGCGTGGCCGCATCCGTTTCGACGCAGAGGCGCGACGGCGCCATCGGGCCGCGCGGCAAGGGCTTGGGCCATTTCTGTTGCACACACGGCCGCTGGTCGTCCTGACTTCGCCGCTCATCTACAGATTGATCATCCCGTTCGTGGCGCTCGACATCTTTGTCTCGGTCTATCAGGCCGTCTACTTTCCGATCTACGGAATCAGGAAAGTGCCTAGATCCGATTTCATAGCGATCGACCGTCAACATTTGCAGTATCTCAACGGCCTGCAAAAGCTCAATTGCGTCTACTGCGGTTATTGCAACGGCGTGATCTCGTGGGTGCGGGAGGTTGCGGCCCGCACCGAGGCCTATTGGTGCCCGATCAAACACGCGCGTAGTCTGGCTGGAACGCATGGATACTATGCCGACTATGCAGACTATGGTGATGCAGAAGCTTTTTAGGAAAACGTCAAGAAGTCGCGGGCGCGCCTTGGGCCGAAGCCCCGCGCCGAGACCTAGAACAGAGGCCGCAAGATGAAAAAAGTCTATACTTGGAGCCATGCGGTTGAGGATCGCAACCTGACTATCGCCGATATGCGGGCCAACAAGGCACTCGGCCGCAAGATGACGCAAGTTACGGCGGGCGATGCCGAAGAGGCTTCAATCATCGCCGGTTCCGGGGTCGACATGATCATTACGGGAAGCGATGCCGTCCGGGCTGTGCGCAGCGGTGCGCCCAACACATTCCTTACGGCCGCGCTTTTTGCTGGCCGATACGCGACCGATGAGGAAATCCTGCGTGGCGCAATCGACGCGGCCATGGCGGGGGCCGATTCCGTTCTGACACCAAGGTCGATGCGTGTGGTCGAACTTCTCGCCAAGGAGGGATTGATGGTGCAAGGCCATGTCGGGATGGTTCCCTCGCTTTCAATCCTTCTCGGCGGGATGCGGGCCAGAGGGCGGACTGCCGCAGAAGCGCTGGAAATCCTCGAAGATATGCGTCGGCTCGAAGACGCAGGGGCTTTCGGGGTCGAGGTCGAGTGCGTGGCCGAGGATGCCTTGCGCGCAATCAGCAGCCATACTTCGCTGATCACCAATTCCATCGGCGCAGGCGGCGGGGGCGATGTTATCTTTCTCTTTTTTCCCGACATCTGCGGCGAGACCGAAAACCCGCCGCGCCACGCCAAGGCGTGGGGCGAAGGCCTGTCGATCCAGCGCGCCCTTGCGGTGGAGCGTCAGCGTGCCGTGGAAGGTTTCCGGGCGGATGTGATGAGCGGCGCCTATCCGGCGGCGGCGCATATGGTCGCGATGAAGGACGGCGAGCGCGAGCGCCTCGCCGAGGCGCTCGACAAACGATACCGGGTTTGAACGTCAGAGATAGTCGGGCTGCGGCATCCCGAGGACGTGGAAGCCGCCATCGACGCGGATGATCTCGCCCGTCGTAAAAGCGCCCGCGTCTGATGCCAGATAGACCGCCGTGCCGCCAACAGATTCCAACGTTGCGTTCGACCGCATCGGCGCGTTTTCCTCGGTGTGGCGATAAGTCTTGCGTGCCCCGCCGATCGCCGCTCCGGCAAGGGTCTTCATCGGGCCGGGGCTGATCGCATTGACGCGGATACCATCGGGGCCGAGATCGTTGGCCAGATACCGCACCGACGATTCCAGCGCCGCCTTGGCCACGCCCATCACGTTATAGAATGGCGTGACGCGGTTCGATCCTTGATAGGTCAGAGTGAGGAGCGTGCCGCCGTTCGGCATCATCTCGGCGGCGCGGCGCGAGACGTCGATGAAGCTGTAGCAGCTGATCGCCAGCGAATTCGAGAAATTGGCAAGCGAGGTGTTGATGAACCGGCCCGTCAGCTCGTTCTTGTCGGAATAGGCGATGGCGTGGACGAGGAAATCGAGTGTTCCCCAGCGGTCCTTGAGGGTCTGGAAGGCAAGATCGAGGCTCTCGGGGTTCATCACGTCGGCATCGACCATGATGTCGGAGCCGACGGTTGCCGCAAGCGGCTCGAGCCGCTTGCCGAATGCCTCGCCCTGATAGGTGAACGCCAGCTTGGCGCCCGCCTGATGCATCGCCTTGGCAATGCCCCAGGCGATCGAACGCTCGTTGGCGACGCCCATGATCAGGCCGCGTTTGCCCTTCATCGAAATGGTCATCCGAAAGCCTTTCTTCAGATCAATCCCGGAACCGGGACAAAAGCATCGACCCGTTGGTGCCGCCAAAGCCGAAGCTGTTGGTCATCACCGTATCAAGCCCGGCGTTTTCGACAAGGCTCGTGGCGATTTCGCCGGCGTTGATCTCGGGGTCGAGAGTTTCGACGTTGATCGACGGGGCGATATAATCGCCCTGAAGCATCAAAAGGCAATAGACGGCTTCTTGCGCGCCTGTCGCGCCCTGGCTGTGGCCGGTCATGGATTTGGTCGAGCTGATCGGCGGGGTTGACCCCTCGCCAAAGACGCGGCGGACAGCCTTGACCTCGCCGACATCGCCCACCGGTGTCGAGGTGCCATGCGCGTTGATATAGCTGACCTTGCGGCCTGCGGGCAGCGTCTGAAGCGCGCCGCGCATCGCCCGCTCGCCGCCATCGCCTGAAGGGGCGACCATGTCGGCGCCGTCAGAGGTGGCGGCAAAGCCGGTGACTTCGGCATAAATCTTGGCGCCGCGGGCGCGGGCATGCTCAAGCTCTTCAAGAACGACAATCGCGCCGCCGCCGGCGATCACGAAACCATCGCGGTTGGCATCGAACGCACGCGAGGCTTTGGTCGGCGTCTCATTATATTTCGACGACATCGCGCCCATCGCGTCGAAGAGGCACGAGAGGGTCCAGTCAAGCTCTTCGCCGCCGCCGGCGAACATAACGTCTTGCTTGCCCATCATGATCTGTTCCGAGGCCACGCCGATGCAATGCAGCGAGGTCGAGCAGGCCGAGGTAATGGAATAGTTGATGCCCTTGATCTGATAGGCCGTTGCAAGGTTGGCCGAGATCGTCGACGACATACACTTGGGGACAGCGAAAGGCCCGATCCGCTTGGGGCTGCCCAAGGTGAGCACCGTCTGGTGCGCGGCAAACATGGCGCTGGTCGAGGGGCCGCCCGAGCCGGCGATCAGGCCGGTGCGCGGGTTGACCACGTCGCTCTCTTCAAGCCCCGCATCGGCGATCGCCTGCCCCATCGCGATATGAGCATAGGCCGCACCCGGGCCCATAAAGCGCAGCGTGCGCTTTTCCACATGTTCGGCCACGTCGATCTTGAGCGTGCCGGCGATCTGGCTGCGAAAGCCGTGCTCGACCATCGCCGGAACCGTTTCGATGCCCGACTTGCCAACCCTCAAGGCCGCGTCCACCTCGGCTGCATTGTTGCCGATGGGGGAGACGATCCCCAGACCAGTCACGACGACACGACGCATTCCGCTCTCCTCCTATGTCCTTGCAACCCTGATAGACAGGCACGTTCAACCACGCAACCAGATTGGGGCCGCCGGGCCTGCTAGAAGCTGCGCGCTTTTGGGTTGATTTGCCCTCAGCTCTCGCTGAGCGCCACCTTCATGTCCTTGACGATATAGATCACCTCGCCGTCGGCTTCGACGATGCCGTCGGCGACGCCCATGGTCAGGCGGCGGGTCTGGATCGCTTTGGTGAAGTCGACCTTGTAGGTGAGCATCTTGCGGTCGGGGCGGACCATGCCGGTCAGCTTCACCTCGCCCACGCCCAGCGCATAGCCGCGCCCTTGCCAGCCGCGCCAGCCGAGGTTGAAGCCGGTGAGCTGCCACAGGCCATCTAGGCCAAGGCAGCCGGGCATGATCGGGTTGCCGGGGAAGTGGCAATCAAAGAACCACAGGTCGGGGGTGATGTCGAACTCGGCCACCACATGGCCCTTGCCATGCAGGCCACGGTCTTCCGAGATGTCGGTGATGCGGTCCATCATCAGCATCGGCGGGGCGGGCAGCTGGGCATTGCCGGGGCCGAAAAGCTCGCCGCGGGCGCATTTGAGTAGGTCGTCTTTGCCGAAGCTGCTCGGGAATTGCGCCATGCTGTGAGGTTCCTTTCCAAATAGGGTCATAGCCCGTCTAGCACCCGTCGCAGAATGAGAGCAAGGGCGGTGGCGACGCTGCGGCGGCGGCAGATCAATTGCGACTGGTTTTCAACGGCGTTCTGTGCGATTTGAGGACCAGCCGAGACAATGAACGCCGGAACCATGAACGAAACGATGGAACAGCGGGGAAACCACTGGCTTGCCGATGCAGGGCTGCGCCCGACCCGGCAGCGGCTGGCGCTTGCGACCCTTCTTGTCGGAGATGGCGAGAACCGGCACGTCACGGCCGAAAGCCTGTATGACGCCGCCCGCGCGGCAGGCGAGAGCGTCTCGCTCGCGACGGTCTATAATACGCTCAAGGCCTTTTGCGACGCCGGGCTCTTGCGCGAGATCACGATTGACGGGTCGAAAAGCTATTTCGACACCGATATCAGCGACCATCCCCACTATTATTGGGAGGATTCGGGCGCTTTCACCGATGCGCCCGTCGAGGAATTGCAGATCCGCAACCTGCCGCCCGCGCCGCAGGGCTCGACGATCTCTGGCGTTGATGTCGTGATCCGCCTGCGCCGGACCTAGTCGGACGCTAAAACCACTGGCCCGGCTCCATCAGGCCAAGCTCCAAAAGCTGCTGAGAATGCCATTCGAAGCGGACCGAGTTGCGCCACTTGTAATTGTGGATTGCAAAGGTCGAGCTTGGGTTGCGCTTGAGCGCCTTGGCGGTTCGGAATGAACAGATCGCTGCCGTGAGGTTGTGATGCCACGGGCAGGAATAGGTATTCATTTCCTCGTCGCTCAGCGTATGCCCGACCCGAAGCTCGAGCCCCGGTCTGGCCCGGAAGATGCCGATCCTGTCGATGCGCCGCTTCTCGAAGGGGATGTGCTCTTCGAACCGCCAGCGCAAGCCGCCATGGAAATCCAGCTGCCGTTCGCGCGGACGCTGATTTTCGTCGTTGCGGGCAAGCGCATAGTATCCGGTGCGATCAAGATAGGCGTCTTCCAGATTGACCGCGCGGGGATAGGCATCGAGGTCGCCGGCATAGAGATCGATCACATAGGTCAGCATCGCCTCGCGCCGTTCCTCGGTGTGAAAGGCCAGCATCTCGCCTATCGTGCGATGTTCGCAGAACGGGAAGAACAGATATTCCGCGTTGAAACAGTAATAAAGCCAGATCCCGGGCGCGGCACCGATCACGGCGTTGATCGTATCGACAACGGCAAGATCACCGCGAATATAATGATTGACCCGCACAACCCGCGCTGGCAGCGCAAGATCGCGGGCCAGATCATTCGGCGCGAAGAGAATGACCTGCTTGAAGCCCAAATCCAGATGATGCCGGATGGTTGAGGCGATTTCGACATCGTCTTCCGCCAGGACAAGCGCAACCGGCCCTCTGGCTAGGCTCTCGATGCCTTCCTTGAGGAAGTCGTCCAAGCTTGGATGATGGGTCACTGCAACGGCCTCATGATTGGGCCACAGTTAGGAAGATAAGGGTCTGCATTGCAAGCCGGAGGGCGAGGCGTTAGGTACACGCAATTCCCGATCCCCGCCGCCAGAAGCTGCTCGTCATGTCCGAACCCAAGAAGCTCTTCATCAAGACCTATGGCTGTCAGATGAACGTCTATGACAGTGAGCGCATGGCCGAGGCTTTGGGCGGGAAAGGCTATGTCGAAACGAAAGTGGCGGAAGAGGCGGACATGATCCTTCTCAATACCTGCCACATCCGCGAGAAGGCGGCCGAGAAGGTTTACTCTGAACTTGGGCGCCTCAAGCCCCTGAAAGAGGCCAAGCCGGATCTGAAGATCGGCGTAGCAGGCTGCGTCGCGCAGGCCGAGGGCGAAGAGATTATGCGCCGCCAGCCGATTGTCGATCTGGTCGTCGGCCCGCAGAGCTATCACCGCCTGCCGGCGATGGAAGATGCGGTGCAAGGTGGGGCCAAGGCGCTCGACACCGATTTCCCCGAAGAGGACAAGTTTGAAGAGCTGAAGGGCCGCCCCAGGGCCCATCGCGGCCCGACCGCCTTTCTGACCATCCAGGAAGGTTGCGACAAGTTCTGCGCCTTTTGCGTGGTCCCTTATACGCGCGGGGCAGAGGTCAGCCGCCTCTCGTCGCGCATCCTTCGCGAGGCGCAAGAGCTTGTGGATGCCGGCGTGCGCGAGATCACGCTTCTTGGCCAGAATGTGAACGCCTATCACGGGCATGAAGGCGGGCTCGCCGGACTGATCTGGGCGCTGGCCGAGATCGACGGGCTGGATCGCATTCGTTTTACCACCTCGCATCCCAATGACATGGACGAGGCTTTGGTCGCCGCGATCGGCGACTGCGGCAAGCTCATGCCCTATCTGCATCTTCCGGTTCAGTCGGGCAGCGATCGCATCCTCAAGGCGATGAACCGCAAGCACACCGCAGCTCAGTATCTCGACCTGATCGGGCGCATCCGCGCTGCTCGGCCGGATATTCTCTTGTCGAGCGATTTCATCGTCGGCTTTCCCGGCGAGTCCGACCAGGATTTCGAAGCGACAATGGATCTGATCCGCACAGTGAATTTCGGGCAGGCCTATTCCTTCAAGTATTCCTCCCGCCCCGGCACCCCCGCAGCCGAAAAAGCGCAGCTTCCGGAAGCGGTCAAGACCGAGAGGCTGGCCCGCCTTCAGGCCCTTCTGACCGAACAGCAACGCGCTGTTCAAGATGCGATGGTCGGACGCGAGGTTGGTGTTCTGTTTGAAAAGGCGGGACGGATCAAAGGGCAGATGATCGGAAAGTCCGATTATCTTCATGCCGTCTATGCCGTGGCCCCCGCGACTGTGGTTGGCCAGATCCGCCGCGTTCGGATCACCGAAAGCAGCACAAACTCGCTCGGTGGTATGCTGATCGACTGAGTCGCGACCGAGTCGTTTCCGAACCCAATTCCGCCACATTTGAAATCGACTTTGCCGGGCTTCCGCACAATCGGGCCTGTCCCTCGGTATTGTCGCGCGTTCGCCCACAAAAATGGGGCGAAAATGGGCAAAATTTGCATGAACCACGGCAAAATTGAGATGGAATTCTGGCGTTTGTGTGTTTCGGGCGCTGGGCCACTTGGTCCTGCGTCCAGAGTGAAAGGGAGGCCAGCCGTGGCCGTTCAGAACCAGAAGAAGCTGCAAGGAATGATGTGTTCGGTCATCGGTGGGGGCGCCGCGACCGCAATGTTCATTGCTGCCTTTATGGGAGCGGCGTCGGCCCAGGACTCTCGCGTAGTGAGTAGCGAACGCTATGTCCCCACCATTTGGATCGATCCTG
>Ga0222714_10004384_pt1 | contig 13848 bp, 14 predicted proteins | sample C33_3DmetaG_FD_165048 | JGI IMG/M metagenome (GOLD analysis project Ga0222714, IMG submission 165048) | Estuarine water microbial communities from San Francisco Bay, California, United States - C33_3D | ecosystem: Environmental > Aquatic > Marine > Unclassified | place: USA: California... | reverse complement strand
AGTGCGGAGTATGCTCGTTACAAGGAAGCGGGCTACAATCTAAAGGCTGTCCATTGGTGGGTATACGAAAAACAGGATGTTAGTTTTAACATCGTGCCGCCATGGATAGAAGGAAGTTATCATTGGTGGATAACAAAATTAATGCCTGGACAGTTTATGCCTATGCATACTGATCCACATACACACGATGACAAATGCAAGAGATACTGGATACCCCTGCAGGATTATCATCCAGGACACATATTCATCTATGGTGATCAGATGATCACGGGATACAAGAAGGGTGATGTATACGAGTACTTTAATTCTCAGGATATGCATGGAGCCGCTAACATAGGACACACTCCGAGGCTAGTATTACAGATTACGGAGTACGTATGAGGATAGGTTTTTACGGAGACAGTTTTTGTTGCGAAGTATCAAATCCTCATAGCATAGCAAAGGGTTACGATACCTACATTAAGAAATTAAAAAATCATTTCAACGCAGAAATTATTAATCTTGGAGAAGGCGGAAGTTCAGTATGGGATGTTATTCTAAAGCAATTTAATAAGCACGACATTCCGGATGTTTGCATTTTTTGCTGGACTGACTTTAATAGAATATATCATAGCAAGATTAGAAATCTAACGCAGGGCAGTCTTGAAAACAAGAAGTGGAAGGACTATTCATTCATGGACATATTCCATAGGAGTACTATCAATGCGGCCAAGGAATACTTCAAGCACTTGCATGATTACGAAAAGGCAAGCATCGAACAAAAAGCAGCATTGCAGTACTTTGATTTTAATGTATTAAGTGAAGTCAACTCTACAATAATACATCTATGGAGTTTTGAAAAAACCTATTCGTGGAAACAAGGTATTGAATTAACAAAGCCTTTAATTGATTATGTAGAACATAATGCAAAAGGATTTGAAACTTGGGCTGCTAATCACATAGCGGGAGAAGAAAATAATCAAGCAGTTTTCGAAAGCCTCAGAGATAGCATTAATGCCCAGCGTCAGCCTTCATCGTAAAATTAATATCTATTTTCTTTACCTTACTCTTTAAAGCCTCAACCAAACTGTTCTGTGCATTTAGCCTGTGTGATAGTCCGTACACTGCGGCAGTTCCTTCGTAACAAAACACATTCGATAAATTTACAAGAGTCTTTGCTTTGGAATCAACGTGGTCCACAATCGATAACTCTTCCAGTAAATTAGTGTGGACGAACTTGTATTCGACACCTTCCTTGGCAGGACAGTGTTCCTTCCAATAGTCCAATGCACGCTGATTGTAATCATAAAAAACAACAGTTCCTCTTTCAATTAAGTCCAAGTAGAGTGTTCCGCTGGCTGGAACAACTAACTGTTCGTACGTTTCCGTTATTCCGTTAGTCCATTCTGTATTGTCAGTGTGTACAAATTCTTCCTTGCAGTAATTAAATTTTTCCTGTATGTATTTTGCTTCCTCAAAAAAATCCTTTGGACTCTCTGGATAGTAATGCTTCTTGTTATTTCTTATGGTTTCATCAAACACTATCACGGAAAGATTGTTTTCAAATGCTAACTTTAATAAATTCCATCCATGGCATCTATGGCTGTATTCTTGTTTATTTGTCCCTGCAAATACAAACCTAGGTGTATAGTTATCGTGATAGTTTTCTACGCTGCGAATGGGCTGTGTCTGAATGTGTAGTATTCCTTGTTCCAATGAACCCACTGTAGGGCACCGTAGCGCATTGTAGTGTGCCATGTTAACCACATAGCACTGATGATGCAATTCATAATAGGCATCATACATTGTTCTATCAAGCACATGTCCTGCGATGAAGAACTCCTTTTCTAATAGAGCGTCTAATGCTTCAAAGAATGCAAATCCATTAATGTATTCTGTGCCTGGACTCATTACTACGGCATACTCGTGATCCAAATTTCGCAGCAGTTCGTTCTCATCATTTCCTACGAATACTGGATAACCCTTTGTGTGTAAATTGGAAATTGTAAAGTCGCAAAGATTTCTAACAGTTTGCTTGATTTTTTCATCAGCATATGTTTCAATATCATCAACTATACAGAATGCTATCTTTTTTGGATCAACTATTTTCATGTCAAATATTTATAGCATAAATATTGGTATGCATATCGAACTGATAGACCTAAACAGATATAAGGATTATTATAAACTAAAATCCTTTATTGATAGTTTCAAGGAATTCAACATCAACGAGGCCGTGCAATTTCTAGTTGATAAGAATGTCCACGATACTAATAACATGGATCATGAGTATTGGCATTGGGCCATTGGAACTGGCAAAGGCACTACCTATCATAGTAATTGGATATTAGGAAAGGAAGACGAGGAATATTTGGACGATCCTGATGATTTCAAGGGGGATTGGAAATACATTAAATTCTTCGAGCCAGGTGGCAATATACCAGACTTTCTAACAGATTATTTTAAAAAACATCTAGATGTTTATGAACTAGGATACGAAGTTGAATTGCATAGCCTATCAGGCGGAGCGAGGATAGAGGATCACGTCGATAAGCCAGGAGTGCCAGTAGGCGAATCCTCAAATAGAAATTTAGTAATAAGTCTTGATTACCCCACAGAACAATCACCGGAGGCCATTGGTGTTCATGTTGACCGAAAGGCTTTCACTCCTGAGGCTGCTCCTGCCTTTATGTTTGATTCACAGTATCTGCATGGTGCTTGGAATAATACCGACAAGCCCTGGACATTTCTTGTAATTTATATTCCTACAGATAAGATAGATTTATAATCTATTTTTTGCGTACTTAGGTAGTACGTTCTGTTCATTCTGTTTTACTTGATTGATATTTTTAGGACACATATTACAAGCATCAATGTGCGAGTAATGCGTAGCATAAAAATTATTTATAGATTCGGGATCATCAACAGTTAAGTCGACTGGCCGATAATTTAGATAAGGTTGCCAATCTTCATCATCGAGTTGACCTGTTTTTGTTAGAACATTTTTAAGTGTACCCAATGCTCCGCATTTATAAACTTTCTTGTCTATTAGCATTGCACAGAAACAACTAGGACATCCATTCCAATATGACGCTTCAGGATCTCCTTGATTAAACGGTTTTAGTTTTCCTAGATCATCTTTGTTATGTATTTTTTGAAAACTATGAGCCTCCATATAGTATATGCCACTCTTTCCATTCATCCATGCTGCTTCGTTAGGAGACTCTTCCATTGTTAAGTCCATGCCCTTACGTTTATTAAATTCTTGCCAAGCCGCACTACCCCCACCCAAGTTCATTATAGTGGCCCACCAACTGCTTGTGGGTTCAACTTTGTTATACCCCACACGGTCTGCAAGTTTGTATACGTTCTCTAACATTTGATTGTGCTTTATTAAAACATCCCATGCTGCAACATGGCTACAAATTTGCATCCACACATTATATTCTGTAATTAATTCTACAGCAAGATCCATTTCTTTTGGTTTGTTTAAGGCAAGACCATTAGTAGGGAAGAAAATAACTTTATCTTTTTCTTTTTCTAAACTTCGAATGTGTTTAATAATTGCAAGAACTGTGTCCTTGTATAGGAAAGGTTCACCTCCCAAAACGCTCCAGCATTCTACATTAAACTTTTGACTAGCGAGTGTAATACTTTCTAGAATGTTTTCAAGCGTGGGATCAAATTCACCGTTACGTATATAATCGCTTCTGGTGTCACAATGAGCACAGGCAAGTTGACACTTGTTGCCATAGAACACATCTAATATTTTAATGCTATCGTTCATTCTGTTTCCTATAACTTCTTGCTATTAGTTCCACGAACTCTTCTTTGCGCTTACCTGGAATGCCATGTGCTATTAAGTGTATGCGGTTACTGTTAGAATTATTTACAAAACTATGAACATTGCGTATGTTGATGATAAAAGCCTTGCCTTCCTGGAAAGGAACTGTTCCATGTCCTTCCAGTGTCATGTGACAGTCTTCCGGGTGTATGATTGCCACATTAATGGGAACTCCAAACTCCAGCATGTCCAAATCTTTTTCACCTGGCAGTCTTCCAGGAGCATCGCTATGCGGACTTATTTTACCACCGGGTTCCAGTTCCATGAATCGTATTCTTCTGTAACGCTCATAGGGAAACTGTTCCCAAAACCTTTTGATGCTAGGTGTGTGTTTGCTTATGCTGGTCCATTGATAGGGAACGTCTTTCTCACGCTCATAGCCATAGTTCGTCCAGGCACCTGTCTTGTCAACGTCAATGCCGTGTATGCAACTGCTGTTCCAACCTGGATGCTCGCTGCCTCTATGGTCAACAAATTGTGCTGCCTTGGTCTCATTCTTCCAGTCTTCCAAATCAATTTTGATGTCCAGTTCAAGCCATCCAAAATTTGATTTGTTAAGCAACCAATCTGCCAGTTCGTAATCTTTGGAGTTCATGAACATATTTATATGCGCAGTTTATGGATAAGTATGTATATGACAAGAAAATTTATCAGTGACCTTGCCTTCTATATAACCAATCGTTGCGGATTGGCTTGCGAAGGTTGCGTCAGTTTTAACAACTATGTGTTAAAGGGCGACTATGAATGGAGTGCCTCCAAGGATAAGATCATAGAATGGTCCAAGAAGATTGAAGTGGGTAACATTACCATAATGGGTGGAGAACCATTCCTGCACAAGGATTTAGAAAATTGGGTCAAGGGAATTAGGCAAGCATTTCCTAATTGCAAGGACATTAGGGTAGTAACAGGACTCACAGGAGCAAGATTATTGCGCCACAAGGATGCCGTTAGAATGTGTATTGACAACGATGTTGCCATACAGATAAGCGTGCATGATCCTGCTTGGTGGACGTTGTCACAGGAAACTGCCGAGGAAATTTTAGAAGGAATAGACTATCTAAAAGAACAAACAACCGACCAGGGATCCTTTCCTCTCAAGGTTGTGAACTATTATGGAGAGAAAGGAACATTGGTATTCACCATGATGGAACTATGGAGTTTCTTCCCTAGTGCCAAGAAAGAGATCAAGGACGGCGTTATGTATTTGCATGACAACGATCCTGAACTTGCACACAAGTTGTGCTATTGTAGAAGCAGTCAATACATGGTTGATGGAGACATGTTTAAGTGTGCTGTATCAGCGGTTGCTGATGCTATGGTAAATCAGTTACCATTAGATGAGAGATCAAAGAATTTATTAAGTGAGGTAAAAGGCATTAGTCCATACGAGGACAACGAATTAGACTTTAGCACAGCAATACCTCAGTGTAGCCTGTGTTCCGTAAACATGGAAAAACTTATACCCATCAAAAATGTAGATGGAAAGAAACCAAAATTATGAAAAACAAATATGATAAAAAACATCTACCCTTTGGAAATGCATTTGCAATAGCAGATCCAGATGTTGTAAAATTTTTAGAAAATCTTGAAATTAATATTGTAAAAATTAATCAAGATGATAATGTTGTGAGACAGTTCCTGGACAGATATGTTGCATGGATTTCAGAAACAAAAAATAATATCGTTTCAGGATTAGAAAGATATCCGCATGCTTGTTTTGCAAACGGAACAACAGAAGCGTTTGAAAAATTTTACACAAAACATCACAAGCGCAGATTTAGATTCTTCAAGGGAGAATATGTATACCATAGATTAAACTGTAGAAACAACAGATACGATTGGGAATACTTGGATGATGCTCCGTTAAATGGTAACGACGTTGTTATCATGAGTTTGCCTTTTAGCGATACGGGTAACAGTCATATTTCAATGGATGTTGTCTTGGATCAGTGCGACGAGTTAAAGATTCCTGTGTTGTTAGACTGTGCTTATCTTGGAGTGTGCAGCGACATAAGTTTTAACCTTGATAGAGAATGCATCACTGATGTAACATTTAGTTTATCCAAGGCACTGTATTGTGCCCATAATAGAATAGGCATGAGGCTAACAAAGGAAGACGATGACGATCCGTTATTTGTTACCAATAAGGCAGGTTACATTAATAGACTAGCGGCATACATAGGATTACAATTAATTAATAACTTTTCACCGGATTATATCTATAACAAATATAGAGCAAGGCAAGAACGTTGTTGCGAAATACTAGGAGTGGAACCTAGTAGTTGTGTTCTATTCGGCATAGGTGGTAGTGAGTGGATGGAATACAACAGAGACCGACGAACAAATAGGCTTGGATTACACAAGTATCTTTCACAGGATCGCATGGATGAATTGATGGAAATAGCAAATGAAAAAAGGCAAGATACTTAATTTCGAAATATTGTGGGATACAGACAAGGGATTATTATCCTTGGCTGAAAAATATATTCCTATGGATATTAAGAAAGCCGCCGATGAAGGATACACTCATATTGCAGGAATAATGCTCAATGAAGGATTGTTACCTTTTGACGATTTAAGACTGCAAGATTTTTTTAATAGTTTAAAAAAGCAAACTGATGGTTTGGGTATTGAATTAATATTGCTGTCATCGCTGGGTGAAAAGTTTAAAAACATAAATGTTCCTTTTGATGTACACTATTTCCCGTACCATGCTAGATTTGTTTTTAATTCCTACAAGGATTTGCCTCTTGCATATTATAGCAATAGTGATAAATTTTTATTCCTAGGTGGTGCAGCAACTAGATCAAATAGGATAGGACTTCTTAGCAAGTTTTATGATGCTGGTTTGTTAAAGAATGCTGAATGGAGTTTCTTTAAACCAACCTACGAAGAAGATGTCAAATGGTGTCGTGATCACCTAAGTAGATATACTAACGAAGAATACGATGAGTTCTTAGAAACGGTTGAAAGAAGTATAGATGAAAGATATGATGAAGTTAAACTATTGATTAAGGATGCAGTTGAAACTAAATCAGATTTGGATTGGCATAATATTATTCACACAAAATTTTACAAAAAGCCTGGTTATCTAACACCTAAAGTTTTTGAGGATACAAAATTTAGCATACTATCAGAAGGACCTAACTTCTGGACTGACAATTATGAATTTGTAACGGAAAAGACATGGCGTACAATTATAAACAAACATCCGTTTATATTTGCTGGACCCACTGAACAATTTGAATACATAAAGTCTCTTGGATTTAAAACGTTTGAAAATTACCTTGCAATACAAAACTATGCTTATATCAGGGACGAAAACGAAAGATTAGATGCAGTCGTAGAGAATACAAAACATCTATTAACAAACAATGATGAAAAAATTATAATGGATGTTGAATACAATTTTAACAGATACCTGGAAATAATAGAAAATCAAAATGTATTATTTTACAAACTAGAACATGATATGCACATACCAAGATCCGAAATAGATTATTATTTAGATAATGAAGGGTTGGACCATCTCATAAGGGAAAAAGATGAATAAGGGTAGAGTGATTAATTTTGAATGGATGCGTGACTACAACCATTATTCGGCAGATGAATTTAATCTCCTTAGAACAAGATTAATTAATGCAGAAATTGATAAGGCAGCGGAAGATGGTTGTAACATAATTGTCGGAATATATTTGCTTGACGGTTTCTTACAACCTAAGGCAAACTTAAAAGATTTTCTTTTACACATGCACGCAATTAAGGATCATGCAGTATCCAAAGGAATAGAACAAATTTATATAGTAAGCGGGCAGGGAGAAACACTAGAAGGATTACCTTTTCCTTACTTCTTCTTTGACTATAATGTAAGAATGATATACAATAGTTACAAGCATGTCTCTGTTCCACAATTCAACAGAGATAACAAAAAGTTTCTATTCCTTACGGGAATGCCAGACAGACCAAATAGGATAGGACTCATGAGCAAATTTTATGATGCCGGAATGTTGGACCGTGCTGAGTGGACCTTTTTTGCTCCATGGACAAAGACTGATAGTAATTGGTGTAGAGAACACCTATCACACTATACTGATGAACAATACGATAAATTTTTAAGAGAATGCGAAAGATCCTTCGATGGTAGGTTTGAAACAGCCAAACCTTTCTACGGATCATACACATCTGAAAACACTGATATTGTGTGGCATGATGTTGTTGAAACTGATTGGGTCAAGGCGCCCACACACATTGACTCCGATGTTTATAGAAACACGCTGTTCAGCATTGTGAGCGAAGGACCTAACTACTGGGATGACGACAATGCTTTTGCTACAGAAAAATCTTGGCGTGTATTTTTGCACAGGCACCCTTTTATATTTGCAGGACATCCAGATCAGTTTCAGTATCTTAAAAATCTAGGATATAGAACATTCGAAGGATATCTGCCCATACCTGACTATCACATGATACAGGATGAAAACAAGAGGCTAGATGCCGTGGTGGAAAACACAAAGTATCTGCTGGAAAACAGAGAACACGATGATGCTATTCTGATTGATACTGAACATAACTATAATGTATTCTTCGAACACGTAACTTCGCAGGATAAACTGCTTGAAAAATTTAAGAATGAGTTTGGAGTGCCCAAGGACGAACTAGAACACTATTTTGAAGGATTGGGATACACTCAACTAATCAGGAGATTGCCCAATGGCTAAGTGTGCTGCATTTTGGAAACACACAAACATACGTGGAGACAATAGGGTATTTCCTTGCTGTCGCTATAAGAAACCCGTGACACAGTTTAGTGGAGATCTCAATGATATACTTTCTTCCGATGTTTATGAAAAACTAAGGAACACTGATGTGAGTACATTACACGAATGTTCCAAGTGCATGTACGAGGAAGCAAATGGCAAGGAAAGCCTTCGCCAGAGAATGAATGCTGAATATGATACTGATACGGTAGGATTGGAATTCCTTGAAATAGGATTTGATAACATCTGTAATTTAACCTGCGACGGGTGTTGGAGCGAGTTTAGTAGCGAGTGGGCAAGGAAGGAAACCGGAGTTGCCAAATACACTAGCGTTGATGAAATAGACACGGTTCCTGATACTCTAAAGAAAGTTTTATTCTTGGGCGGTGAACCTTTGATGACCAATAGGCACGAGAAGTTCCTGCGCAAGATCAACAACCCTAAATTGGTTGAAGTGATATACAACACCAATGGAACTTTCTTATTAAAGGATAACATAATACACCTTCTTAAACAGTTCAAGGAAGTTACGTTTATATTGAGCATAGACGCACACGGTGAACTCAATGATAAGGTCCGCAGCGGAAGCAACTGGAATGACATACTAAAGTTTATAACACAGATAAAAGAATTAGGATTTAATCTAGAAGTTAATAGTGTATTGCATCTAAACAATTGGCACGGAATAGTTGAACTGGAAAAATTTGTTAAAGGAATACAGGTCAACTGGACAGTAAACGTTCTAACCTATCCAAAGCATCTTGACATTGTTAACTATAAAAACAAGAGCGAGATTATAGAATTAATTAAACAAACGGATATACCAAACAAAGAATATGTCATTAACCATTTATCATAACATACAGAAACAAGCAATAGAAGAAGCGCAGTCTGTTGAAAGACTGCTTCCTCATTTTGTGCGTGTGACTGACGTTGATGACTCTCCTGATCTAACTGATGTGCATCCAAGAGATCGCAAGGATGTGGATCTACATTTCATGCCCATTGATGATAAACTATTTCCTAAAACTAAAAAGTTAGTTGATGGAGTTCCAGGAATCAAGGATGCCATGATAATAGGTTTTGGTCCACAGTCACAATTATATCCACACGTGGACACTGTTGAGTTGGAACCCTATGCAAAAATAGATTGGGTAAGCGTGTACATAGGTATGTTTGTTCCTAGTTATGATGCCAACGAAGTTGCCGTAAAGATAGGGGATGAAGTGCATACGCATAGAGATGTTATTGTATTTGATACGCAAATTCCGCACAGTGCTTGGAATTGGACTAACGAATGGTGGGTATCTGTCAGACTATCAATTCTAAAGAATCCATAAACTAAGCCACGATAAATATTCACAACTATTAAAGAAGGACATAAATGAAAGTATCTACACACAATCACTGGGATCCGTTGGAAGAAATTATAGTGGGAATTGCTGATCATGCTAGGGTTCCAACTGTGGACCGCAGTACGATGAGCATGAGTTATACCAATCATCCAATTGATTTAATCAAGCCATTGGAAGGAGAATATCCAAAATGGTTAATCGATGAAGCCAACGAGGACCTACAGGGATTGGTTGATGTATTGAAACAGGCAGGGGTAATTGTTCACAGACCAAAACCAATTGATCACAGCGTGGAATTTAGCACACCAGAATGGAAGACAACTGGTTGGTATACATGGTGTCCAAGAGATTTATTATTACCAATGGATAATCTTGTTATTGAAACGCCTAGTGCGTGCCGTGCAAGATACTTTGAAACTAGGGCATACAGAGACGTAATGTTTTCAGCACTGAAGGACGGTGTTGAATGGATCGCCGCTCCTAAACCCATACTGCCCGACGAAGGATATCAGTTTGAAGATATTGACGGCAAGCCAAGTTTATTAAATTTAGAACCCGTGTTTGATGCACCCAATTGTGTAAGACTGGGCAAGGACATACTATTCCAAATTAGCAATACTGGTAATCACTGGGGACTCACATGGCTCAAGAATGTACTGGAGAGAAGAGGATACAGAATACACCCGGCAGAACACATTTACAGTTATGGACACTTTGATAGTACGATTGTACCACTGCGTCCTGGTTTAGTATTATTGAACAGTAGTAGGGTCACACCCGAGAACTGTCCTAAGGTATTTGACAAGTGGGATAAGATATGGTTCGATGATTGCATAGCACAAGGAAGCAAGATTCCAGGCGGTGTTGCTCCGTGTAGTCCTTACATAGGAATGAACATACTAAGCATTGATCACAATACTGTGGTTGTTGATGATACACAGATTCCATTAATGAAGGAATTGGAAAAACACAAGATAACATCAGTTCCGATTCGCTTTAGACATGCAATGACACTTAGTGGTGGCTTGCATTGTTCGACCCTTGATCTTCGCAGAAGAGGGGAGTTAGAAGATTATACATGATTAAGTTTGAAAAGAACATAAATGATTTTTGGTCTCAGGACCTTGAGGATTTTAAGTTTGCCGTGCTGTCGCCTTTAACGCAGGCTCAGAGAGACTACTGGTCTCATCCTAACTATCTAAATGAGTTAAATTCTCTGGAACAGTCGTTTGACAATGACCTTCCAGAATATTGGCCCAGATTTATGGAAGAACTTGGAGTCAAGGAAGGAACAACTTCATGGACGAACATTGCTCCAGGAAATGTAATACCAATGCACACTGATCATTTTTATAAACTAAGAACAAAGTACGGTGTTGAAAAAGATGAGTGCATAAGATATCTTGTGTTTCTACAGGATTGGCAATTGGGACACATGGTGGAGTTTGAGGATAAGGTTCTTAACAGATGGAAGAAAGGCGATGTATGGAGTTTTGGTATTAACGATCCACACTGTGCTGCAAACGCCACACAGACAAATTTTATAACCTGCCAGGTTAATACTTTTAATAGAAAAGAAAGCAAATGAAACTAACACCAACACAAGAGCATTGGAATAATGCAACTCTAGAATATGATCTAGAAAAATTTAATTGGCCTGCTTGGGTCTTGGGAATCATCCAGGAAGTTGCTCCACAGGTAAAGGAATTAGAAACACTGCACGAAGTGCTAACACCATCCGAAATTGTAAGGGTAAGCCAGCACGTTCAAAACTCCTGTAGTCGAAAAGATTTCATGGAAAGGTTTGATGCTTTCGTTGCAGAATATGTGCCGCAGAGATTAGATAACAAACGCTACATGATACAGCGACAGGGAACACTTAGAGTCGTTATTCCTAATCAGGAAAGCGTGGGAAGAAGGCTTGCATTCCATCAAGGTATCTTTGTGGGCAATGGCAGAGGTTGCAGAACCATATGGACTCCCTTTACAGAAGCACGTGGTACCAACACCATGTGGATGGTGGATCTAGAAACTAGCAGAGAGTTAACGAAGCGTGTTCTTGCAGAGAAATGGGACCTACAACGTTTTGAAGATGAAAGCATCAAGCATGCATTTCCAATTGAACTGAAACCAGGACAGAGCCATTTGTTCTTCCAGGAGATGATTCACGGTAACAAGAACAATACAGAAGGTTATACTCGAGTCAGCATGGATATGCGCATTCTAGTTGAAGGGGAAGAATGGGGTCGCAGGCTACCAGGCGGTTTCATGAGACTACCAGGCGACTATGAAGTTGCTGAACAAATGGATTATACCGGCAAGAGATTCATTACCTATGCAGGGTGGAACAGTGTGTTTAGCAAGGACATTCCGTTGCCTATGCAACGTGCAATCATAGAACCATACTGTCAGAAGAATAACATTTCATACACGAGTTATGAATTTGAAAATGAACACATGGATTGGCAACCCGGATTAGAATATTACATAAAAGAAAAACCAGATGGCATCGTTCTTTGTAGCATGTATTGTTTAACTGATGATGTTCAAAGGCGCAGCGAATTGCTGCAATTGGCATTGGATCACGGAGTTGAACTACACTTTGCCAACGAGCTGACCAGCCTAAAGTCAAAGCAAGATTTAGAAAAGATAGAGACCTATCTAAACTTTGCAGTTCCTAAACTAGGTCCTCATGTTTGGGAAATTTAATTACGGAACAAGTGCGTATGCTGGAATAGCGTATTCAGTTCCGCCGATATTAATTTTCAAGTAAGTAGAAACCCCGCCGGAAACATCAGCAGTTCCTGAACCTGAGTTAGCAGTTGTAGTATTACCTGCAACACTTAATAATTGTGAACTATCGATACCTAAACCAAGAGTGGCAGTTCCGCCTGCATTAGTTGTAAAGATTTCAAACTTAGCAGGAACAGCACCTGATGCTATAGTTCCTTCGGCTGTTACCTGGATCGCTGCTGCTGATTGAGATGTATTAGCAGAGTCATATCCAAAGAAGAACATGCCCATAATCTCATCACCGCTATTAATACTTACTGGTGTTCCTGAAGAATCTCTAGATCTTTCAAACACAAGTGAAGGACCAGTCACATTATTCTGAGAACAATTAATAGTAATTAAGTCGTAGTTGTCATCTGCGTTACCGTCTGTGACAATTTTAATACCCGCTTTCTGTCCTGTTGAACCCTGTCCTGAAAGGATAACAACACCAGCATTTAAGTCTTGAGTCGTTGTGGTAGTATTATTAACAGTTCCTACAATTTGTGAAGCAACAGAATCAACTAATAGCGTTGAATCATCACCAAACACTGAACCCTGTAAATCTCTTACAAATGCACTTGTTTCTGATACTTCAGCCTGTATTACTTCACCATCAATCGTTGATCCTGCAGGAAGGTTAATTACCAAACCTGTTGAAGTAATTTGTGCAGCACCTAGGTACAAAGAAGTTCCACTTAGATACATGTCTCTAAATTTAAGCGAAGAACTACCAATGTCATATGCTTCGTTTACGTCAGGAACAATGTTGCCCTTAACCGTTCCGTCTAGGTTAATTTTACCATCAACGCCGTCAACTAATAGTGTTGAATCGTCTGCGTGTATGCTACCATTGAAATCTGCTATCAGTTTGCCAGTCACGGATAGCGTTCCGCTTATAGTAGTAGTTGCTAAAGTAGTATTGCCAGTTACTGTTAGATTTGTTAAGCTCTGTGTCGGATTAATGGTTGCATCAATTCTGTCTGCTGCATCCTGTGTTACTCCGTATGTAAATGTAATTCCTGAATGTGTTCCGCCCGATAATGCTTGTCCAACCGCATCAATGGCAAATTCATCTGTGTAACCCGTAATAGGTGAAAGGTTTTTTAATTGGTTCGTTCCGTCACCAATGTATAACTGT
>Ga0222714_10004379_pt1 | contig 13864 bp, 9 predicted proteins | sample C33_3DmetaG_FD_165048 | JGI IMG/M metagenome (GOLD analysis project Ga0222714, IMG submission 165048) | Estuarine water microbial communities from San Francisco Bay, California, United States - C33_3D | ecosystem: Environmental > Aquatic > Marine > Unclassified | place: USA: California... | reverse complement strand
CACAAGAAATTGGTATACAAAAATCGCTGGGGGCTCCTTCTTCCTTCATTCGCCGGCAATTTTTACTCGAATCGATTTGGTTGTGCGTAGCAGGAGGGGCCATAGGTCTGGGATTTGTGGCTTTGACGCTCTTGGCCATTCAGTCTTTTGCCGCTCAGAGTTTGGGTAGCAATGTAGAAATAGGATTGGCTTATTCAGATGCCTTGTTGGGGCTTTTGGTTTCGGTGGGTGTTGGCATACTAGCCGGATTTTTACCGGCCCGGTCGGCCTCCAAACTCAACCCGGTTGATGCCATGCGTTCGAAATAGGCTGTACATTTGCAGCGAATGAAAATCAGTGTAAAGTATTGTGTGACAGGATGGCTGTCCTTTTTGTTCGTTGCAGCGGGATTGGCCCAGCAACAGCCTGGAGGCTTTCGGCCCGATGGTATGCGCCCTGGTGGAATGCCCATGACACCCGGCTACAAGGTGATGGGAATGTTGGTTGACTCAGCCACCAAGCAGCCCCTGCAATATGCTTCTGTAGATTTGATTAGCATTGATGAACAGAAAATCATCGACGGGTTGCTAACCGATACCAGCGGTACTTTTAAATTCTCGGTAGAGATTCCCGGTGTTTATCGCGTTCGTGTATTGGCTGTCGATTACCGCACCTACCGAACGAAATTTTTCACACTGAACGATTCCCTACGCTTTGCTCGGGTGGGTCGAGTGGAGATGGTCAATTTGCGCTCGGAAAACGACAGTGTAGAACGCATAGAAGGGGTCGAGATTGTGGCCCAGGGCCAGGTGATAGAAAACCGTGTCGATCGTTTGGTTTACAATGCGTCTCAAGACTTGTCTAGCCGGGGCAGTAGTGCTTCTGATTTGTTGGCCAAAGTTCCCATGGTGGAAGTCGATATGGATGGAAACGTTTCCATTCGTGGCAGTCGCAATTTGAAAGTGCTCATCAACGGCCGTCCCAGTGGATTGATGACCGGAAGTGTGGCCGATGCTTTGAGAGCCTTGCCTGCAGATGAAATCGATCGCGTTGAAGTGATTACCAACCCATCGGCCAAATACGATGCTGAAGGAACCGCGGGTATCATCAACATCATCATGAAAGAATCCCGCTTGAAGGGAACTAGCGGCAATGTTCGCGCCGGTATTGGTACGCGCAGTGCCAATTTCGGAGGCAATGTTTCGCATCAAACAGGAAAATCGAATTTTAGCGCTCAATTGGGCGGGCATTTTTGGAGAACTTGGGGCGATTACCGCACCGAGCGATACAATTCCATCGATGGAATTTCCTATGCGATGCTTCAAACGGGTAGCACAAACAATTGGGGAGGCGGCCCACGCTTGACCTTGAGTTTTGATCACCAATTCAATGAGAAAAACGGCTTAAGTGTTTCATCTACCCTTCGCAGTCACATGCGTTGGAACAACCAAGACTGGCTCACTCAACAGGGATTAAAATCAAACCCTTTGGATTTCAGCTGGAGCCAAGATGCCAAGAACAACAGTGCGGGCTTGGGTGCTGATTTCAATGTCGATTACCGCAGAAAATTCGACAAAGCCAATCGCGAATTGGGGGTCAGTGTTCAATTGTCAAACAACCGCGATTTGGCTGATTATGAGGCCAATCGTTTGAACGGGTTGGCCTTCATTCCCTATTTGGAGAGCAGCGAAAATATCGCCGATAACCGTGAATTGACCGCCCAGATTGACTACACCGAGCCCTTGCACAAAAAGGCTACCTTGGAAATTGGAGCCAAAACCATTCTGCGCGATGTGTCTTCTGATTACCATTTCGACACTCTGGATTTTGCATCTCAGCAGTTGTTTACTCTTGATGAGCGCAACAATGCTTTTACCTATTACCAAAATGTGTACGGTGGTTATGCGCAAATCCTCTACAACATCAATTCATCCATCAGTTTGAGAGCCGGTGGTCGTTACGAATACACCGAATTTGGCGGGGGGCTTCAAAAACCCAGCGATAGCTCCTTCGTCGGTAAGCCCTATGCCAATTTCATTCCCTACATCAACTTGTCCAAGAACATTGGTCGAGGTGGTTTTGCGAGAATTACCTACACACAGCGCATTCAGCGTCCCAGTTTGAACTACTTGAATCCTTACGGCAATACCTCCGATCCCTTGAAGGTGTCTGTGGGCAATCCTGAATTGGAGGCTGAAGTGAGCCACAACGTGGAATTGAACGTGGGCAAATACGGCCGCGGTGGCGGTTGGGGCTTGAATCTCTACAACCGCAACGTGGGCAACGCCATTCAAACCATCGGAGAGGTGAATCGGGAAGGGGTCTACTACAGCACCTACGAAAATTTGGGAATAAGCAATGTCGCTGGGTTCGATCTGAACTTGAACTTGAAGGGCGATGCTTATATGTTGAATTTCAACGGTGGGTTGGGATACGTTTACTTGAACTCGGGTGTCACCACAGGCCCCTTGGCCAATTTGAGCAACAGCGGATTCACCTACAGCGCAGGTTTGAGGGGAAGTGTCAATATGAAAAACAATTGGCAGTTGGAAGCCTTTGGTCGTTTCAATGCTCCCAATTTCACCTTGCAGGGTGTCACCACGAACTGGTTCTTCCACATGATTGGAGCGAAGAAGCGCTTTGCTTCTGACAAGGGAGGCCTTGGTTTTGGCATTGATAATCCGCTGGCACCCAGAAGGGACTTCGTGACCCTAACCCAAGGGGCTGACTTTTACTTCTACGATGTTCGACGCACGAACATGTGGGGAGTGCGTGTGAATTTCGATTACCGATTCGGTGAAATTGAAGTGGACAAAACCCCCAAGGTGAAACGGAAACTGCAAGTCGACGACCTGAAAGATGGTGGAGGCGATGTGGGTATGTAATCGAACACACCCTCAGCAATTTCTGTAATTTTGTTCTTATGGAAATTACCGGTAAGATCATCCAAGTATTGTCCAAGCAAACAGGGCAAGGAAAAAATGGAACATGGGAAAAGCAGGAGTACATCTTGGAAGTTCCCGGAACCTACCCCAAAAAGGTGTGCTTCAATTTGTGGGGCGATAAAATTGCCAAATTCGCGGTTCAAGAGGGTCAAGATTTGACTGTGAGCATCGATGTGGAAAGCCGCGAGTACAATGGTCGTTGGTACACCGATGTGAAAGCTTGGAACATTCAAGCCGCCGGTTCAAGTCCAGCTTCTGCTCCTTCTGCAGGCTCTTTTGAGACTCAAGCCCCCGCTGCGGGCGATATTTCTGCCTCTGGTTCTGAGGCTGATGACGATTTGCCCTTCTAAGCTGTACAGCAGGAAGGTCAATTCTCGAACTTATTTTGGGTAGCAGCCAACACAGATGTACTTTTGAGTGTCTGAACTTACACAAATGTGTTTGTAAGGCACAAGTTTTTGATTGAACGAAAATCGAATGAAAATGAAATCTCTACTTCTCGCTCTGCTCTTTTTGTGTGCAGGAGGGAGTGCGCTGAATGCAGCAAACCTTTATGTCTCTACCGCTGGTGATGACACCTACGATGGTACTTCCGCTACCTTCGTAAGCGGTACAACGGGGCCTAAAAAGACGGTAAATGCGGCCATGGCTATTGCCTCTGCCGGCGATGTGATCAACATTGCGAACGGGGTTTATTCTGAGACCATTACCGTAACGAAAAACTTAGAATTTGCTGTAACGAGCAGTGGTTCTTCCAATGTTCAATTGCGCAGTTTGCACATGAACGGTAGCGGCGTCACGCTAACCGTTTCTGGCGATACGCTTGACATTAAGGATACCCTGGAGCTGGCACTTGGATTTGTGAATTCAAGTGGATCCAAGGCCTTTAGAACGATGGCTGGGGCCGTTCGATTGGGCGGTTCAAAAAACAGTTTTGTGAAAGGTCCCATTTGGATCGGTTTGACTAGCGGTGCAACCAGTTTGGATTTTCACATTGGTGTCAATCAAGATTACCGCTATACCCAGCTGAATTTCAACAAAACGGTAACGGGATTGGTTTACTACCATATGGAGGCCAAAAGCGGCGCTCCTGCTACCGGAGGTGCATTGCCATCGGGTATTCGCAATTTGTCAAAGGTTCACCACTGGGAACTTGGCTTGTTGCCGACGGGTACGTCTAACAACTTTGAATTGACCGTTTCGTATGACTCTGTTACTGCAGATGATGAGGTGTTTGAATCCAATTATCTCCGTGTGTTGGGTCATGCACCCGCTGGTTCATGGGTGGACTTGGGAGGAATGGGTTCAGCTGACCGCAAGGGTCAAATTGCGACCAATACCTTCCAAACTCAAATGACCTTTGTGTTGGCCAATGTAAAAAATGGGGTCAACGTGTTGGGAAGCTCCAATGCCTTTTCCAAGTTCGTATTGGCCAAAGGGCGTTGCGAGCGCGATACCTTCTTCTTTACAGACTTGTCTCGCAGTACATCAACGGCCATTACCTATTGGAAATGGAACTTCGGTGATGGAAATACATTGACTTACACGAATACCAGTACCCCTTCACAGATTTTCCGGAAGTACTCAACCTACGGCAACTACACCGTTACCTTGATTGTCGGAAACAGCACCGATGAAGATACGTTCAGTTATAACCTACGTGTGGGTGTTCTTCCTACCGTGATGTTCAACAAGAACATTTATACCAACGGGGTTTGTGTGGGAGATACTTCCTTGTTCATTGATACGTATACACCTCCTTCTCCCGAGAGCATATTTTCTCGCAAGTGGGATTTGGGTGATTTGACTACGGCCACGAGTGTTCAGGTCAATCATGTCTATGCCGCTGGAGGAAATTTTAAAGTTTATTTGACGCGTACTACCGCTTTGGGATGTAAAGCCAGTGATAGTGTTGATTATTTGGTGCACAGTTTGCCTTCTCCGGCCATTGAATTCCCTCCCAGTGGGGATCCCATTTGTTTTGGAAAAACATCGTTCTACTCCAATTCTACTCAGGACCCCGCTCCTGATAAGGTAAAGTCATGGGTATGGGATCGTGGTGATGGCAGTGCTATCTTGACAGGTAACACCACCAATAATTTGAATAAGAACATTGCCTACAAGTATTTGGCTCCCGGCGTCTACATCATCAAGTTGAAGGTGACTTCAGATTTTGGTTGTGTGGATTCAACCGAATACTATCACACGGTCAATGCCATCCCTGATGCGAAATTTACCTTGAGTCACACTTGTTTGGATGAGGTGACCCAAACCAACGATCAGACCAATTTGAAAGGTACGGTTGCCGATATCTATGTGTGGAACTTCGGTGATTTCTCGGTGAATGATTCTACTTATCCCAATACTACTCACCAATATGCAGCAATAGGAACCTACAAGGCTACCTTGAAGGTAATTACCACCGACGGTTGTACAGATACAGCTTCCTACTGGATCAAGGTACATCCGAAGCCAACTCCATCGTTTACGACGGAGCAGGTGTGTTTGGGCGATACAACCGTGATGCGTCGTGTCAAGTCAACGACCATTCCTGATAACCAGATCATCTACAACTGGATCATTGACCAAACCCCGCCGCAGTACATCGATACATTGATAAAAAAAGGATTCAATACTCCAGGTGCTCACGATGTCACCTTGATCGCCAACTCGGTTGAAGGCTGTCAAGATTCTTCAGTGCAGCAAATTCGGGTCTATTACTTGCCCAAGGTTAGCTTCTTCTTGGATCCCATGGTGTCACCTAACGATAGCACCCAGTGCTTGAACGAGAACAACTTCTTTTTCGTCAAAGAGGAACTCTTTGATGCCGACGATACCATGAAGTTGACCAGTTGGGATTTCGGAGATGGCAATACGGAATTGCCCGCTACTTCTACCAATCACCAGTTTGATTCGGTGGGCACTTACACGATTCGTTTGTATGCCGAGAACATTCACGGCTGCGCCGATAGCATGTTCAAGACCTACACCGTGGCTCCTTCACCGGTAGCAGCTTTCTATTCAGAGGGCATTTGTGTTCCCGATAGCATTTTCTTCTACGATACCGCCAGTACCTCGGTTGATCCGATCATCTACAAGTTGTGGGATTTTGGCAACGGCAATTTGTCGTCTTTGGATAGCCCCGTGGTTTGGGTAGACAATGTCGGTCCTATGGATGTATCCTATGTGCTCACCAGCGATGCCGGCTGTTCGGATACCGCGCGCCAAAGCTTGACCTTCATTCAGAAGCCCAATTTGAGTTTCTCATACAACGGCAGCCTGCCGCTTTGTAAGGGAGATAGTTTGGAAGTGACCGTCATTGGCGGTGACAGCATCAGTTGGCTGAAAGACAGCAGTGTGGCTCGCGTGCGCAGCTTCTACAACAAAGGTTGGTACAAGGTTCGATCCTACAGCGTTGGTGGGGTTTGTTTCACTGAAGATTCAGTTCAAATATTGGCTTTCCCTCCCGCTAATGTAGCAGCCTTCAGTGATACGACCATTTATCGAGGTAAATACGCCACTTTGTGGTCAAAGGGTGCAACCAATTTCACTTGGTCACCTGGCAATACGTTGGACGACTCGACCAAAGCGCAAGTCATTGCTCGACCCTTGTCGACTACCATGTACTACTTGAACAGCTTGGATTCCAATGGTTGTGCCGACATCGATTCGGTGTTGGTGACGGTTGTCGATCCGCCGATATTGAGAATTCCCAATTTGATCACCCCGAACAACGACGGTCAAAACGACGCTTGGGATTTGATCGAACTGGCCGATCTGTTCTTGTACGACATTGACATTCACGACCGCCAAGGCAAGCTCATTTACGAAAGTTCGGACTACCAAAACGATTGGATGGCCACCAACATGAACGGAGAAACCTTGCCAGACGGTATTTACTTCTACTACATGAAAAACCGATTTACGGGCGAACAGTTCCGTGGATACATTCAAGTCATACGCTAATTCGAAACAACCATGAAAAAATTCACCATTGCATTGATCGGATTGGCACTTGGCCTTCCCTTGAACGCCCAAATGGGTGTGAGATTGGATCAGTTTTACATGGATCACGCTTCCATCATTCCAGCGGCCGTAGGCAACATGGAAATGGGTGGCTTGAGTCTCTTTCACAATAAAATGTTTTCGGATGTACCAGGCAGCCCTCAGCACAGTGTGATGAATGTGAGCATGCCGATGGCCTCTAAGAACACCGGATTTGGCTTGTATTACATGCGTGAACGCTACGGATTTGCCGAAACCCACAATACCTACGCTACCTATGCGTATACCATTGGTTTGGGTGGTACGGCCGATTTATCGTTGGGTGTCAGCGTGGGCGCCTTGCGTCAGAGTTTTGATCCTAGCAAAGCGATCTACATTCATGACAATGACCCCATCATTAAGGCATTGATATTCTCCCCTGCGGTGACTCGCGCTGATTTGCGCGCTTCGATGTATGCCAAAGGAGAGAATTGGTTCGCGGGTGCTTCCTTGTCTCGTTTGCCTAAGCCCACGTTTGATTACTCCTACTACAACTATTCTGCGGCCTACGACATGCAAACACAAGCCAACTTCTTGTTGGGCTTCCAAGCTGAAGTGGGTGCAGACATGCTGTTGAAGCCCGCTGTTCACGTGTATGCATATGACTGGAGTTATTACTTGTTCCAAGGGAACGTCAGCTTGTGGTACCAGGATATGTTCTGGTTTGGTGCTGGAGCCAATAATTTGGGTCAGGTAGGAGCCAATGTGGGGTTCAAACCTCAAGACGACATGCAGTTTAGCTATGCGTACAATACGCCTAGCGGTCCCTCTCGTATTGCCCTCGGCCCTTCGCATGAATTTCAATTGAACGTTGGATTCTCTGCCTTGGGTGGCGGAATGCGCGGCGATGGAAGTGACGATGGTTCGGGTTCAGGTTCCTACAATGACGATCAAGGAATCGCTGGAGCCGCTGTGCGCAAAGAGGCGACCATTCGCAGCTTGGAAGACTTGGAGAACTTTGGTTTGGGTTACGATACCAGTGGTATTTTGTTGCCTGATTTGGAAAAGGTGGCCTCGGCTCCTGGATTCTATTTGGTTACGGGCTTGCATTCCAGCGAGGCCAAAGCCAACAAGCAAATCAAAGATTTGTACGAGAAGGATGTGATCGCTTACAAGATGTACGATCCCAAGAACAAGAGTTATTATGTGTTTGTGAAGCATTTCGGTTCAGAAAAAGATGCAAACAAGAGCATGTACTACTTCGAAGGTCTTGTGCCTCAAGTTTGGATACGAGAGGTTCGTTAATTCCAATGAATTTTTAAAAGGGGCTTCGGCCCCTTTTTTATTGCCCCAAGGCGTAAGCCACCAAGTTGGCACCCATTTGCAAAGCTTTGATACGAATGGCTTCCGGGTCATTGTAGACCTCAGCGTCTTCCCATCCGTTGCCCAAATCACACTGGTAATCGTAAAAACAGACCAGTCGATCACCTAGGAATAGGCCCCAACCTTGGGGGGATTTCCCATCGTGCTCGTGAACTTTGGGTAGACCCGCAGAGAAAGAGAAAGGGCCCTTGTAAACCGGGTGAGAAAAGGGGACCAGGCGAAATTCCAATTCGGGAAATACTTTTTTCATCTCACGTCTCACAAAGGCGTCCAAACCATAGTTGTCGCAAATGTGCAGAAAGCCTCCCGATTCGAGGTACAGGCGAAGATTGGCCGCCTCACTTTCACTGAATACCACGTTTCCGTGACCGGTGAGAAAGGCAAAGGGGTATTGAAATAGGTCAGAACTTCCAACCTGCACCACGGCTTCTTCTCGCTGGAATCGAGTCGCAATTTGGAGGTTGCAATACAGGGCCAAATTGGGAAGGGCGGTTCGAGAGCTGTACCAGTCTCCGCCGCCTCCGTACTGCAATCTCGCCAGCTTTTGTTGCTGTGCAAATGAAGCAGTAGCAAATAAACTCAAGCCAAAAATTAGCGCTGTTTTCTTCATTACCCTAAAAGGTACCACAAGAAGGCTGCGCCTGCGACAATGCGGTAAAATCCGAAAAAAGCAAAGCCTCGATTTTCGACCCAGCGCAAGAAAAAGCGAATGGCCAATAAGGCGGTAAAAAAGCTTAGAACATTGCCCAAAGCGATGTCGTAAAGTTGGTCAGAACTTAGAGAGTCAAAGTTCTTTAGCAATTTGTAAAGACCGGCAGCTGATAAAGTGGGTACCGCTAACAGAAAGCTAAACTCCATGGCAGCTTTCTTGCTCAGTTTGCATCCTAATGCGCCGGCAATGGTAGCGGCACTTCGGCTGACTCCTGGAATCATGGCCAAACACTGAATGGTTCCGATCACAAATGCGTCCTTGTGTGTGACATCATCGAGTGTTCGATCACCCCCGGGAAGCCATTTGTCCATGAAGACCAAGAATAGACCAACTGAAATGAGCATTATACCCACCACTGCAGGAGTTTGCAATAGCTGCTCCAACAAATTATCAAAGGCCAAACCTAAGACGGCAGCAGGAATGAAGCCTGCGAGCAATCTAGTGTACAAGGACCAAGCTTGAGGTCCGAAAAATCGTTTCCAATAGAGCCAGACTACCGAGGCTATGGCTCCAAATTGAATACAGATGATATAGGTATCAACTTCTTCGGCTTTCAATCCCAAGAGCTGGGTACCCATCATCAGATGGCCTGTGCTGGATACGGGTAAAAACTCGGTGATACCTTCCAGAATGGAAAGCCAAACGTTTTCCAGCCAGGTCATGACTTAGGCCTTGTCTTTGTGGAAAATGGCGTAAATGCCCAAGCCGAATCCAGCGAGTACCACGATAGGAGCCAGAGTAGTTCGGCGAAAATCGTAAATGTCACCTTCTGTACCTGTCATCAAAACAAAGCCAATGACCACGACTGCCAAGGCAATACCAGTCAGCATGTAGTTCTTTTTTGTAAATACTGTTTCTTTCATGGGTGTCTATGCAAATTTGGGCAAATGAGGGCAGGAATCAATACAGATTCTCAATTTTTGCCTTCAAGTATTTGCGTGTGCTCATCCAAGAGCCCAAGCCTGCCAATAGGATGCCAAACAATCCAATACAGCCCATCATGGCAGCAGCCTGCCAGGGAATGATGTGACGATTGAAGTCAGCCAATAGGGAAGCGGCTTGTCCGCTCAATAATCCGGCGGGGTCTAAGCTTGGAATTCCATAAATAATGGCCCATAAAGTGCCTGCAGCAATGGGGAAAGCGGCTAGTGCATATTTGATGAAACGCCATACAAAGGGCCTTACGATAAAGCCATTGGTCGCGCCAACCAGTTGCATACTCTTGATGATGAATCGGTTGGAGTAGATGCCAAGACGGGTGGCACTTTGGATGAGTCCCGCTGAAACCAGCGTCATCAATACCGCCAAAGCGATCAGCCCGATCTGTATGCGCTTGATGTTTTGGGACATTTGTTCTACCCAGATTTTCTGGTACAGAACATCTTCTACTCCGGCTCTTCGTCTGAGTTCTTTGACCTTAACGGATAGAATGCCGGGCTCAGCAAACTTGGCTTTGGGGTATACTTCAATGCTGAGCGGCAGGTTAACGCTCTCGGCATAGGTCATCAGGTCGGCATCGAATTTTTCACCCATTTGGCGCAAGCCTTCTTCACGGCTGATGAATTTGGTGGCTTTCACCCATTCTTCGCGTTCCAAAGAGCGTTGAAATTCCGAAATATCATCTCGTGAGCTGCTTTCGTCGAAGTAAACATCAATGCTGCTGCTTTCAATTAGGCGCTCGGATAGCCCTTGAAATCCCAGTATACTGAATCCTACCAAACCGAGGAGAAACAATACTGAACTCAGGCTTAGAATGCTAGGCCAACCATTGGGTTTTCTTCGCTTGCTGTCTGTGGGTTCCATTTCAACATCAAAGTTGCTTTTTACTAAGAGCGAGAACAAATGGAGTTATCCATATCTGCACAGCATAATATTTGGTTTTGTATAGCAGATAGGCCACGCTCATCGAGGCATTGGTGTCTATTTTCAGTACATTTGCCTTGCGGAATGAAAAAACTGCTTTCCTTCATCTTTGTTTTTGCCTTTTCCCTGGGGACGTTGATGGCCCAAGAACCCACTACTCCTTCGAGTAATGGAAAGGTTGGGACGCTCACCTGTACGAGCGCTCAATTGTCTTGGACTTCTGGAAATGGAACTTGGAGAATGGGCCTTCTCATAGAGGGAAGTGGTTCGGCCAATACGCCTTCAGACGGAACGAAATACACTGCTGTGGCGGCCTTTGGGAGCGGTACCAACATGGGAACCAATTCCTATGTGGTTTATGATAACATCACCAATAGCGTCAATATCACCAATCTGAAGAAGAATACGAGCTACGAGTTCCGACTCTACGAACACAACGGTGGTGCTACGCCCGATTACCTGACCAGTTCCTACCTGACGATCAAATTCTCTACGCAGAATTTGGTTTTGGGCTTTGATTTTTCCTACAGCGACAGTTGTCAAAACACGAACTTCGTTCAGTTTACCAATACGTCTACTGCTACTTATTCAGGAATCAAATACACCTGGTTGTTCCAAGATGGCAATAGCGATACAGGAAAGGATGTCAATCATACTTATACCAAAGGCGGCAGCTTTTTGGTGACCTTGTTGGCTTCTCCAGCCCTCGGATGCGCGGACAATTACACCCAAACCAAGGCTGTATTCATCATTCCTCGTCCGGTATCGATTCCCATCGAGAAAAACAACGACACAGCTCAGTGTTTCGTAGGGCATCAATTCAAATTCGACGATCAGACCCAATTGGCCAAAGTGCCGAAAACGGCTTACATACGCACTTGGTACTTTGGCCCTGGAGACAGCGCGACCATCCCTACGCCAACGCGCACGTATCCCGCGCCGGGTAAGTACCGTATCATTTACAAGAGCGAGACTTTGTATGACAACAAACGCACGGGTTGTACGGATACAACTTCCATGTATGTGCGAGTGATTCCTGATCCTTCGTCTGGTATTTCCATTAACGATTCGATTCAGTGTTTCAAATCAAACAGCTTTGTGTTTGACAATGTGTTCCCCGGTTTGAACTCCTTTAGTTGGGACTTGGGCGATGGTACTACCTCAACCGCCAAAAAAGTAACCCATTCTTACGCGGCTGTAGGCGTTTATTCCATTATACATGCGGCGGCAAGTCCTGAAGGATGCAGTTCGATTGATACGGTTTTTGTGTTGGTCAAGCGCAATGTTGATCCCAGTTTTTCTGGATTGCCTGCAACCTTGTGTTTGGATGACCCGGCCATTACCCTAATTCCGGCAGAGACCACCAATGGTGTGTTTTATGGCAATACATTCAATGGCTTTGACTTTTCTCCAACCGTAGCAGGATTGCAGAAAATCAAATACGTCATCAAGGATTCATTCTGTCCTGATTCAAGCACCCAGAACATCACAATTTCTCCTCTTCCCAAATTCTCTTTGGGAAAGGATAGTTCTGTATGCGATGGGAAGTCTATGACTCTGTATGCGGGAGCGACAGGAACGGTGACTTGGGATGACGCCTCAGTAGGTTCTTCGCGTTCTGTGAACAAGGGTGGTACCTATTGGGCAGAAGTGAACAACAACGGATGCAAATGGAGAGATTCCATATCGATCTATGAAGGAACTTCTCCTCAGGTCAAGTTGCCCGAAGATACCCTTATTTGTCAAGGAGCCATGTTGCAATTGAAGGCCAGTTGGCCTGGTGCTAAGGTTCAATGGAACAACGGTAGTACTGACTCCGTCATCTACGTGAGTACAAGTGGATTCTACCAAGCGACGTTGACCAACCCTTGTGGGTCTGCTTCTGACGGCGTTCAGGTGACCATTAAAGGCGGTTTGTGTGATGCCTTCATTCCTACCGCCTTTACGCCAAATGGTGACGGTAGAAATGAAACCTTTACCATCACGGGTCGCGGTGTTACTCCGACCTATTTAATCATTTACAACCGCTGGGGTGAGAAGGTGTTCGATAGCAATGACAATGGTAGCTTCGAGTGGGACGGTAACTCAAAGGGAGAGCCTTGTATGGAAGGATTCTATCAGTTCTTGTTCCGCTACGACATCATTACAGGTGATTTGAAGCGCAAGAACACCATCAAAGGCAATGTCTATTTGATGCGTTAAACGCATGCAAATTGGGGCATAAACTGTCCAAAACTATTTCCTTCCTGCTTATTCGTCGTTGTACCTTTGTGGCTCATGCAACAGGAATTGGCAACCGTAGACCAAGCTCAGCAGTTGGGCTTGTTGGCTGAAGAATTTGATCAAATCTGCTCCATTTTGGGTCGCACCCCGAACTTCACTGAATTGTCGATCTATTCGGTCATGTGGAGCGAGCATTGCAGCTACAAGAATTCGATTACTTGGTTGAAGACTTTGCCCAAAGAAGGCAGTCGTATGCTGGCCATGGCCGGTGAGGAAAATGCCGGTTTGGTCGACATTGGAGATGGCCTAGCTTGTTGCTTCAAAATTGAGAGTCACAACCATCCGTCGGCCATTGAGCCTTACCAAGGGGCAGCGACCGGTGTAGGTGGTATCAACCGCGATATTTTCTCTATGGGTGCACGACCCATTGCTCAGTTGAACTCCTTGCGTTTCGGCAACATTGATACGGCTCGAACCCAGTGGCTGGTCAAAGGGGTTGTCAAGGGGATTGGCGATTACGGAAATGCCTTTGGCATTCCCACCGTCGGTGGTGAAGTTTACTTTGACGACTGTTACGAGCAGAACATTCTGGTGAATGCCATGAGTGCGGGTATTGTCGAAGTGGGTAAGAGCATTTCGGCTGCTGCAGGTCCTGCTGGAAACCCCGTGTACATTTTTGGCTCAGCTACAGGGAAAGACGGAATTCACGGTGCCGCGTTCGCCTCAAAAGACATGAGCGAAGACTCCATCAATGACCTTCCTTCGGTCCAAGTGG
>Ga0222714_10004378_pt1 | contig 13866 bp, 34 predicted proteins | sample C33_3DmetaG_FD_165048 | JGI IMG/M metagenome (GOLD analysis project Ga0222714, IMG submission 165048) | Estuarine water microbial communities from San Francisco Bay, California, United States - C33_3D | ecosystem: Environmental > Aquatic > Marine > Unclassified | place: USA: California... | reverse complement strand
TAGGTGTAAATAATCTTATCATACCTCTTTCTGAAGCCAATCTTTCATCTCTATTAATTTTTGATTGTCTTCTACTTATCTCCATAGACTCATCTTCTTGTATCATATTGTATCCCTTCTTTAAACCATTGTGGCATTTTTGCAGGAGATTTCCAAGTAGCAAATCTTTGTTTTTTCATTATATAGTATTTACGGTAACTAGCAACTACGTCACCTGGAACTTTACATTCATCAGGCATTGCTGGTGTAGCGTCTGTACCCATAACATCAATTCTAGCATTTTTTGGTGGTGTTCTTAATAGATCGCCTAATTTTTGAATTGTTAAATGGTCTTTAGTGTGATTGTATCTTCTTTTGTATTCATCATTAAGTGCCATCATATGTTTATATAACCATATGTAATTATATGCTGATTGTAAAACCCATTGTGTAGATGGATGATTTAACCAACCAGCTTTGTAGATAATAGCTTCTTCGTTTGAATTATCAAGTTTCCATCTTTTTATTTTACGACCATTTTTTGTAGTATCAAAGTATTCTTTACCATCTAATACTCTTTTAGCAGTACATAGCATTTGAGCAGATTCTAAAATCATTTTTACTACGTGTTTATCTAAAAGCATTTGAGCAGCTTTTACAGGATCTTTATCAACATAAAATATATTCATTATCTTTTTTTACTCCACATTCTATCTAACATATAATACCATACGCCATTGATCATTGGTTCAATAACTGCGTCTGCACCTGCAAGTCTCCAATCTGCACCTGTAATTAATCTATTACAAGTCATAGCAATTACAATGTGTCCGATTGTATAAACTACTGCACGGCCTATGCTTGTGCCAATTAATGATTGTAAAGTTTTGTATATACCGTTTCTAAATTCTGTCATTTAATATATATCCGTTCTAAAAGTGTCAATATGACCATATTTTTTACACAACTTTTCAAATACATTAGACCAATATTTTTTAGCCCAATCAGTAGTTGCTTCTTTACAAGCTCTACGAGCATTGTTTATTCTTTTGTTTTCTTTTGAGTTAAATATTCTCTCTATATCTTTATTTGTTAACATACTATTATTATATATCAAATGCTTATGAAAGTCAAGCAGTTAAATACCCTCTATTTGTTTAACCAATTCTTTTTATAGTATCTGTAAAAAGACTTATCTTTAAAGTATTCTGCTACGTCAGCAGGTCGCACTTGATCGCTTTTTATACAAACAGCCATATCTTCGTAATCACACTTTCTAACAATAAGGGTTTGGGCTTTTTTCTTTTTGCTCTTCATATTCTCTTTCCTTCTTTTCTTTTTGTTTTATTTTGTTATAAAAATAAAATATAATCATAGTACCTAATAAAGTAATTGTAAAGTTTGTAATTAACATAGCAATACCAAATTTAAGTGTCATTTATTAATCCTTGTATATGAAATCAGTTGTGGGGTCTTTATCTAATTGTTGTATTTCACTCACTTTGTATTGTGGAAACCTTTCTGCTATGTCTTCACCTGTTTCTGAATAAACGTGAGTGGATATTGTTTTATCTTTTATTTTTAATTTAAAACTGTACGCTTTCATTTATTTGTTATTATCTTTTGGTTTAACAGGCGGTACAACGTGTGCGTCTGTTTTAGTTTCTATTGGTATTTCACCAGATTGTTGTTCTTGTTTTCTAATTTTTTCTATAATGTAAATTACTCTTTCAGCATAATCATCTGTTGTAGAATAATTTTTTAAAGTTCTTACTAATTTTATTGGATCTAATTGTTGATCCCATAATATCATTCTTCGTCTTATATCTCTAAATTCTTCATAAGCGTGATGATTGTTTAATAGTTCTACGAAAAATTTAACACCTTGACATTTAGTAGGAAATATTCTAACTCCCCAACCTTTCCATTTTGTTCTACCTTCAATTAACATATGAGGTACTTTTTGGTCAAAGGTTCTAATACCAAATAGATTATTACCTTCTACTGCAAATCTACTTGTTCCCCAACCTGACTCTAATGCAGCCATACCAACTATCATTTCAACAGGCACTCGTTCATATCTTGGTGTTTCAAAGTTTACCCAATCAACACACTTACGAACAGCGGCTACAAATTGAATATCATTATTATAACTAAATGCTGGTTCTTGTAAACCTAAATTGTTTGCCCAATTCGTATAAAAGTTTTCTGCATTTAATTTAAGTTTATATTTTGTGTATGGATTAGGAAAAAACGAACCAACAGCAAATACTAATAAAAGTACAGAAACATAGGTAACAATTTTTTTAAATGATGATACTAATAAACTACTTTTTTTCATTTATACCAACTTTTAAAACTTTCTTCAATTGTTTTAAACTTACTTTTTTATTCATTGTAATAACATAATATTTGTGTGTAACTTTGTGAGCATTTATTGGTCCAATGAAAGGCACATTATATTCTCTTTGAAATACAATTAAATCATTCATATACAAAGGTAACATATGATTTAACATTTTATCATTTGAATTTTTAGGTACTTTAGGTGTTTTATAATAACCTTTACCTTTGATTACACCATTTATTATTTCTTTTTGAGTTTTATTTAATTGCATAGTTCACCCTCTTTACAAAATATTCGTAACCATTATCATCAAATTTTTTCTGTGTAAATACTAAATTATTATTATTTAAATATTCTCTATAACCTTTGAATATCTTTTTATTAGTTCTACCTGGAAAATTATCTAATATATCTTTATGTAGATAGCCTGTATAGTATAACTTCCAACTATCTGATCCGTTTTGTAAAACATCATCAATTATGTTTATACCTTTTTTGATTTCACTCTTTAACCACTCATCAATGTGATTCTTTTCACTTTCTATCATTATAACCTTTCTATTTTATAATCTTAATCCTAACTTTTCAACATTAGGTTCAAAGGACCAAAATAAATCATTATGAGCGCCTGAGTCACCTAAATTCTGCATTTGATATAAATGTACCATTTCGTGTACCAATGTATCTAAAAAATCTCTTTTTGTTTTATATTCAGGCAACATTTCAAGTTTGTATAATCTTGTGCCTTTTCTTCTCCATTCTAAAGTTACAACCTGTCCTATGCACTTGTCTCTACTTAAATCTTTTATAGCAATATCACCAAATGGAGATAGTCTGCCATTGAAAACAAAACTATTTAATTGTTTAAAATATTTTTTAATGTCTTTGTAGGTAGTTTTGTATTTTTTAGCAATAGAATATTGCCTTTTAATTTTTTGTTTTAACTTTTTTAATCTAACTTTTTTATTTGTGGTCATTCTTCTTTCCTTCTTTGTAGGTTAAATATATCCACATAACTAAACCAGCAAGAATAATAATTAATAATTCTTGTGGTAAAAAAGCATAAATGAAATTCATTGTATCGTTAAAAACTTCAATGACACGCATTTGCTGTATCCTTTAGTAATTCACATTTATAAGCTTTATCAAGTTCTTGTTTTAGTTGAGCATTCATCCCATCTAAAAGAGCAGGTAAATATACCTGTAAAACTGAAATCATTTCAATAGCGTACTTATGAGCAATCTTTTGCATTTCTTGTTCCATAAGTTTACTAGTGTCAATGTTGTTGCCTGTAACTTTTTGGGTTACAACGTGAGCAATAACAGCCTTTGTATATTCATCTGATTTAGCAGGTTTTATAGAACCTAAAACTATAAAAAATGTAAAAATACAAATATAAAAAATAATTTTAAACTTCAAAGATTTCATTATTAATCTCCGTATTTCAATAGGTAAGCAAGTTCATCATAGTCTGTACTATCACAAACTAAACCTAAATTATCTATGTTCTCAATTTTATTAGCAGCGTCATCTAAAGACATTTCGTTATTAACTAACTTGTCTTTAATTTCATCTAGCTTTTGTTCAACTTGTTCAGTTGCCCAATCTTTTGTTTTACTCATAATGTATCCTTTCTTTTAATCATACTAATATAGTATCATAGAAAAAGATATATTGCAAGCATTATTTTATGTTGAATTATATAGGGAAATAGGGTGTATTTAAAAATGTTCTACTTTTGTTCTACACCCTATAGTTGTAATCTATCGAATCAGACTATTAATATTTAGTTTAAGAAGTTTTATAGTCGTCATTCCAACCAAACGCTTCTTTAACTACAGCGTCTGTAAGGCCTTTATAGACTTTATTAAGTTCTTTTTGCTTAACTGCAATTAGAAGTTTTGCGTCATCAGCGTGTAAACCTTCTAACAATTGAATAAACATTGTTTCTTTTTTTGTTTTTGAAAGTTTATCGTCTGCACCTTTTACAAAGTGCCATAGTTTTTTAGCTTCTGTATATAAAGTTGTATGTTCCGTACCTGCTGGTGCGTCATTTTCTTTATATGGTGGTGTACCTTCTGGTAAATCCCACTCAATTTTAGGATCAAAACCTCCCTTTAAAACTTGTCTTAAAGGTGTAGAGTCATTTTGTCTTAAAACTTCAATTTTTTTAGGTTTGTCTTTTGCGTTATTTACTTTGGTTAGAATTTCGTGTAGCAATGGAGCAGAAGAACCTGCGTATTGCATATTTAGATTTGATGTCTTAATTGGCATATTGCCCTCCTCATTTTGTTATGTAAGGGCGGCCGCATCTGGCCGCCTCTACATCTATTTATACTTAATGAGTATTAAGCATTCTTATAAGCATACGGAGTTCCGTATAACTTTTTGATACCAGCAGCGATAATCGCTTTTGTAGGTTGACCCATTCTGTATGAAGTACCTTTTGCTGTTTTGTTAATGTAGATCATATTACCTTCTGATCTCAAAGTATCAATTAATGCTCTTGGAGAAGTAAGATCAAATCTACTTCTTAAAGTTTTCCAAGATACTGAAGCGCCTTTTGATAAAAGGTTTAACACTTTAGCTCTTTTTGATGTTTTTCTTCTACCTACTGTAGAAGTTCTTTTTGTTTTAGAAACAACTTTCATTGAGTTGTTTGAGAATAATGATTTAAACATTTATTCACTCCTTTATTATATAATGGCAATTATTAAAGTTACTAACTTTGCCAGTATTAGCAACTATCCCAAAGTGCTTTATGGAATTCTTAAAATTTTTTATAATCAATTGTGATTGCATATAGATTTTCACCTTGTCCTTTAGTAGTAACAGACCTGTCAACTCTTTCCTGTAAAGGATGAGTTATCTTCACTTGTCTTAATAGCATTGACTTTAATGACTCAGACAATAACTTATAGTCTTTTAAAAATTGTGGGTCAGTTAAATTAAAGTTTTCATCTTTTAATCTTAATAACATAGTTTCTGTAAGGTCTTCACTTATTGCCTGAACAAATATCTTATTATGTTCAAGTTTTAACATCTCTTGCCTTTTAGCATCCAATTGTTGAGCTTTTGTATCAGGCTTTTTAGGAATTTTAGGAAAGATAATTATATTATCTTTTATTTTGTCGTCTGTCATTTGACTTAGCATTTTTTTTAATCCAATATTTTGCATCCATTCGCATTGTAGGATGTTTTGCAATATCTGAAATAGATACTTTTACATTTTTTGGTAGTTTTATATCTACTGAAACCAATCGTCTTCTCATATTTTAGTACCTTTGTAATCAACTAAACCTTTGTCAACAAAGTATTCAACTAATTCATTGTAGCCACCAATGTGTTTATCATCAATTATTATTTGTGGCATAGTTCTTACTTGTTTACCTACAGCCTCGTATAACTGTTCTGGTGTAGTAAAATCTTTACCAAACATTTTTTCTTCATACTCAAAGCCTAGTGTCTTTAATAAATGTTTTGACTTATCACAATAAGTACAATTAGGCTTTGAATATATTATTATTTTATTGCTCATTAGCAATTATCTCTACTTCGTTATAGGCCTTTTCAGCGATTTTTTTCAACTCGTAAGCGTCAACAACTTCACCTATAGAGTAGTTATACATTTTATTGTATTCACCCATTGGTAGTCTTAAACCAATCCAAGCACGATAATAACCGTTCTTTGTTAAGGTAACCTCTTGAGCAAAAACTTCATAACCTCTAACTGGTGTATTTTTGATTATATTAACCAAAGTAGTTTCAACATCAGTTACAACAGTTTTACTTTCAGATTTACCTAATTCTGTAGTAAATATTTTTGCCTTTTTGTTCATCTCACCTTTTACTTTATCTGCAACTTCAGCTTTCGCAATCATCATTGCTTTATCAATTGATAATTCAAGGTCAGGTGATGTACTAGTACCTACACCAAAGATACATTGTTTATCTTTGTTTTTACCAAATGTAGTAGTACCGCATTCCTTCTTCTCCGAGTAATCGTTCATATACCAAGCAGGAACTTTTAGTACCTGTTTATCACTTTCTTTTTTGATTTTATAGGTTGTGCTTGAACAGTTTGTAAGCAATACACCTATAACACCAATCATCATATATTTGATATATTTTTTCATTATTTCACTTTCTCCTTCATATTATTATACACATTATATACTATATTTTTAGTTTTGTCAACAGCCTGTGTTTTCTCAACTGTTGCAACAAATGGATCCCAACTAAATGCAAGGATAATCCATAAGATTGTAAGTGTTATTAAACCTTTTATCATTATTTACGTACCTCCCAGTTTCCGTTTTTATCTAAACACACTTTACCAGGTTTGTGGTAAGCGTGTGTTGGTCGTTCATAGTATCTACAGTAAGCAGGTGTATTCATATCACCATAATAAAATTGAGCAAATAACTCCCAATAACTAGGGCCGTCATAAGCCTTTCTGCCATCTGCACATTCAACAACTTCCGATTTTATAACTTCACCATTAATCTCTTTTATTTGAATCTTAATAAAACAGTATTGGTCTTTAATAGGTTGTACTTTGTCATAATAAACTTTATTATCATTGTTTAGTCTATCAATCTTATTCATTGTATTTTCAAATGAATCTTTTGTTTCAACTACTTCATTATTAACTTTTTTAAATGCGTCTTTATTAAGATCACAATCAACGCAAGCCTTTGCTGTTTCAATTAAGATTGGTATTAAAACTAATGCTAGAAAAATTAAAAATAATGTTCTTTTTTTATTGATCACTTATTCTCCATCTTCCGTCAGGCATTTTACAAACTTCTTGCCATTCCATTCTTCTATAAGGGTTGCCATATAAAATTGAATCAAAAAATCTTGTGTTATCTAAATTTTGATCGTGTGTTGTTTCTACCGTAGTACACTTTATAGGGCCTTTTAAATAAAATCCTGTTGTCTTAATAATACCATTACTATGTGTTTTTGGATTTTGCCAAGTAGTAAATCCTGGTTTGTTAGGTGCGTTTTCTAAATGATCTATAAATGCCCTTGTCATTAACTGATCATCTGTTTCACTATTCATAATATCTGCACCTTTAAAAGAACCTGCAACTGCACAAGTGGCCACAACAGCAGGACTGTCTGATACATATTGCCAACAAGCTGCACCAGCAACAGCCGCTGTACTGGAAGCACCAATATAGGACTGTTTACTAGCACAGTTAGAGAGTAACAACAAACAACTAATTAAAAACAACTTCTTTGATAATATCATCATCTTTTTTTAAGTTTTTACTTTTAAGTTTTTCAATTTTTTCTAACTCTTTTTCCATTTCATCTTCTAATGCCTTATCAAACATATATTGTTCATAAGTTTTACCAAAGACAACTTTGTAAAAGTGATCAATCGGTGATGTACTTGAATAAGCTTTTATTAGATTTTCAAACTTTATATCTAAGTGTCTATAACTACTTGGATTTGTTTTTTTTGCTTCTAAGTGTGATTTTAAAAGTTCTAATCTGTGTTTAAAACAATCTTCAAACGGTTCAGGAACAACAGATTCTTTCAAATCTTTTTCTTTTGCAACTTCAAATTCTTTAAATATCATTTCTTTAGTTATCATAATGTAATACTCCTTTTAAGTTTATCATAATATATACTATATCCTATCATAATTTTAACAAATTGTCAAGCGTTAAAAATGTCAATAAAATCAACGTTTTTAACATTAACTAGTAAAATCCATACCTGATTCTCTTATTTTTTGACATAAATCAGGTCCGTCAACAGCTTTGATAATATAAAAGTCTTCGGTATTATCAATAACTTTAGATATAATGTTGTTTTCTTTAAACCAAGTCTCTGCTTTAGCAGTTATAGGTCTGATTAAACAAGTGCCGTCATTGGCACTTGTATATACAAAATCACCACTAGTCATTTTTAACTCCAAATAATGATTTAATTTGAGTCCAAGTTTGTGCTGTTTGTTTTTTAGCGTCAGCCCAACTTTTCTTTTGAAACTCTTTTGTTTCCTCTACTTCACTTTTAACAAAGTTTACAACTTTAGCAGGTGTTTCTTTTACACCATTTACTAAATTATCAACTTTTTCATTTGCCATAACATTGTTTGCCAAAGCAAAGAACCCTAACATCATTAATACAATTAATGTATATGCTGTTTTCATATTATATTTTCCTTCCCATTGATTTAAAATCAGATTTATCTACAACTTGATAAGTACCTTTGTTGTAACCAATACTGATTGTTTTACCTTCAGGCAATTGTGCCATAACTATTTTTCGTTTAACACAAGCCCCAGGTATTCTATTGCCAAGTGGCACAGAATTTCTCACTTTATAATCAGGTAAACTATAACCTTTAAAGACATTTTTTATTTTACCTGTTTTCAAATTAATTGCAACACCTAAAGATTTAATCCACTTCCAGTGTTCTAATTTTAATCTATTTAACTTTTGTTTTTTTGTTTCTTCTTTTAAGGTCTTTTTGTATCTCATCTAATTCAACTATATCTTTTGTAGCACTATCACATACTTTCATCATAGTCTTACAATTTTGTTTCATTCTATCAAGTATTACTTTACAAGATTGTAATGTAAAATATACATAACCTAATCCCAATAATACTATTAGTGATGAAATTAAAGCAAGTGTTTCAAATATTTCTTTATCTATCATATGCCTTCTCCTTTTGTGTAAGGGTTACTAAAACTTTTTACCTCTACAGATTTTGTTTCGTGAGCTGTATTTGGTTCAAAATTATGAAAAGTATGTTTAGTATAATATAATTCCATAGCTTCAAGTTCACCTTGTAACTTATCACGCCAAACTATTGCAATTCCTTTTGCGGTTGAAAATTCTCTATCTTCTAGTAATAGGATGATTTTATTTAATTTTTCAATATCATCCATCATCATATTTGCTGCCATATTATTTACCTATTGATTGTTCCCATTCTAAATTGATAGCAGTATCTACATCTGATTTTTCTTTTTCTGATAAATCGTTTTCATCTGCATAAGTGTCAATTGTAACATCGCCGTTTTCAATTGCCTCATCACCATAAGTGTCAGTATCAAAAACAACTTTACCCATATATTCTGTATCGCCACTATCATTATAATTAGCGTCTACCATATATGTTTCAACGCCATCTTTTGTTTCAGTTATTTCACTATTGATTTTAGAGTGATCAATACCACTATCGCCGAACAGTTTATCTGCCTCGTCTTTATCTTTTGCTAATACTTCTTGTTCAATAACAAGTGTATAATAAGTTTTCTTTCTATAAAGGTTTTTACCTTCGTCTTTTTCTGTATATGTTATGTTTGTATCTACCATAGTATCTCCTTAGTTCATTTGATTAATATATTGTCTTTTAGTTTTGTAATCCTCAATAATTTTTGGATCAAAGTCTTTTCTAAAACCTTGTCTTTGATATAACTGACCAAAGTCATTAAATAAACTTTTGTCACCTGCAGCTGTATCTGGCCATACGTCTTCATATGTTTGATAATATTCGTCTGGATACATAATTTCAATAGCAGTATTGCCTAAGAAATTAGTAGCGTCTTCTTTAAAAATCTTATCCATATAGTCTTTAAACATCAATAATCTTTTTCTATAATATTTAATTTTAGAAATAGGTACGTTTCTATAAAGAGTTGAAGAAGACCAAAATGTATCAGAGCCATCTTCTGGATCCTGATATTCTCTTTTATAAACAACGTTAAATGATTTGTATAATTCTTTAGTCATAGTGTCTCTTTTATTTGTCATATACTGCTACTTTATATTAAAAATAGTTAAAAGTCAAGCACTAAAAAACGTTGATTTTATTGAGTTTTTAAGGTATTATATAAGAACAAAACAAGAACATTTATATTTTTGACCCATATTTTGCAATATAATATGAATCAACTATATCTGTGACTGGATTATTCAGTTTTGTTTGATCAAATTCTTTCATTAAATCAATGTTTGTATCATTTACAAACTGCTCATACATTTTTAGTTTGTCTGCATTACCTTTACCAGTAGCGTTTTTCTTTATTTGGCCTGGTACTATAGATTGAAATCGTTTATTGAGTTTATAGAGTTTATGTTTAAGAGTACCCATATTCTCTGCTAGGTTGAATACTAGTCCTTTTGATCCAAAAGAATAGCCTTCTATAAAAATATTACCAATAGCAGTATCAATAATAGAAAGCGCCCAATCGGATATCTGGTCGTGTCGTTGTGTCTCGGAGGTATAGGGTAAATGTAGTCTGCCATTTATTTGTCCATTACAAAAATCACCTTCATATTTTTTTACATTTGTAAGATAATATATCTTACAGTTTTCAAATTTAAATGGTCCTCTACATACACAGATGGCTGGACTACTTAAACTATAATCAATTCCAATAGTCTTGTTCTTCTTCATCATTAAAAATTGCATCCTCTTCTTCTATAGAAGTATCTGCACCACAAAAAGGACAAGTAGATGGTTCTGTATCTTCATCATTCCAACTAACGTGATATGATATATCACAATTCTTACAAGTAATAGTGGTTTGACTTAAATTTGGTGGAGTAAGTGTTGTCATTATAGTTTGAAAGTTTTAAATTGATCTTTTTTAACGTCTTGTTTTACACCACCAATTACATAACTTTCTATTTCAGTTTCTTGTGGTGCGTTTTGTAGTGAACGACTATTAAACCAATGTTGAGTCCAAGGTAAAGGATTATTAGCACTAGATTGTTCGTACTTTTGTTCTAATCCAATTACTCTCATTCTTCTATTTGCTATATATTCAACATATTGATGTAATAGTTTTTCAGAAAGGCCGATCATTGAACCTTTTTGAAACAAATATGTTGCCCAACGTTTTTCTTCTTGGACAGCTTCATCATAAATTTTGTAAACTTCTTTTTCTGTATCTTTAATAACTTTATTCATTACTTTATCATTTTCTTTATTTCTATATGCGTTAATAATATTTTGTGACATTGCAAGATGTTGACTCTCGTCTCTAGCAATTAATGATAATATCTTAGCAGAACCTTCCATTAGTTTTAATTCGCCAAATGCAAATGAGCAAGCAAAGGATACATAAAATCTTAAACCCTCTAATACATTTACAGTTACTAATGCTAACCACAATGCTTTCTTTAATTCATATTCATCAACTGACTTTGGATTTAATTTATACTTATAACCTAAATCAATTAACTTATCGTATGCTTCTGTAACAGATTTTGCTCTTTTTTCAATCTTTTCATCTTGTATAATTGTATCAAATACATCACCAGGTTGTGAGTATAAGTTTTTAATTATATATGTATAACTTCTACTGTGAATTGTTTCCATAAAGTCCCAAGCAACTATGGCACCTTCTAACTCTGGTATGGATACAAATGGTAAAAATGCAAGGCAAGGCCCTCTACCTTGTACACTATCTAACATTGTTTGATATTTTAAATTAGATGTAAAGATAAACTTTTGTGATTCAGATAATTGAGAGTAATCGTTTCTATCTTTTTGTAAAGATACTTCTTCTGGTCGCCAAAAGAAACCTAACTGTTGTTGTGCCAATCTATCAAAAATAGGATACTTAAATGTATCATATCTTTGCACAGCTAAATCTTCACCAAAAAACATTGGTTGTTTTGTCTGATCTAAAGTCTTTGATTTATTAAATACACTTTTCATTATACTACGTATTGTTTATTTAAAACAATATTTTTTAGTCCTGTTTCTCTATTTAAAAATTTATAATCTAATTTCTGTACTGCAAAATCTCTTTTTAATTTGTCTGCAATCAGATAAGGATTAAATTCTGAACAACTATATATATCTAATTGCATAAGTGCTGGTGTTGGTTCATCCCAAACGTGCATAGCAATATGACTTGTTTCGATAACTGACACGGCTGTTATGCCTCTATTCCCTGGTTTATCACAGTAAGCAACATATGGTCCTAACATAACTTTCATATTAATAAATTTAATAAAATCTTCCATCCAACCTTTTAAATAATCTACATCTTTTGGTGGGTTGTTAATGTCAGCTCTAATAATTAAATGTTTGTGTATTAATAAACTGTTTTCCATTTAAATTGTACAAGACTCACAGGCCTCGTCCTCTTCTTGTTTAGGTTTATCTTCTGGCACGTTATCGTGGAACCCAACTGGATGAGTCGGTTCGTCTTCATCCTTCTTACTATCATATGTGTTTTGATAATAAGAAGTCTTCCAACCCAACTTATAAGTTGTCAATAAGTCTTGTGCCATTATTGATACAGGCACTTGACCATCAGTATAATTTTCAGGATTGTACGACCAGTTACCACTTATTGCCTGGTCAAAATATTTTTGCATTACTGCAACGATATTTATATATCCTTCATTCCCTTTCATATCCCAAAGTAATGTATAAAAGTTTTTTAATTTAGAATATTCTGGTACAATTTGTTTTAAAGGACCTTTCTTTGATTTTTTAACAGACAAATAATCTCTTGGTGGTTCAATACCATTTGTTGCATTAGATACAACAGATGATGATTCACTAGGCATTTGTGCTGATAGTGTTGAGTGTCTTAATCCGTATTGTTTAATTTCTTTTCTTAACCATTCCCAATCAAATGTTAATTCTCTTTTTACAATATCATCTACATCTTTTTTGTAAGTATCAATAGGTAAAATGCCATCAGCGTATTTTGTTTTATCAAAGTATGCACATTTACCTTTTTCTTTTGCAAGTTCATTACTGGCCTTTAATAGATAATACTGAAATGCTTCTGTTAGTTTATCAACTTGTCTCCACGCAAGTTTCTGATCATACTTGTAACCTTTTTTAGCAAGATAGTGTGCAAGACCAATGTAACCAATACCTAAACTTCTTCTTGCTTTTGTTGATACTTCAGCTGCATTGACAGGATAATTTTGATGATCTATGATTTCTTCTAAACTTCTTACTGCTAAATCACATAAAGGTTCTAACTCATATCGTCTATTGATTTTACCCACATTGATGGCAGATAAAATACATAAAGCAATTTCACCTTCTCCATCAATGTGTTGTATTGGAGTGGTTGGTAAAGTTATTTCCTGACATAGATTAGACATTGAAACCTTATCTTTAAAAGATGAGTGAGTGTTACAATGGTCAATATTCATAATATAGATACGACCTGTTTCTGCTCTTTCTTTTAGTATGTCAAAAAATAATTCTTGTGCGTTAACTTTAGTTTTCTTTACACTTGTTTTTCTTTCTGCTTTTTCGTACAGTTCATCAAACTCTGGTGTACCCCAAGCCTCATATAGTTCTGGTACTTCGTGTGGTGAAAATAAAGTTATATCTTGGTTGTTTATAAATCTTTCATAAAATAGTTTTGATAATTGTATTGAATAATCTAATTTTCTAACTCTATTATCTTCACTACCTTTATTGTTTTTTAATACAATAATATCTCCTATTTCTTGGTGCCAAATAGGGAAGTGAACAGTTGCACTACCGCCCCTAACTCCGTTTTGAGTACAGCACTTAACTG
>Ga0222714_10004377_pt1 | contig 13868 bp, 15 predicted proteins | sample C33_3DmetaG_FD_165048 | JGI IMG/M metagenome (GOLD analysis project Ga0222714, IMG submission 165048) | Estuarine water microbial communities from San Francisco Bay, California, United States - C33_3D | ecosystem: Environmental > Aquatic > Marine > Unclassified | place: USA: California... | reverse complement strand
GCTTCAGGAGTTTCTAAAAGGCGAATCCGAAGCTAATAGCGAAGCTGAGTGATCAGGCTAAACTAAAGAGATCTGGCTACATAATCTCTTTATAGCGATGACTTCCTCCAGCGCTTTGGATATGTTCGCACAAGCTTTGGAAGCCCCAAAGGCTGAGGTCCTTACCGAGGAAGTCATCATCAAGAAGGAACCGAGCGTGGACAATCTTGTCTACGCCACGGTCTCCTTCGCTTCGTACTTGTACCAACTAAACACCCAAGCACATTTACTTCATCTGAATCTGGAGTGCCGCGAATTTCTGGCTCTTCACGACTTTCTTAAGGAGCAGTACGAACAGCACATCGGTGATTTCGACACAATCGCCGAGATTGTTCGCAGCATGGACTACCTGCTTCCCTCCTGCCAGTGCGGCTTGATGGACGCATATAAAAAATTTAAAAGCGTTAAATCTTACGAGGCTCGCGAAAGCCTCATGATTTACACCAAAAATCTCGAGGCAGGTGGAATGATGGCTAAAGATATTACGGAGCAGGCCCGAGCCACAGGCACTCCCGATCTTGAGAACCATGCGGCTGACATTTGCGGCAAGCTCTTCAAAGGAGCGTGGATGCTAAAAGCTACCCTCCGGAACGCTTAAACGAGAATCCAGCCCCCATTGGCTGAGACGTAAATACCGCTTACTCCCGCATTCAGATACACGATGCCACCGGTATAGGCTGCTGGGAGCGCTGTGACTACGTTGATCCCAGAGGCGAGATTCGCCTCAAGGGAACCAGAAGAAGCAACTGCGCCTAGAGCTCCGGAGGCGGCTAGGGCTCCTGATGCAATTACCGCGCCTAAAGCTCCAGACGCAACGATTGCAGAGTTGGCGACAATCGCACCCGAGGCAATTGTTACGTTTGCTGACGCCGCATTATCAGCGAAAGCGGCACCTACTTTCTGCCATGAAGATCCATTCCAGATCTTCATGTAGTAAGCGCTGCTAGATGAATCTACCCAAAGCTCGCCCACAGAATTGCCAGTGGAGCCAGCGGGGCTTGAGTTAGGTGCAGCAGTCCCGTAAAAGGTCGGACCAATCTTTCGAATCGCTCCCGCAGAGTCCTTAAAGTACATCCCCGGCTCTGCGCCACCGAAACTCAGGGCAGGTTCACCTGTTTGAACCGTCGTTACGTTGGGACGATCAGCAGAGTTACCCGATCTCTTTAAGAGAAGAATGACAGGTGTAGAAGCCATGAATTAATAAGTACCCCCGTTGATGTTTGACGGTTGTGAAGAAGGTGGAATTAGAACACCATTAAGGTAAGATCCGCCATCAAAAACTAATGCGGAACCACTCGTAAGCACACCAAAGGCGTAGGTTCCACCATCGTACTTCTGAAGAGTCGCTGGATCGATAGGTTCAAATGGATTGTACTGATCAAACTGAAACATCTCAAAGCCGCTCGCGCTCATAGGGCTCGAGGTTCCAGAAGCCAACGTGTCAAAGTTCAAGGTCTTGACCATCGTTGGATGCATATCCGCATACATCATGTGGATAGGCACGGTGTTTTGAGAAGGCGAGTACTTCTCCCACCAACGAAGATGCTCCTGTCTTTTTTCAAAAGTTGTCTGTTTATCCAAATTTCGCTGAAACTCTTCTCGGTATCGATCATCCATCGGCTCGTCGCTGGGCTGATCCAACCACACGTAAGGAAACATGTCCTTACCAAATCGGTTTTGTAGATCCCAGAAAGAGGCGTAAATGTGTTTACACCAACGAGGAGCAAAATAGAGGAGATTTGGGTCTGAATAAGTAACAGGACTGTCGGTATAAGACGGTAGGTTAATTAATTTCTTGACATACAAAAAACCAAAGTCCCGCGTAAATCCAGGAAGGTCTCTGGTGGGAGTTGTCCGGTCAGCAAAATAATCCGAACCAGCGTCGTATGTACCCGGCTTTAAATCTTGGGGAAGCGTGTACGGATAACGACGTTTTAGGTTGTATTTATAAAGATTAAAGTCTTCTCGAGCCAAATAATCCGGGCAGTTGCACCCAAAACGCATCTCGGTGGTGAAGTAATCTCCAACAGTCGGAAGACCGGCAGGTGCTTGGAGTGTCTCGTTGTTGATCACCGACCAACTGTTATCTGTATCGAGTGAGATAAATATGCTGTTAAAAATAGGAGCAAAGGAAGGAACCAAAGGGTTCGTTCCGTTACCCACCCCGATTACTTTGTAGTTGTTGTAAGTGCTTTTCTCAGTACCGTCAGAAGCAAAACGATCAGAGATTACTTCTCCAGTAAAGAACGAGATAGGGGGACCAAAGTTACTGGAAAGTTCAACCGCGTAAATAGTGCCTGAAGTTTGAGTTACTGACTTAATCGAGTAACCGAAATCAAGGAAGTTAAACGAGTCCCTGGGTCTAATCGCAACCATCCTCATGGCCATGTCCTGGCTCATAGAGGGGTACATATAACAAGCACCCGGTAGCGCAGTACCTACACCGGCTGTACCAGAAATGAAATAACGAAAAGAATAATTAAGTCCTACGTACGCCTGGTTGGCGTACATATAAAGTTCATAACCACGCCTCCAACGAGTCCACATGGACGCGTAGTTGTAGTCAAAAAGGATGCTGAAATCCTTTAAATTAAAGTCTGGACGAAATTTTTGTTTGAAGGGAAGAGGGCGACTTAGCTTCGAAGCGTTGCTAGCGCCCTGGATTCTGTCAAACGCGAAGCTTGATTTCTTTGGTTGGTGGCCTTTCCAACCAAAGTCATCTCCGCGTTTAGGTGCCATGGATCAATAGAATCCGCCTTGAGCAAAGATCGTGACACCCGAGGGACTCAAACCACCAGAGACTGCAGCAGGACCGTCACCGATATATCCGATAGCCAGGATGTAACCCTTCTCAAGGTAGAGAGCTTCGGATTTACCGATCTCAATAGGACGAATCAGATTGGTGTCGCCCGTTTGAGGGGTAGGAGCAACTGTGGCGGGAAGTTCCACACGCTGAATAAGACCCTCAGTATCCCCGGAAAGACCGACTTCAAACTTGCCGATCATCATCGACGAGGATGTCGAGGGTGAAGCCTGGTCGGGTGCATAAATGTACACCCCGAATGCAGCACTTCTGACACCACCGTTGTTTGGATAACCTTCGTTCGAAACAACGAAAAGATCTTCGACTAAGGCACCATCCTCAGAAGGAACATCACCAACACGAACGAGTTGAATGAGGTTGCCAAACTCAGGGCTGCTCGTGCTACCGATAGTGGTCGTGCCACTGTTGATTTTTGCGCCCCGAATAAAAGGACGATCAACCATCAAGGGCTGCTTATTGGTGCTAGTCGAGGCCATTTCGTTCTCTTAGTTGAGTGTGTGCTACTGAACGGGCGTAGCCGTGGACGGTGTAAACCTTCTTACAACGGACGGCTGGAACTTAAGACTTTCAGCATACAGACTAGGATCAACCTGAGCACTCTTAATCACAGGATTATTGAAAATATCCACGAGGTCGCCGATAACCTCTGGATTGCTAAAGACGGTTTGAATCGCTTGAGCAAAATCTTGAGTGCGTTGCTTACTGGTTTCTTGCTCTTTTTTCTTCTCTTCCTGCATAAACCTGCCGAGCCTCTCGCCTGCACTACGGGTGGTAGGGCTTACGGGAAAACCTTTAAATCGAGCGTAGGCATCTCGAACAGTTTCAGCTAACTCAGCCCCATAGTTAATGTAGTCAACAAGCGACTTAGGCTCTGTGGGACCGGTAGGAGCCATGGATGTTGGCTCCGTACCAAATGCAATATTTTTAAAAGAATCGGCGTAATTAGGGACAGTAATACCGTACTGACCAAGATCTATACCCGAAGTATAGAAACTGATGGGGTCGAAGTTAGCCATTTAGATTCGTCTCCTAAATACAGTTTACTATCAGCGACCCAATCGAACGTTTTCGACAAGACTTTGGATCCTCTGAAGACGAGCTTGAGGAATCATGTCCGTTGCGTTCTTAAGGTCGTAGGCACCTTGAGTACCATCAATTGTCGCAGCAGCCGCTTCAGCATTGCCCACGGGGTTAGCAAACGTATTGTCAGAACCCATCTGAGTACCCACGGTGGGGGTGGTCACAGACTCAGGAGACTGTTGATTAGCTGCGGGATTAGCGAGAGCGCGGCGCTGAAGTTCGTAAGCAAGACCGGGGAATTTCTGAGCCCACTGCTCGAGACCCAGTGCCATCTCAGGCGAAGTGTTTGTCCCTCCGGCGTACTTGATTAACTCACGCTTAACTTCGGGCTGCGCTGAGTAAGCAGCACGATCGCGGTAGTAATCAGCAATATTCTTGTAGCGCTCGGGGCTCATGGGCTCCATCATGCGATCAATGACGGCAGCCCGAGGATCAGCTTGAGCGATTTGCTCACGACGCATGCTGTCCCGGTCACCATTAGTGACGATTGGCGCAGGGAGAGTGGGATCCACACCCGCAACTGCAGGAGGAATTACCACGGGGCCTGCAGGAGGCATTCCACCAGTAAGACTGGGAGGAACGGCACCAGGAACACTCGGAGGAGGGGTACTTGGATCGATCGGAGGAACACCCGGAGGCTGCATCGTGGTGCCTTGAGTCAAGTCAGCAGTAGGGCTTCCTTGCTGAGAGCGATCACCGCCTCCAGCCATACGGCCGAGACCAGCAGCGGCAAGACCACCTGCAGTGAGACCAAGACCAGCAAGAACTTCGGGGGGAACGTTCCGAAGGATGCCGAAGTTACCGCGCTGAACTCCCGGAACAGCTGCCGAAAGCATCTCAGGATCAAGGACATGAACACTGACATCTTCGACGCTCTGATCAACGATGCCGCCACGGGGTGAACGAGTTAGGGCACCAGGGTCCGCCATCGTGGTCATTGCGGAGCCACGGGTGGGAACCATCGGACCACCTTGAGCCAGACGAACGGCTGTAGGTAAGTCATTACCAGCTTCAATAAAGTTAATGACTTTATTACCGTTAGGACCAGTAACAGCTTCAACCACTTCAAGAATCGAAGCACCACTTTTTTGTGCAAGCGGTGCGGAAAGCTCAGCGATTGCTCGGAAGGTTCCGGGATCGGCACCGCGAAGAGTCATAAGCTCATCGCTCATGCGAGCAACATTGAACTGAGGTTCGGGAGCAGCAGTTCCAGTCAACCGAGCAGGACCCTGCATCGTGGTGGTACGAGGAACCTGGCTTAAACGAGCCTGACGCGCAGCTTCTTGAAGGAAAGAAGGAGATGCACCGCTTTGCTGAAGACGCATCAAGATCTCGGGATCGACACGTCCCATAAGACCTGCTTGTTCCGCCTCAGAAGCAAGTCCGCGCATACGAGCTGCAGAGGACTCAGCGGGAAGGGCGCCACGCTCGGCACGAATTACGTCAGCCGCAGCAGGAGTAGAAGATTTGGCCGGGGAGTAAACCTGAGCACCCCTACCCGGTTGAGTCAAGCCCAACCGAAGCTGGGTCCCCTCGATCGGTTGAGCAGCCCGAGAAGGACGGAGCGCTTCAATCGCCTGCCTTGCTTCTCGTGCTTGCTGAGGTGTAATCCCTTGTCCGCCAAGGGCACGCTGAATAAGCTCTACAGTATCGTCCGCACCAGATTTGGCACCTTTAACGAAGTCACTAAGTCCTTGGACAATTCGTAAAAATCCTTCAGGAGACGCCACAGGATACGGAGCTAGCTGTATATGAGTTTAGCGCCAATTAGCATAAAAATAGAGTCGATCAGAACGAGACACATCAGGCGGTCCCGGAATAGCTTGGATAAACTCGCCTCCACTTCTCTCGAAACGGTAGCGAGACGCCACTGGATCGCGATAATTAGGCACATAGAGCATTTGTGCTAATCGATCGCACTCGTAGAGGTAATTTTCACGCCAGATACGCGCAGTTTCACGTTTGTCTTGAATATTGATAGAACGGCTGACGTCACCAAGGATGGTTTCTTGGCGACTTGTAGCACGACCGGTTGCTAACTCAGTAAGACGCTCTGCTTCTTCGCAACGTTCAATTTGTTGAACAATTTTGTCGTAATAAAACTCACTTGGGATGCTGTTGCACGCTTCAAGCAGTCGTGCATAATCTCCTGCCGGTACCGTGGCGATGTTATACGCCAAATGGTACGCCACACGGCTGAAATTAAAATCATCTAAGGCGTAACCGAAAACCTGGGCTGGATTTCGGGTCAGCTGGTTAACAGCTGAATAGATAATTTCCCGTTTTGTAGCATCAGTGGTCGTGGCGTTAAATACAACGCCTTGTTGCGCTAGATAACTTTGAATCTGTTCAAGTTCGTTCGTTGTTAACTGCGCCACGACCTAAAGACACCTATTTTCTTTATTCTACGTACACCGAACCCGTAGCAAACACTTCTTGCCAGTCAACTCGTTTAATTGATTCAAGTTGTTCGAGCTTGCTGAAACGTTCACCAGGCAAAGACTGCCTAAGTTCAACAATTTCCTTAGCTGTTTTCAGACCAACGCCAGGAAGGCACTGAGTAAGACCCTCGGGAGTCAGGTTATTTAAGTTAATTCGATCATCAACGGGAGGAAGGGGTTTAACGACTTTTGGAGCGTCTTCCGACCCCTGGATTCGTTTGCGGCCACGGCGTGTACTCAACGAATTTGCACTCGGCTGGGGTTCTTTATCTTCGTGAAAGTCCTCAACCTGGTCTTTATGGGCGAAAAACACCTTGCCGGAGGTGCTAGACCGCACCATCAGGTACTCACCTTCATCGTGGGTAGAGATTACGTCAACCTTGATTCCACTGGGCTTGTAAAGATGTGCAGCCATCATCTGAGGCAGTATGTAGGCAGTACTTTAGTGCAAACTTAGGTAAAATAAACTCATTGGTTTTAGAAAGATGCCTCAACCCCGTTTTGCTGGTGCGAGATTAGGGTTTCTTAGGGCTCTTCCTATCGTTGGAGACGTTATAGCTATTACCAGCGAACTAGCTAACCCACAGGCTAGTCCTGTACAGCGTGTTGTTAATGCCGGGCTTGTTGGAGGGGGTGGTCTAGCTGTATCGGCTGCCACTGGAGGTGTGGATTTCATCCCGCAGGCTGTGGATTTTATTAATGATCTACAAGGAGGCCCTAAAGGACCCCAAAAACTGAGGGAGATGCAAGCTTGCGCGACCGCTGCAAACCCAGATAAGCATTTACGGGCACTTGCAACAAAGCTTGGTCCCGATAAATACAACAACTTCTACGGAACCGACTTTGCTCGCGCTGTTGAGCAGTGCGGACAATCTGGAATACCTCCCCAGTACAAAACTGAAGCAGAAAAAATGAAATATCTTCAGTACATGGGGTCTCAGATGGGCTCTGCGTTCTAACGCTCGAAATAATTATCCATATCCTTAGTTACCTGACCTAAAAACTCAGCTCTTTTTTCCCAGGTATCCCCTCCAACCTGGCCTTTTTTGGGGTTGATGCACTCAGGGTCGTTGACCTTGTTGCAAACAAGACCCGCAAGGTCTAATTCGTTACCTTTACAACCGGTTCGCCAATGATGAGTGCCGTTTAACCACAGGGCACCGCATCTTTTGCACTCTTTACGATCTAGTTTTAGGTCGGAAAATTCCCGATCGTCCATATCAAACAGTCAATATGGTACACATCAGAAACTCTAGACTCAAAATGTTTTAAATAAGCCGAAAAAATAGTTAAAAAGTTCATACCAAGACAAAAAAAACCCCTCCCGAAGGAGGGGCTCCGTGGTTTCGCGAGGAAACTCTATCAGGAAGGAGAGGTGGAGGTGTAGATCGAAGATTCGATAACACCGCCAGGCTGCAGGGCGAGATCTTGGCGCTCCGGAGGTGCGTCGGGAACGATCCAGCACACTTCGCAGATAGCAAGAGCTTTGTTCTTGCCAGACAGCTTGCCAGCACCAGCGCGGGGATCGTAGATACCCGAACCTTGAGCCAGACCAGAAGCAGCAGCACCACCCAGGTTGGCGGTGGTGAACAGTTTCCACTGAGTATCAGCAGTCAGAGCAGACAGGCTGCTCGAATTGATGATGTTGGTGGAAGCCACGCTGCCGTTGGCGATACGGCTGGTGGAACCAGTGATGGAGGTACCAAACTGGCCCGACACCACGGTGGTGTTGTTGCGCAGACCCTGACCCACAGCGGGGATTAAGGTCAGCTGAGGGCTGGCGGAACCACCGGCAACACCGGAGCTCACCACATCGCCGCCGTCCACGCGGAGGGAAGTACGGTACACGAAAGCACCAGAAGGCACGGTGATGCCGTTGGTGATGTCGGCCCGGATATCCTTGTGGAAATCGGGGGAAGGAATGATAACGCTGGCGTTCAGGAAAGGCTGATTAGCAGCGTTTTGACCGGAACCATAAGGCTGGGTGTAGTAATCCAGCTGATTATTGGTACCGAGAGCTTGGTAGCTCAGGTCAACGTAACCGATGGCTTGCTGAGCAATCCAACCGGGACGGAACACCACGCCAACAGGGCCACCAACGGGTTGGTTGGTGTAGCTCGTCTGAACGCCATTGGCGTTCTCGAACTGCATGGTCTTTTCTTCGTGCCAGTAACGAAGAACGTTGGTGTAGTTACCAGGATAAATCTTGGCAACCGAGATCTGGTTAGGGTTGATGGTCATTGTTAGTTACCTCCTCAAGCGTCGAAAGAGTAACCAACGGTGACGAAGTCAGCGTTCAGAAGTTCGAAACCTGCGTACAGGCTCCAAATCATCATGATGAAGCGGCTGAAGTCGTCGTTGTTGTTGAGGAGCACCTGGGCATTGTTGCCACCGATGCCAACACCAACGGCCTGAGGACCAAAGAAGATACCGACAGCTGCGTTGTAATCAGCGGCGGTAGAAGCGATGGTCGCGTTCTGGGTTTGGGTAGGCATGTTGGTCGATTCGAAGAATCGCACGCCTTCAAACACGAAGCCGGTGGGCATGATGGGCTCGCCAGCCACGAAGGTGGCTTGACCGAAGCCCTGACCCATGTACAGCGCAGCGTTGGGCTGCATGCCGGACATGAGGGGATTGATTTGACCGTTGCCAGGATAACGAGCAACTTCGCGGAAGTCGCTGTTCTGACGCAGGTGCATCAGGAAGGTGGGATCGCAAACGCAGCGATAGAAACCATCCTGGAAGGTGGGGGTGTTCCGCTTACGCAGGGACTTGACCACGCGGAGGAGGTCGTCCTTGACGTCGAACTTAGCTTGCTCGGCGTTGGTGTAAGTCAGAGCACCGGTAGCCAGATCGCCGGGGAAGTAGTAACCGCCCTGGGTATCGGAGGCTTGGCCCTTGGAGACAGCTTTCAGGAGTTCGTTGATGAACACCCGATCGCGCCACCGACGATAGTCATCCAGCAGAGTCAGGCTGCCGATGGACTGGTGGAAGGTGGTGAGATTGCCGGTATCCAGCAGGAGACGCTGAGCAGTGATCAGGGTCTCACGAGCAATCTTGAAGGTGCTCGGCTGGGTGGGGTCAGACGGATCAGCAGGACCGGTGTACTCCTTAAGAGTCACCAGGACCTTGTCCTTCACAATATTGCGGCTGTTAGCAGTACCGATGGTCTGCTCAGCAGTACGCTCGCGAGATTCTTTGGAGCCGGGGTTACCGAAGAAGCGGTAACGATCCAGTTGTACAGTCTGGCCGGGTTGCTTCGAAAAATCGTGAACAACCACAGGCTCCGCAGCCATCTCAACGATGTATGCGGGGTGCGGACGGTACAGCTCAGCACCAAGAATCTTCGGAAAATCATTATCGATGAACATCGATATGACTCAGAAGAAACTACAAGATAAATATTAACTGACCTAAGCACACATACTGCCCGCAGTCAGTTGCAAACTTAGCGTTTATACACTTTTTTGGTTTGAACTATTAACTCCAGGACTAAAGGTGCGCACCAGATTCCTAACACCCTCACCCAGTACGCCGTATACAGAACCATAGTTAGGGACGTACCTCGTGGACTTACCCCGATATGAGCTTCTTGTAACTGTGCTCATGGAGCCTGGGACGTCACTTCTTACTGCTTCTACGAACGTCTTACAGTAAACAGGGTAGTTGTATTGCCACGCTGCTCTAGAGCCCGAAGTGTCGTTTGTAGGGTTTGTGAGCATTGGCGTTTTAACTCTTTCGTAAGAGCCTGGGCCGCCTGTGATACCTCCGGTACTAGATGTGTTATCTGAAGGTGTTTGGAAGGGAGAGTAATTTTGGTTGTCAGGGACGCTGGCTCCGAACCAGGTATAAGCTCCAAAATTACGCAGACCCGGTTGCGGACCTAATGCCGTCTGAACAGTTCTACCAGCAACACTAAAAAGACCCTGTTGTCGATAACCGTCGTAGATCGTAATTAGACCTGAAGCATGAGGATATGCATTTGTATAGTCCGACCAATAACCTGAAACAGCGGGCGGAACTGCTTTCCAATCGGTTGTCAGATAACCGCTGATATTCGGTGGAGCTAAAGGTATATTCCCAAAATCAGCCCCCTCAAGATTCACCCCATACCAAGATTGTTTAATGCCACTGGGGGTTACGTAGCCACTCGATACGACCACGTAGGTATCCACTACATCTTGGTTATCTGCGGTTCTCTGTGGTCCGGATTGGATCTTGTGATATAGATTCCTATCGTATTTCCAGTTGGTCTGAGCGTTGTAAGTCATCCTTCGGCCCTTTTTAAATACAGTTTACTTGCTCTAAAATTTATAGAGAATTAGAAAGTAGATGCAGTTGCCTGCTGAAGAGACTGTGTCTTATTTTCTGGCAGATCCAGAGATGGCCGCAGCTTCGTTCTCGGGATCTGTTACGGATGTACTTGTACATCCGCAAAGGATCAAAAAATTTATCCCTTATTTAGTCAAGACAGTACTAGCGGGCTATTTACTTGCTACTTATGTAAGTCCTGCTATAGCTGAGCGATTCAACCTCACACAAAAAGAGGCCTTAGCGGCCTCCTTCGTAGTCGGCTATGCCGGGATAAGAATCCTGAACAACTTAGAAAAAGTCGTTGAGGAAGAGATCAAAAAAAGAGTAGGTTCTAAAAATCACTCAATGACCACAGATTCATCAAATGACGAGGACTGTTGAGGTTCCTGAGAAGGTTCCTGGGCAGGTAGTTCAGGAGCAGTCGTGGGCTTAGGAGCTTCTACAGGAGGTTTACGACGGATGTCGCCTAAAGCACGCATGGTGTCTTTGTGATTCTTTTAAAAGGTTAGCAAGAAAAAACCCCTCCTTTTGGGAGGGGTGGTCGACCTAGCGTTTCTTAAATATCAAGCGGCGTCCATAAACAGAAGCTTGCTACGCAGAGCTTCGGGTTGCATACCGCTGAGGTAACGCCAAGCGTTCTCAGGGCTGCGGTTCATGACATCACTGAACTGCTCCCACTGCTGTTGGGGAGCTGCGCCTTGCTGCTGACCACCAACGTTGGCGGGAGGAGCAGGCATGTCGTACTGAGGTTGATAAGCCTGAGGGGCTTGTTGGGCCACGGGAGCTTCGTCGATGTCGACGGGAACAACCTCAGTGAAGAAACGATCCGTGTAATCAGCAAGGACATCCGGGGATGTCAGGATCGTCTGCATAGCATTGTGACGACCAGTCACCTCATCCAGCTTGCCTGCTTGATCGATCAGAAGATCTTCAAGAGCACAGGCGTATTGGTTCAGGATGCCAGGAGCCTCGATACCAAAGTGACTAACGACGGCTTGAGTTGCGTCGCTGAGACCGTTGGCGGCGCTCATCTGGGCCGTAGAAGCCTGAGAGGAAGCCTGGGTCGGTGAGGCGCTGGTAGACGAGATCGGCGCTGCCTGGGGTGCCTGGTAAGCCCAGGGCTGGGCCTGTAAATTCTGACTGCTCTGTTGAGTAGCCAGCTGAGGTGCCACCTGGGAGGGCAACGGTTGTCCCTGGCTGAGGGATTGCGAGTTGACCTGGGACAGCACCCGCTCCAGGGAACCCATCGCTGCTTCCCACGGGTTGTTCGGGGAGGAGCTGGACGTTAACTGGCTGAACTGGTTGCTGATAGAAGGGTCCGTAGCCTGTGCCACCTGCGACGGCGGTTGGGCTGTAGGAACCGAAGCTACCGCCGGGGTAGCTGTTTGCGCCACCCACTGCGGGTAGGCGGTAGAGCCCTGGTCCGAGGTTGCCGCCGGGGCTGCTACCGCCGGGGAGACCGGGCTCGGGGTCGAAGCTTGGATCTGCTGGCTCATAGCTACCCGAGTAGGTTAATTCTTCCGCTAGGTGATCAAACGTCCTATAAAGGAGCGGAGTGATATTCAGTCTAGGATCAGCTGCAAGCGGTTGGTTAGGCGCAAGCGGATGAGGAGACTGCAACATCTGGGATAATAATACCAGAAATTGTTGCATTGCAGATTGAGTCTGTTGCACCATGCGGAAGGGGAAACCCTTCAACATTTCAGCTCTTTCAGAATCAGTTTTTTCAGGGAAAAGAAACTTCAGAGCTTCAACACTGTCTACACCGAGCTCCTGTAAGTTACGGACCACGACTGACTTCTGCTGAACATCGTAAGCAGTGTCTTCGTAAACATCCCCTTGAAAACGGTAATCGACTTCCCGATCACCATCTTCAGGTAGTCCAACAACTCCTCGGGGAACTTTATTCTCAGCAAGAGCTTGTTTGATAGTGGCGTCGAGCTTCTGCTCAAAGCGCATAACTGCTCGCTGGTACTTCTCGACAGCCTCTTGATCCGCACCATTTTCCGGTGGCTTTGGTTCTTTTAATCCACTAGCCAGGATGAAAGATTCGCGGAAAATAACCTCTTGGTGATGAATCATCATCTCCAGAAGGCGGCAGAAACCATAGGTCAGGAAGCTTTTGTTCTTCCGTAAAGCGGTCGCTTGAGCACGACCCATAAGACCCTTAATTTCCGTGGCAGTTGCACCAGCAGAAATCGAAATCTCGTCAACACCGCCAAGAGCTGTACGGATTTCTTCCCGCAAGAGAAGGGTATAACGGTTCATATCACCGTTAACCGGGTCTGGCGTCATGTAACCAACTCGGTCAGACGCTTCGACGTTCGCAATAATGCGAGGAACCCTCAAACCACCGCCCATGGCGGTACCAAAAGGCTCACTTACACGAGTGGAAGGCGAGTCCATACCCGCAAAACCACTCTGACTACTAATAGTCGGTCGGAAGTTGCTCTGACTGTCGCCCGCCTCGACAAGGTCACTACGAGGACGCGAGCTGATCAGCGTGGGGTTACCGAAAAACTCAATATTCTTAGCGATATTCCGGGTCAGTTGGTCGTGGAGCACAATTTGCTCCATGAAAGGGTCAAATTCACCCTCTCCTTCGGTTCCACTTGCGCTGGGTTTGTTTAAAACCTCCACAGCGGGGATAAAACCCAACGTATTGGGCCTTGTTTTGGCGGGAGTTAATACCGCACCTGGCTCCAGATCGAAACTAAGCTCTGTATCGGTCTCAACTTCACTAATCGTGTCCGCTGTGATTGATAAACGGACGTATCGCTTGTTTTGACCAGAGGTAGTGCTTGGCAGACCAAGGCTTCCTGCCTTGACCTTGTAGCTATAGATGATGATTACCTCTTCAACCTCACCGTTTAGGTCGTGATAGACCCTGTATTGGTTTTTGTTGAAGAAATAGATCTGATATTTAAGCTTGGCGTCTGGGCGGAAGTAAAAAAGACCGCTTCCATCGATCAAAAAGTTCCTGATGATCGCAGGAAAGCGAATATCAAGCTTATTGAGCGTAATTACGTCGGCTAAGAACCGAGTGCGGCTCTTATAAGTGTCCTGATCGCAGTAAAAAGTCAGACCCTTCTTGATCATCAGAAGGATCATCTGCTGAATATGACTCAGCACAACCATCGTGGACGATTGGCTGCTGCGATCCTGAGTGC
>Ga0222714_10004376_pt1 | contig 13869 bp, 20 predicted proteins | sample C33_3DmetaG_FD_165048 | JGI IMG/M metagenome (GOLD analysis project Ga0222714, IMG submission 165048) | Estuarine water microbial communities from San Francisco Bay, California, United States - C33_3D | ecosystem: Environmental > Aquatic > Marine > Unclassified | place: USA: California... | reverse complement strand
CTCGTCCTCGGATGCCCATCCTACTCGGTAGACAATGATGTCACCGTCAATTAATATCAAAGGGCTTCCTCGTCTGCATCGACAGGGGTGCCACCCTCAAAGACCACAAGATCATCAATGACCAGCTTTATCAAAGACGGGCTACGGCCTTTCTTGCCTTTGAAATTCCAGTCATAGTAGCCGATGACTGCCCTAGCCTTGGAGCCGTTGCCAAGAGCAATACCAGCCAATTCAGTACCGTCACGGTCATAGGCCTTGATGGTGTTATTTGACTTACAGACGATGAAAGAACCTTTACCTTCCTTTTCACCAGTTTCAATGCCCATTTCTTCCAAAGCAAGCACAGCCTTGTCAGACAGGTTACACAGGTCAATCGTGTACTTATCTGTCATAGGGTTCTTAGTGAAAGTATAGGCCCACATTACGTCTGCTTTGATTGTGATAGGTTTTACTTCGTTTGTCATAATTGTCTCCTCAGACAGTTAAAATATAGGGTATTCTTCATAGCCTACATAATATTATATAGTATATTTATAGATTGTCAAGTGTTTTTTAAAAGTATATTTAAAAATATATGGTTATCTAACGATACCATCAGTGTGTCTCAGCCCAATTATCTCCTATGTTGTATTCACCATCCAAGGGACAACGTAACCCAAGGTCTTCCCCTGCCTTCCTGATAGCCCTGACACCAGCTTTGCCCACAAAGGGAGCAAAGTATTCCGGTGTCTCTATCTGCCATTCATCGTGCACATTAGCTACAAATAAATAGGGAATATTGCTACGCTCTAGCGCCTCTTTTAGGTTGATCAGAGCCTGTTTCATCACAATAGCCCCCGCACCTTGTAACAACGTATTCAGGGCGGCGTGTTCACTTCTTACTCTAAGCCTTCGCCCGTCCAGCCCAGGAAGAGAGCCGTTGCTGGCTATCCTAGCTACCTTAGCCTTCAGTGCCGCCAGTGCCGGTGTATTCTCAAGGAACTGGTCAATCAGCTTCTGTCCTTGTTTGTAGCTACCGCCGACAATAGAGCCTATCTTACCAGCACCAGCCCCGTACAGGAAAGCATAGATGAAAGTCTTGGCCTGACTGCGCTCGGTAAGTCCCGCCGCCTTCATATTGGCAGTATGGATATCACCGTCCAGCACTTCCCTAGTGTAGTCTTCATCGTCCATGTAGTGAGCCAGCATACGCAACTCAAGACCACTGGCATCTATACCGACCAGCTTATTACCTTCATCCACTATCCAGCACTGTCTACAAGCCTCTCCATAGGGCTTCCCCTTTGCTGGTATCTGCGCCATGTTGGGGTCTTGGTGCGTCATACGGCCTGTTACGGCACCATTAGTAATGACCCTACCATGTACCCTGCCATCTTCCTTAACAAACTTGAACCAGCTATCGACCTGACTAGACCGCTTCTGTAACATGAGATATTCAGCGATCAACTGCGCCTCCGGTACGTCAATACCGCCCAGGATATCCTCATCAACTTTGATGTTGCCACCGCCGCCTTTTTCAGTCTCTTCAGTGACCTGTGTAAATTTCACACCGATACTCTGTAGCCTCTTTGCTATCTGTTGTCTAGAGCCTACGTTAAAGACTTCAACACTGTCCTTCAGTCGCTTGCCTGTCTTCTCTGACCAGCGTTCCTCCACAATGGGCGGGAATACTTCTTGTAGCTCAGCCTCAATAGCGTTCATACGAGCAGAGACTTCGGTGTATATGTCTGTTGCCTTCTCAATATCCAGCTTAAAGCCGTTCTCTGTCTGCTCCCTGATGATGCTGGCTACCTTGTGCTCTATGTCGATGCAGGGGTCTTTGAAGCCCTCGGTAGCAAGGTCAGCCATTAATTTAGCGTACAGCTTTACAGTGATTTCAACGTCACGTTCACAGTAGTCTATCATTGCATCGCTCAGACCACCATCATAGTCAGTAAAGTCTCCTTTAGAAAAGCCCATTCTTTCGCCCCAAGCCGCTAAGCTGTGCCCACCAGTCAAACTAGGGTGATACAGTCTAGACAGTAGTAGCGTATCCCTTAGCTTCTCTTCTGGTATCTTAATAGCCCACAGCTTACGCAACAAAGGCGCGTCAAAGCCTATGATGTTGTGGCCTACAATAAGGTCAGCCTTGTCAACCATTTCCTGTATAGGTTCGGGGGTGTCGTGGACACAGGTTTCCCCGTCAACAGCAACGCCACAGCACCATATCGTGTCGTGTGTTGTGTTAGTCTCTATGTCAAGCGTTAATATCATGTGTCTTCCTCTTGCCACTCCTTAGTCTCTACATAGAAGCCTATGGCATCTAAGTCAATGTAATCGTCACTGTCTTCAACACCATACAGGCATCCAAGACACATATCAAGGAACTCGCCGGTCTGTTTATCTTTTTTTACAGCCTCTTGGTCAGTCAGAATAACATTGCAAGCCCTGCACCTCATAACACCTCCTCTGACACTTCCATCATCCTGCAAGTCTCTTTGTTGAAATAGATGCCACGGCACTTGCCAGTATCGCCGCTGAACCTGTTCTTCAGCACCCTTGGATAGGTTACATTGCGTTCATAGGGGTCTTCAGCCTGACCGTTCCTTTCCAGCCCTATGCAGATATCAGCCAGCTGCGCTATAGAGGCAGAGCCACGCAACTGTGACAGGGATGTAGCGGCACCCTCTTCATGCCCCTTGCCTTCAGGCCTCTTCAGGTGAGACACAGCCACAAGAGACACGCCTGTTTCTTCTACAATCATACGCAACTTAGTCATGATCTCATCTAGCGCCCTGCGCTCATCTGCGTTATCCTGGGCCGATACTACAATACTGATATGGTCTAAAACAATATACTTACACTCCATAGCCTTAGCCATATATCGTACACGGGAAATAATATTGTCAATCCCGGTGCTACCAAAGTGATTAAACAGAAACAGCCTACCACAGCCTATTGTAACTTCAAAAGCCTCAAGACGTTCTTCTTCAGTAGACTCTATACCGGGAAGATGCAGCGGTTTATTCACTGCCAGCGACATCAAGCCCTGCCCTGTCTTCTGGTTATTCTCTTCCAGCATGAGTAGACCAATGTTTTCATCGGTACAGTTAATTGCCTGATAGATAAACTCCTTCACAAACTGTGTCTTCCCTACACCGGAACCAGCCGCAACAATGACAAGCTCCCCTAACCTAACACCATAAGTCAACTCATTGATAGAAGCGAAAGGATATTCAAGCTCAGCCTTTTCGACTACCTTGTTCACTGCATCCCACAGGTCTACACCAGCGACTATGCCGTCAGGAACAAACTTGTCAGCATTCCAGAAACAGTCCATGTACTCCTTAGTCTTGCCTCGACTCAAGTAGTCACAGGCATCCTTGTATTCTGCCTTGTGCTTGGTTATCTTTGACTTTCCACCAAAGAGCTCAGCCACTTCTCTTGCGGCCTTCTGTCCCGGCTCATCAGAGTCAAAGTCAATGACAATGGTGTCAAAACTGTCCAGAAATTCATAGTTATCCTTGCAATCCTTCAGGGCGGCGCTGGCACCGTTGCGGATGGAAACCACAGGCCACTTACTACCGTGCATCTGGTAAGCCGCCAATGCATCATATTCACCCTCGACTATGGTGATATACTTACCGCCTTTGCTGAATAACTGCTGACCAAATAACTGTGCTTTCTTAAAGTCACCACTGATAGGAAACTTCTTATCGGGCAAGCGCACCTTGACAGCCACAGGCTCTGCATCATCGGGGCTGTAGTAGGGAAAATAAACCTTGCCTCCCTTGTTCAGGACACCGTAGGCCTTCATCGTGGCCCCTGTTATGCCTCGTTCAGGGCACCCAGGATAATCCGATACAGCCAGCAGGTGTTTAATGCTGTTCAGGCTCTGGCTAGTCGGCTCAGGCCTATCAGCCACATATTCCCTGTCCTCAGCGTTATCTAACGATACCTTAGCGTTATCTAACGATACCTTAGGCGGCGTATACTTCTCACAACTGAAACACTTTGTAGACCCATTTTTATTGATCTTCAGGGCATCACTGCTACCACAGTCGGGACAGGGCTGATGTATTGCTTCTGCTGTCATTGTAACCTCCAAACTCCGAAATTATCTTTAACCAGCCTTTGCGTCTTAACTCCCTGTGGTGTATACAGCAAGGGCATGACAACGTAGTCACCATAAAAATCAGACACGTTGCCTAGTTGGTAATTGTACAGATCGTCTATCACTTTGTCAAGCCTTTTCCAGTAAACGGGTTGCCACGCATTAGCGGCAGTGTTTTTCAGTACAACAGTGAACAGCTTCTGCCCATGATTCATAGCAGGAATAAACAGGTACTGCTCAGACCCTACGTTTACTCTGTGCGCGTTCATCCTGACCGGCAAGGGCAGTTTAACCTGCTCACCTTTATCGTAACCAGCCATAAACTTAGCCGCCACACACAAGTCCCACGGCATATAACCGATTGCGTTTAAATCGTGGTTTTTAATGACATAAGTGTTGATTACTGACGGGCCTATGCTGGTATGCGACACACCCAGGATGTGAAAAAACTCATGCCTTATGACTTTGTTGACTGTTTTGACTACACTGCCCCACTTAGGAAAAGCCTTCTGGTACAGCGTAATACCGCCACCTTGCCACTCTTTGCCATAGGGTGAACCGTCCGGCCTAACCTCCCATAGGGCCGACAGGAACGCTGAACCAAACTTCGATGGATTAGCTACAGGGTTGAAGCGCATGGCGATAAAAGTAAAACCAGACCAGCTATCCCAATCTATGTCATCCTTTATCACCGGTAACCTAAAGTCGGTCTGCATCATAAAATTATGCAACTTGAGTATATCAACAGTCGCATCATACACAGAGCCTAAATATTTGTTAGGTAACCCGGTAGGGTCTATATAGACTGCTCTTGCAGTGTTTTGCCAACCGTTCTCAACGCCTCTAAATTGCTGATATTGTTCATCAATCATCGCCTGTCTCCAGTAGTAACCAAAAGAATAAGAGTATACTACAAAGCGTTACATATAGCAACATATTTATTTTTCCTTATCGTTATTTGTTGACAAGTTAATATTTATCTGGTATAATATACTTAATCTATATAGTTTTTTATAGCCCGATTCATCACTTCAGTAGCTTTGTCATAAGCTGTTGATATATAAATATTTCTTACTTTGCTACGATAAAATACAATAGCATCTTCTTCTATATAACGATTATATACCAACGAAACAGCTCTCACATCTTTGTATATTAAATTAAAAAACCTATTTATATCCTCTTTGTTGTATATAGCTTCACTGCCAAAATAGTCCTGTATAGCCTGTTTATTCTCACTTAGAAAAGCATAGATTAAACAGTCCTGTTCAACTTCGGATAGGTTAACATCGGTTACTTCCATCCCAGGATTATGCATCATAGGCACATAGAAATAATCCATGCAAACTGTTTCAAACGGTAATGACTTCATGGTTACTGCCTCCCTTGTTTCTTTCTAATTAACTTTTCGATTGTATCTATATCGTCTAACAATGTAAAGCGTTTTCTATGTTGATCTTCATTGCTATGCCAGCCTTGCTCTATGATTTCAATTTCTAGCCTGTGTAGGTCAGCGTACATATTTGTACACATGGTTGCTAATTCTTCTACTGATTTGTTAATAGTGTTCATCGTAACCCCTCCAGTATTTTGCCTGTAAAGCATTTTACATGGTGTGTTGCCTGACTTGTCAGTCGGGCAGGTGCACTCAGGATAATTGCAATTCATACGAACCTCCCCATTTTAGCCATAGCGTTATCTGACGATACCATGATGCTATTTAACGGTATCATTGTTTTCACCTTTATTGTCAAGTATATATTCACTCCACTGCTTAGCCATAGCGTCAGCAATGCCCTGATAAGTTTCACTGCGCATCTTAGCCCTTCCCTCGCTAGGTGGCATACGCCATATTCTATTTTCCCTGCCTTCAACAATTTTTGTAGGCTGTAATTCAGGCAGACTGTACAGCCACAAGCCGGTCTTTTTAGTCTCACCGTGCCCGAATTGCCACGGCTGGATATATTGGGGCTTGCCCAGGATATCTGACAATACGCCAACAGGGTTTTCCAGTGCTACATGGTGGGCTAGGTTTTTAGCCCTATTCAGCCACTGTACAGTTTGAATAGTGCTTTTCTGTCTCTCTTCATGTCGTGGCATCCCTTTACCGTACCACCGATTACCCGAACAAGCCAGCGCAGTACAGGGCGGGTGCATGATGATAAGATCGTACATGGGAGCATTAAAGTAATGTTGCGCAGTTTCTTCACAAGTAAAAAAGTCTTCAATGTCCATTTCATAGTGGTATTGAGAATCATTATCATCTGGCTGTATATCTACACTTACTGCATTATGTCCTAATGCTCTAAAAGCATCCCTCACTTTACCACTACATTCAAAAAGTATTGCTACGTTCATTCTAAGCCCTCCTGAGCCACGTTGTAATAAACTGAATACCTGCCTACAGGGTGCCCGTGACGCCCCTTAGAAGCCCTTGTATGGCCTCTAAAGGGCATCGATAACATCTATTCCGCACCATAGATCAAATAGGCTAGAAAATCATCAAGATAATCAAGGTTATTCCTCATCGTTGTAATTGTGTCTGCGGTAATTAAAAAACCCTTGTCATATAAGCCGTCAAGCCGGTAGCGAATAAGATAATTCTCATATAGGGCGTTGTATTTACCTGCCAGCACATCATCGCGTAATCTGACATCGTTAGTTTTCATGGCGTCACCTCAATTGGTTGCTTTCAGCACAAGACGGTCGGTAAAATTCTTACGCACGAGCAAAGGTGCGCCGGGAATTGCAACATTATAGAGAATCTCCCATTGGTCAGCGCCCAAGCTATCAGCCAATTGCGCGGCCTTGCTATCCGCATGATTGAAGCCTCGGGCCTTGCTATTTACTACCGCGATTACTTCGTTCCTGCTATAAAATTTTATTGCTGTTTCCATGATGTTATCCCTCCCAGGATATTTATATTGTGGCATAATTGCCGGTTTACTGCTTTTTCAGACTACGTAGTTCATTACAATACATGCCAGAGTGTAGCATATAAAGCAACACAGTGAACAAGTAAAAGGCTTGTTTAATGCCTTGTCAATAGTTTTTTTCATTTTTTTAGCTCCTTTAAGTGATAAAGTGCGGCAATCCTGAAATTCCTTTCATGCCCAGGAATTACTGACCAGTCCTGTACCTCGCCATCGTGTACGGCCATTATATGGCCTCCGCTTCGGCAGAGATTCAACGCTAGAATGGGCCTATCAAAACGTGGTGCGGCCTTGCTCAGCGTCTTCACAGTCTTGATCCTGTACCGGCTTTTAACAACATCATTTCGCACTAACTGAAAACCCAAGTCGCTGAGCACCATTTCAATCTGAATCAGACTAGCGCCTTCGAAAAAGAAGCGCCCATGCTTTAAGAACAAATCAAAAACCTCGTTATATTCTGTTTGAGTAGCAATTGAAACAGCTACTAACGAGCAGTTATTCGTGTCTCCCAGATAGAGCGCCTCTGCTCTTATTTTCTTGAACGTGATCATGACAGTTAACCTCTTGAAAATGTTGATTAATCTCTGGATGTGGTATGCATAGGGACTACTCAGGCCCTGTTAGTGTACAGCGATAATAATATCAATGTTTTTAAATCTATCCTTTGCGCCACAAGCATGCCCTGTTTTGGTGCATGAACCGCACTTGCCGGGGCAGGTGAACGTATTGCGTTTACCGTGCGCCATGCGTAGCGCCTTTTGGTGCTCTCTGTCATTGTGCATATCACTGCGCACTTTGTAGCCTACTGAAACCGCGATGAATTCTCCACGCGTTATTGGTAACGCTTTTACTGCATCCTTCACAGTATCACCATGCACTGAACCGCTTGACAGATTCAAGGTGTAATTACTAGGCCAGTCACTGCCCGACTCCCTGTCATAATCTAATAGCTCAGCCCAGGATTTACTGTATCCGTAGGTATTCAACCATGGGCGATGTTTGAGCAGGTGCATCCAGTACAGTACATTACCCGGCCCACTAAAATCTCCATCCACAAAGAGGCGGAAATCAACAGACTTCCCGGTATCTGGTTTGTACCTATCAAGGTCATGCTTGATATGCTGGAATCCTGCTAAGGTCTGTTGTAACAAGGTGTTCTGCGCCTGCCTACAGAATGCAGTAGGATAACGCCATGCCCTGAAACTGTAGCAGAATTGCAGACAGTCTCCAGCACCGGGACAGTGTCCCTCACCGGGTAAACTACTGAATGCGAGGAAAGGCAGTTTACTGTTTCCATCCTTTGCCAGTATCTTGAACCGGGGCGTACCGTCAAGCATAAAATCCCTTAATTTTAATAAGTCTCTCTGCCAGTGCTTGCCAGTCTCACCGATTAGTGCTTGTTCTATTAAGTATAAAGCCTGATCAGTGTCTGCATTGCTTATGGCGCGTGATATGCCCTTTAATGTATCGAATTTCATTGTATTACCCCTGTGTAATCTTAATTGCGCCCATGGTAAAGTCTACCTGAACCATGCCTTCAACAAATATAGTATTAATCTTTTTACTTTGCAAGTCTATTACTGGCCTATTGATTGAACCCGCTACCTTGCGCTTGCCATCATCATGCCACAGTATAATTGAATTGGCGTTGTACTCTACAGAGTACCCATTGCCATGACTGAAACCATGGTCAGCCAGTGCACTGCCTTCCAGCCAAATACGGAGCCCCTTAGCTGTCTGTCTTGCCTGTATAGTCTTTTCGATGTTCATAGTTTAGTCCTCTCTGCTGTCTTTTAAGCTATCCAGTAGACGGGGACTGTATCATCCCCGTTTCGACTAATCAAGTCTCTTCAGTACTGGTTTATTTTTTAACCGTTCCTAAATATATCAATAATGAAAGTCTGCGGAATTCCGTCTTCGTCTTCGTAGTTAATGCGCAAATCCTGCGTGGTTACTCCCTCGTTTTCCTCTAGTGCTACTTCCTTTTCAAGCTCTACGCTAATAACCCTGTGAAAGGACAACATAGATAGAACACCTTGAATATCATTGTGCTCACTCTCACCTACTGTTTTCATACCATTGTCTGTTTTAATCATGATTGTCATTGTCTTGTCTCCGTTGGTTTCAGGTGCTGTATTGCCCTGTCAGTTTATTTGTTGGTACGCTATATATAATGCAGGTACTATGCCAATTATGCCAAAATATATAATTATTTTATTTCCCTATTAAATCATAGACTTAGAAGGATATTGAAAAACTGTTTAGTTGGTATAGTCTTTGCATACTGACAAGAATTGTCAACTGGTTGTGTCACTTTGTGACAAGCTACGTCACCTCTAGCAAGTATTGTGCCAACTATACAGTACCTACACAGGCACACACACTGCACCGTTACAGTGCATGCTGTGCACTATATTGGTGCATGCCAGGACTGCACAGTTTTGGTGCAGACTGCACAGTTTTGGTGCAGGGCTACTTAGCCTATGCCGGGCCTATGCTGACTGGTCAGTCAGTTTAGACCGGGGTAGGGCGCAGGGCTGCGTAGATTGTTACAGTACCAGCCCAGATACAAAATAGGTAAAATTAGGAAAGGGCAGGAGGCAACTAAGTAACCTGATCTGTGCCTATGTAGCATAGCCTAAGTTATTGATTATAAAGGCTATAAAATATGCCAGCGACTGCGGAGATAGTGTTGCCTACACAGACCCGCCAGTACCTGAAAAAGGACATGAAAGCATAGCCTATTCAACCACTGGTGAAGCATGAAAACATAGCCTATTCAACCACTGGTTTAAAAAAGAAAGAGGAAATGTAATCCCTATGCAGTCAATATAAAAAAAGACTTGACTTTTGTTAAAAAATATGGTATAATAATATGTATCTATTTAGAGAAAAAGGTGATCTAAAATGACATCAGATCAGACAGACAAAACTACGAGCAAAGTAGTTCCTGTCAGAACGGATCAGGAAGCAACTAGTAGGCCACGTCAAAGCGCAACTGGTAGGCCGAAAAAAAAGGATATTATTAATAAGAAGAAAGGTAATCGTAATGCTGTTGGTAGACCTAAGGGCGATGCAGCGATTATAAACGAATACAAAGCCAGAATGCTAAATAGTCCTAAAAGCAGAAAGGTTTTAGAATCTATTTTAAATGCTGCTTTGGACGATGATCATAAACATCAAGCAGCAGCGTGGAAATTAGTAGTTGATAGAATATTGCCAATTAGTAGCTTTGACAAAGCGGCTATAGGGTCTGGTAGAAATTCTATAGAAATTAAAATAAGTGGGTTAGACGCAAAGATAACCTCTACAGACACTATAGATGCAGAAGAAGCAGACTATGAGGAAATAACTGATGACTGATGTTAAAAAGGCTAAAGTATCGTTAAATAACGCTAAAAAGAATAAGTTTAAATTAGGGGTTAATTCAATCCTACACATGGAAGGAGTTAATCCAGCTTTGGTCGAAATAGCCTATAAAGCTATTGAAATTACACCAATTGATTTCGGTATACCGTCTACTGGTGGTTATCGAACAGGAATAGAACAGAAGTTTTTGTTTCATAAAGGTGTTACGAAAGCCGATGGGCTGGTTAAGAGATCAAAGCATCAAGATGGGTTGGCACTGGACTTCTTTGCCTATGTAGATGGAAAGGGTTCGTGGGAGCCTGAGCATCTGACAGCCATTGCCGGTGCATTTAAAGAATCTGCTAAGCAACTGGGATATGTTGTTGAGTGGGGTGGGGACTGGCCTAACTTTAAAGACCTTCCTCACATTGAGCTTGTAACGACTCCTGGGGGTGATCCTTTGAAGGTTGAAAAAACTGCTACCTTAGCAGAACCTAAAATTAAAGAAAAGAATGACCCAGAGACAGATGGGGATGAAGAGGTTTAGACAGCGTATAAAGCCTACACAGGACTGCGCTGAACCTGGGCTTAACTCCCAGTATTTTTATCGTTTAACGGGGGAAACTAGCCGCATCTAGGAGTACCCCTCCATAAACTATGCGGAGTTTTATATGGAAAAGCAGTGTAGTGTGTGCAAAGAAACCAAAAACATTAATGAATTTTATCAAAATGGATGGTACAAAGATAGAAAGAAATATAAACCCTCCTGCAAGCCCTGCGAAAATAAACATCACAGGGAGGCATACATAAAAATAATAAATAAATTTTATGGGGGTTTTAAGTGTGTTCGGTGCGGTTTTGAGGGACATAAGTGCCAATTTGACATCCACCACAGAAATCCAGAGGAAAAAGACTTTGGACTTGCTAAAAGATATAAATTAGCTTACCAAAGCCCTAAAAGGTTTATAAAAGAGATAGAAAAGTGTGACTTACTTTGTGCGAACTGCCATAGATTGGAACATTTAAAATATGAGTAGGAGGCTATATGGTATTGTTAAATAACACTATGCCGTGCCCTATGTGTGCAGATACTGGATATTATGATGATGAAGAGTGTCTGTACTGCGGTATACAGGCCTCTGCGATATCGTTAGATAACGCTAATAACATTATAATTTACACCTGAGGAGAAACAATGAAGATTTTATCAATGCAAGACCTTGAAGACTTAGCCCGTCAAGTTAACACTGCCTTCAGGGAAAGAGATGAAAAGATTAAAGACCTTACTGAGCGTGTTGAGTTTCTTGTGCAGGAACTAAATAGCCTTACAGAGGCTAAAAAGACCACTACAAAGGCTAAGTAATACCGTGCTTGAGCTAGAGGTAGCTTGCAAAGACCCTGCTGATCTGTTTATTCAGATTATAGCCCATACTCAAGGGGCGTGGACAGTATCAGAGGTTGAGAAAGCTATAAAGGTCATTCAAGAGCTTACACCGCCTAAGCCAGCAACAATAAAGACTATTAAATAATGGAACTAAATGTCCAGCTACTTCCTTGGCAACAAGAGGTTATGGAAGACACTACTCGTTTCAAGGTAGTTCCTGCTGGTAGACGTACAGGGAAGTCAAGATATGCGGCCTGGGAGTTAATCTTAAAAGGACTGGCTACTACCAAGGGTCAGGTGTTCTATGTAGCCCCCACACAGGGACAAGCTAGGGACATTATGTGGGATGTGTTGCTTGAACTGGGTCATCCAGTAATCAAGTCTACCCATGTTAATAATATGCAGATCACCCTGATCAATGGTACTAAAATATCATTGAAGGGCGCTGATAGGCCTGAGACAATGCGAGGTGTCTCTCTGTATTATCTCGTTATGGACGAGTATGCAGATATGAAGCCTGAGGTGTGGGAGCAGATTCTTAGACCTGCCTTGGCTGACCTCAAAGGAACTGCGCTGTTTATTGGTACGCCAATGGGTCGTAACCACTTCTACGAGCTCTACAAGTATGCTGAGCTTGCAGATGACCCTGATTGGAAGTCGTGGCACTTTACTAGCTATGATAATCCTACGCTTGACCCTCAAGAAATTGAAGCCGCAAAGCGTTCCATGTCTTCCTACAGCTTTAGGCAGGAATTCATGGCCTCGTTTGAGGCAATGGAGTCTGAGTTATTTAAGGAAGACTGGCTGACCTTTGACGAGACTGAGCCTAAAAACGCAGACTACTACATTACTGTAGACCTTGCTGGCTTTGCTGATGAAGCAAAGACTAAGACCAAGACAAGACGATTAGATGAAACAGCTATATCAATTGTTAAGGTTAATGAAGACGGCTGGTGGGTTAAAAACATAGTACACGGTAGGTGGGGTGTTGAAGAAACTGCCTCTAAGATATTTGAAGCTGTCTTGCACCATAAGCCGCTTGCTGTAGGCATCGAAAAAGGTTCACTAAAGAATGCTGTGATGCCTTATTTGACTGACCTTATGCGCTCTAACAGTGTGTATTTTAACATTGTAGAGCTAAATCATGGAAACAAACGTAAGGTAGACAGAGTTGTATGGGCTTTACAGGGTAGATTTGAGCATGGCAAGATTAGACTTAACAAAGGTGAATGGAATCATCCTTTCCTTGACCAACTCTTCCAATTTCCTAACCAGCTTGTACATGACGATCTTGTGGATTCACTGGCCTACATTGACCAACTTGCCAGTGTTGTATACTTCACTCCTGTAGAAGAGGACTACGAGCCTCTTGACATTTTAACTGGATTTTAAAGCCTATGATACATGAAGACGAAGAGTTTAACAGTATAACTACCCTTGAATCTTGGGTTATGTCCTATGTAGATGAGTGGGCTGAGCACTACGAAAATAACTTCAGAGACAACTTTGAAGAATACTATCGTATTTGGCGTGGTATATGGGCTCCTAAAGACCGTACAAGGGATACTGAAAGGTCTAGGCTGGTAACCCCGGCTACACAGCAAGCTGTTGAATCTTCCGTTGCTGAACTTGAAGAAGCTACCTTTGGTCGTGGGCGCTGGTTTGATATGCGTGATGACGATGATGACCCTGAAAAGGAAGACATCGTAGCTTATCGTAAAAAACTATCTGTTTCTTTTGAGAAATGCAAAATACGCACTGCTGTCTCTGAAGTTCTCTGTAATGCGGCTGTGTTTGGCACAGGTATTGCTGAAGTCGTTGTAGATGAGAAAGAAGACCGCACTGTAGGCACTCAACCTGTAATGGACGGTGCTTTGACGGCTGTTGGTGTCAACATCATGAACAAAGTACAGGTAAAGTTGCGCCCTGTGCTACCCCAGAATTTCCGTATTGATCCTGTAGCCACCTGTATTGATGAGTCTATCGGTGTAGCCATTGATGAATATGTCACTACACACAGCGTCAGGAAGGCGCAGATGGATGGCACTTACTTGGATGTTGATATACACCCAGATCACACCAGCGAACTAGACAAAGAAGCCAACCCTAAC
>Ga0222714_10004372_pt1 | contig 13872 bp, 9 predicted proteins | sample C33_3DmetaG_FD_165048 | JGI IMG/M metagenome (GOLD analysis project Ga0222714, IMG submission 165048) | Estuarine water microbial communities from San Francisco Bay, California, United States - C33_3D | ecosystem: Environmental > Aquatic > Marine > Unclassified | place: USA: California... | reverse complement strand
CGGGCGCGCGCCCAGCCCTCGACGCCACGCCCAATGTCGATGCCTTGGGCGTGCACCTCGAATTCGTATCCCTAGCTGAACCAAACGCGACGTAGCCGAGTGTCATGCGAGACGCGCCACCAACACAGCGCCTCACTGCGCGCCCGCCATCGTCATGGCTACACCCTCCGCCGTCGCCTCCACGTCGCGGCGGAGCGACACCGACAGCGCATACGTTGCAGGTGCGTGCGTTGCGTCGATGCAGACGTCGGTCGAGACGCGTTCGCGACGACGCGACGACGATTATGCGCGCGCGCGGGAAATGCGCCGTTTATGAAAAAGTACACATGCGCATTGGGTTTCGACAACGCACGGCACGGGTGGGGGAGGAACGGGCGCGGGGCGCGGGCGTGCGCGGGCGTGAGGGGTGCGGGCGCGCGTGCGTCGCGCGTCGCGCGCGGGCGCGATGGGTGCGGCGCCGGTGGGCGGGGGAGCTCGCGCGGGGGATTGAATCTTGAAAAGTTGAACGACGCGCGCGCTCTGGAATGTAGACTGACCGATACGTGGCGCGCGCGTTCGCGCGTGTGGGACATGAATAGATACGTTACCGATGTATGCAACGTTTGCGGAGGACTTGAGCGGGTTCTTTGGGAAATGGACGACGACGACGCAGGCGCCGTATTTGAAGCGTTTAGGCTCGCCGCCTCGGGAAGGTTCGCCGGCGAACTCGCCGGTGCGCGAACCGAAGTGGACGGATGAGACGGATGAGGATGATGCGTATTTATTTAGCGACCGAGATGAGACGCCGGCGAAGCCCCGGGGACGGGTGAGGCGGCGGTTGAGTATGGAGCAGCCGCGGCGGCAACCGTTGGAGCGCGTGGCTCGATTAGCGGCGAGGCGCGTGGAGCACGTCGCGCGCGCCGTACGCGGGTTTGTGAGCTCGCGCGTGGCGTTTGACAGCTTTAAGATGTTTAAGGTTGTTTCGTTCATGTTGAATCTAACGTTGAGTACGTTTGAGATTCCGAGACAAATGTTTTTGATTCCGCTCGTCGTCGGGCGTCGACTTCGCGTGGTGCCTCCGTGGGTGTTTGCGATGTTTGAAGCGGATGAACAAAAGCCAAAGGAGGAATTTAAGTTTCCAAAGCTACGATGGAATGCGTTGAAAGTTTGGGAAAATGTAGAGAACGTCGTTCGTACGCAGAGGGAGAAGTTGCAGCGAACCGAGAGCGCCGCGGCGATGGGTGAGACAGAGGAACGTAGAAAGCTCGTCGAGGCGCTCATCGCCGAAGGACGAGCGCACGACAAGGCGTGTGATTCAGAAAAGTCACAGTTGGCTTTTGAAAAGGCGCTTGAACTTCGTCCTGAAGATCCAGTCATCATGGTGTCGCTCAGTAAAGAGTTGAGCGATCGCGTGTTTGACCACGAAATTTTCCACAACAAACCGTTGGCGCGTAAATTTGCAAAGGAAGCGAGCGATTTAGCCGAACGCGCGCTCAAGCACGCGCCGCAAGACACGCAAGCCTACATTGCCCTCGCCGTAGCCAACGCGAGGTTGAGCATGTTCAGCGAGGCGCGCCAAAAGGTTGAGCTCACGCACGTCATTAAAGACAATTTGCTCAAAGCGCTAGAAATGGATCCAAAGAATGACTACGCGTTGCACGTCTTGGCGCGCTTGGAACACACAATGTCCAACATCAGTGGGTTTACGCGTTATTTAATCAAGGCTATTTACGGCGCCATAGAGCCAGCGACGATCGAAAACGCTGAAAGGTACTTCAGACAAGCGATTGAAATCAACCCCAAGCGTTTGATTCACAAAGTCGAGCTCGCCAAGTTGTTGTACGAAGTCAAACGCTTTGACGAAGCGAAAGAATTGCTCATGGATTCATTAACGCTAGAGATCGAGGACATCAACAGCGTACGAACACGAAAAGATGGCGTCGAATTGCTGAGCAAGCTAGACAACCGCATGCTTCGTTCACCGAGTAGACTAGGATCGATGATGCGCACGCCGTCCAAATCGGCGTTGCAGCGCACGCCGAGTAAATCAGCGCTCAAGCGTTCTGGGTCATCCCAGCTCTTTGCGTGAGTCAATCTCGCGTCGAGAAGAACGCGTTGATACTACATATATTTAGCACGCTCGCGCATCGTCGCGCGGGTTCAACACAGATGTAAATGTGACAAACTATGTACCATGTAGCTCGACGGCGCCCACCTCATAGCTCACCCGCGCACGGCGTCATCCCCACACCCGCGCGCGCGCGCCCATAGCCATAGCACGAACGCGTCATGCCCCCAAAGGGTAAAAAGTCCGCCCACGACGCGCGCATGCGCGCGGGCGCGAAAAAGCGCGAAGACGGCGACATGCTCAGCGGCATCCGCGCCGCCGCCGAGCACCACTCCGAAACCGACGGACGCGTCGACGCCCAGCGCGGCATGGCCACCACCGTGTTCACCGTCGAGAGCTTGGGATTGAAATCCACCAAGCGACTGTCCAACGTCAAGCGACGCGGGATTGGCAGCGCGGGTGCGCATAGGAAGGGCGTCACGACGGTGCTCGCGCAAGAGGCGACGTACGACGTCGAACGTCGAGTGCGCGATGGACGGCGACCGTTGATGTCGGCTCCGCTCGGGTACGTCGAACGCGTGCCGAGTGATTTTAGAGATGACGATGGGGCGCTGGCGATGATGCCGGCGAGACCGAAATGGGATTATGAGTTGAAGCGCGGAAAGTTGCACGCGAGAGAACGCAAGGCGTTTGTCGCATGGTTGCGTCGCGCGAAAGAGGCGATGATCGAGGCTGGAGGGTACGCACCGGCGTTTGAGCAGAATATTGAAGTGTGGCGACAGTTGTGGCGTGTGCTCGAGCGCGCGGACGTGGCTGTGGTGGTTGTAGATGCGAGGAATCCAATGTTGCACTTGCCGCCGGCGTTGTACGCGCACGTCACGCGTCGATTACGAAAGCCATTGGTTGTCGTGCTGAATAAAATAGACGCCGTTCCGATGGCGGCGGTGGAGCAGTGGGCGTCGCATTTTATGGCGACGCTGCCTGGCATTGACGCAGTCGTTGGGTTTTCTTCAAGAGATGAGGCGCCCACGGATGAACGATTTTGGGACAAGAAGAATCGAGAACACGAAGAGCGCGACCACGCGGCGGAACGCATGCATCGCGCGTCGTGTATTCCCATTGGTCGTGACGCGTTGTTGCGCGTGTGTCAAGAGCTCGCGACGAGTGGTAAGAGGTTTCAAACCACAGACGCAACCGCTGATGACCAAGACGACGACGACGACGAGTTCAACGACGACGACGCGAAGGATTCAGGCGACGAAGAAGAAGACATCGAGGCGGAAGAGCGCGCGATGCAAGCACTACGCGCAGAACAAGAAGAGCATGAACGCGTCAAAGCGGAGGGCCGAATCATGATTGGTCTCGTCGGGCATCCTAACGTCGGGAAATCATCCATGGTGAACTCCATGCTAGGACGGAAAGCGGTGAGCGTCAAGGCGACTCCTGGACACACCAAGACTTTACAAACGCTCATCTTGGACGAGAAAACGTGCTTGTGCGATTCGCCAGGATTGGTGTTTCCGCGAACGGATCTCGGGCCTGCGGAACAAATCATAGGGAATCTCATACCGCTTCCAGTGGTGCGTGAACCGTTTAGCGCGATTCGCTGGCTCGCCGAAGCCAAGCTCGTCGGCGCTGAACGCTGGGAAGCGATTCAGCGAAAGTATAGCGGATCGAGTGATGGCAAGCTCGCGGCATCACTCGCAATGTCGATGACAGGTGCGCTTAAAGTGCGCCCAACGACCGACTACGATCCAGAGGTTATTGAGCTTTTGAACAATGAGGATTTAACTGGCGAAGCTCTTCCGTGGTCGCCATTATCGATGTGTCAAGCGTACGGCAAAATGCGAGGATTCATGCAAACGCGTGGAGTGGACTTGCAAAAAGCTGGGCAGACGATACTTGCGCTCGTGTTCGAAGGGAAAATTCCATACGCCATTCCTCCGCCGTTGGGCGCGCCAGTTGTACGCGAGAGGAAGACAGCGTACGTCGACGACGACGAAGTCAGCGACGATGACACGGACGACGATGACATCAAAGTGACTCGTTCTGGATTCGCCGCACTCGCCATGGACTCTGATGCCGAAGAACAATACGCGTATTCGTCTGATGAAGCAGGCGGCGCATTTTTATCCATGAGTTCCATCCTACAACCAGAGGATTTCAAGAAGGAATCTTCCAAACGTGGTTCGCACAAGAAGCGCGCAAACTTTTAAACGTGTACTGTACCGATACGTGTAGCGTGTAAAATAGACGAAGCTGTACCGTAGACGAAAATTCACATTGCATGCGCTAAGGGGTTAATGTTATTCGTTCGACAAACTCAATGTGAGGTTTGTTTAGATGATGTTTAAAATCTTGAGCGCGATGGAGCCGCTGACGACACCCAACGCGACCACCTTGAAAGAAGATCCAATGGCATCGACAACCTTGCCAACCACAATCTTGAGCACGACGCCGCCGACCAACACAGCAAGCGCGACTTGCGCCGCCTCCGAACCGGCATTCTTCACGTCTTCTGGCAAGAGATCCACCACTTGTCCGACGACGCCCGCGACGGCGCCGACGGCGCCCGTCGCTCCGCTCGACACCGCTTGCGTGTCAATTTCACCCGCCTTTGTCGAAAGCGACTGCACAGTCGACATCAACGAATCTTGAGTCAACTCCCCAGTGCTCAAGTACGTGTACCCAGTCAACACCGTCACCAACGTCAACACCGGCGGACCCCACCCGAGGGTCGCCGGTTTCGTCTGCGGAAGCTCCCCCGTCGCGTTGTAAATCTTAAGCCCCTTCTCGCCACCCGGGAACCCACCCGCGAGCACACCAAAATCTTTTTGTAAATTCACCTCCTTCGTCTCTCGTCGCGGTTTCTTCGCCTTTTCAAGCGCTTTCGCCGCGTTTTGCGCGTTGAGCTCCTCGCGGTAGGCTTGTAAACCGACTTCGCCACCCGCGAACCCGCCCACGGTCAAGTTATCCCGTCCCGTCTTCGCGAGCAATCCGCGGCCGTCGTCCTTGATGTACTTGCCCTTCCCGACGTAGTACTCGCCCGACTTGCCCGCGGCGCGCGCGGCGCCCGCGCGCGCGAGAGACGCGCGACGACGAGGACGATCTTGGGATGAGCTTATCCGCTGCGCGAATGCGCTCGCGCGCGACGCCAAGGGCTGGGCAGACATGGCGCGACGCGATCGATGCGTGTGCGAGATGCGAGGCGAGGCGTGCCTTTGCGTGCGCGGCGAGATCCGTGCGCGATGAGGACGTGGCGTGGCGTCGAGTGAAGCACACGACGTGAAAATGATGCAACGACATCCACACACAGCGACGCTCGACGTTCGGCGCGGCGAACGCGCGCGCGCGGCGAACGAGCATGGACGTCGACACGAACGCGTATGAGGTGCTCGGGTTGGATTTCGCGTCGGCGCCGGATGACGGCGCGATCAAAAAGGTGCGTCGTTTGAAGACTTGGTGATTGTGTGCTGTGCATTCGTGTTTGGAAAGGTGTCGGTACGCGGTGATACTGACAAAGCGAGTATTCGTGTTTTCGCGCGCGCAGGCGTTTCGTAAATTAGCGCTCAAGACGCACCCCGATAAGCGACCGGCGAGTGAGCGCGAGGTGGCGGAAAAGGAGTTTGACGCGTTGCAAAAGGCGTACGACGCGCTGAGCGACGCGGACGCGAGGCAGGCGTTGGATGACGTTTTGCGCGCCACTGCGGTGAGAAGGGCGGCGCACGCGGCGAGGGATGCTAAACGCAAGCGTGCGGTGGAGGATTTAGAGGCGCGTGAGCGTGCGGCGGCGGGATCGAGCGGGGCGCTGAGCGACGAGCAAAAAGCGCGCGAACGGTTGCGCGTGGAGCTCGCGAGATTACGCAAGCAACGCGAGGGTTCGCGTCGCTACACGCCAAGCATGGACGAGGACAATGCGGCGAGTACGGCTGTTGAGGTGCCCGCGCATTTGTACCGATCGCTCAAGGCTGTGTGGCGAAGAGACGACGACTCGGACGCCTCTGCGTATTCAGCTAAAAAGCTGCGGGATATATTTGAAACTTTTGGCACCGTCGAGGACGTGGTGTTGCGCGAAGGTAAAAAGAAGAAAGGTAGCGCACTCGTGGTATTCGCTACCGTTGACGCGTGCGTAGCGGCATCGAATGCGACGAGTGGAGATTTAAGCAATCCATTGGTCGTCACGCGCGCGGCGATACCGGCGAAATCTACTCAAGGCGCGGCGACGTCTGTGACAAAGCCCGCAGACTCGACGCATGCGGAGAAGCTCAAACCGGCAGCGCCCGTTTCAGTAGCGAATAAGGATTTCGAGAGCATAGTATTAGAGCGCATGAAGCGAGCGCAAGAGCGCGCGCGGCTCGTAGCCGAAGCGGAAGCAGAGGAATAGTATTTAGGCGTTGTTAGCATTCATTCGCACTCTTAGCCGCGAGCGACGAAACTCTCCATGCGCGTGCACGCCATCAGCGTCATCAGCGTTCTCTCTTATCTTCTATTCATTAAACTAACTAAATTGTAATCGTCCAGACCGCGGCCGGCTGTCTCGAGTTTCCATCGAAACCGACGGCGTCGCGCCTTTTACGTCCGCGCCGCATACTTCTTCGTCCATTCGCGCGCCATCGCGAGCGCACCTTGCTCATCCGTTTTCCAATGTTCCGCCACTTGTTCACGCAATGGATCATCCGGATTCGGCGCACTCATCAGCGCTTGCACGCTCAACAAAATCGTTCGAATCTGCAACGCCGGTGACCACTTGTCCTTCAACACATCCAAGCAAATCCGACCGAGCTTATCAGTATTCGGGTGATAGATCTTCGTGCGAAAGAACACTTCGGGCGGTGCCATGGGGTAATCCGCGGGTAAGAACAACTCGAGCTTGAAATCGCCGCCTTCGTACGCCGTTCCATCCGGACCTTGAATCACGACGTAAAAGTGTCGCAAGTTACTCTCGCTCACTTGCACGGAAATCCCCGGAATGGGCTCTTGCTGCAACCGTTGAGCTTCCTGTATGCGTGCGTGCGCGCGCACGTGCGTCAGTACCTCGTTCGTTCGCCCAACTTCAGCTCGATGTCTCGTCATCCAGATCCACACACCATCGAATCAATCTACACCTCACGCGCCGTCGACGCGCGCGATCGCATCGGCGCTCGCTCGGCATCGTCCCACATCGCGCCCTTCGCATCGTACCTTGAGAATTCGCCGCGGTAAGCCGGTGGCGTCCATCGCGCGAAGCGCACGTGCGCGCGAGCGACTGCCGTCGTCACTCTCTCGCCGCGCCGTGTCTCCATGTCGACCCGCGCGCGCGGCACCGGCGCCGACGCGGCGCGCGCACGCTCGCGTTTGATTGGATACGCGTGCTGCGTCGCGCTCGCGGCGCAATACGGCGCGCAACCGCTGCTCGTGCGCGCGTTCGTGCGTACAGAGGTGTCGCGCGCGTCTTTGGTGCTCGCTACGGAGGCGTCTAAAGCGGCGCTGGCGGTGGCGATGCTGTGCGCGCGTGGGTCGTTTAGGGATGAGCTTAAACGCAGCGTCGCGCACGGGCGAGGTGTGGCGTTCGCGGCGCTTCCGGCGGTGCTGTACGCGGTGCAGAATGTGTTGTCGCAGTACGGCTACGCGAACCTCGACGGCGTGTCGTTCAACTGTTTAAATCAAAGCAAGCTCGTGAGCGCGGCGTTGTTTGTTTATGTATTTAGCGGTGTGCGACAGAGTTTTGCGCAATGCGTGGCTCTGTTCGGTGTGATGGGCGCGGGTATTGGATTGAGCGCGCAAGGAGGCGCGAGCTCGCCGAGCGACGCGACGAATGAACGCTACGCGTTCGGCGCGCTCGCGGTGTGCGCGGCGAGCGCACTCAGCGGGCTGTCTGGCGCGCTCGGGCAGGTTGCGTTAAAACGTCATGGGAAATCGGCACCGATGTTGACGCTGGAGATGGCGATCGTGGGCGCGCCTGTGGTTGTTTTGACTGAATACTATTTCAACCAACCGGGTGCCTCAATTTTTGATTTGGGCGCGCTCTTTGAGCATTGGAACGTGTTCGTATGGATTCCGGTGTGCACTGCCGCTGTGGCGGGGCTGTTAGTGGGCGAAATCACAAAGCGATTGGAGCAGGGTGTGATTGCGAAAGGTTTCGCCGTCGTCGGAGGGTTGGTGTTGACTGGCGTGTGTCAGTCGGCGATGACGCGAGGCCAAGTGCCGAGAGCGCATTTAGTGTGTTTATTGGTCGTTCTCGTTTCCGTGTACGTACACACGGTGAGTCCACCCGTGGAGCCGAAGAAGAGAAAAGTAGTCTAACTGTATTAGCGTATTCTATTTGTGAGTTGTTGTCTAGCTATGTTTGAACTTGTTGAGCACGCGCGTGAAGACGCTCGGAGCTGATTTCGCAAGCCTCTTTCGCTGCGCCTTCTTTTGTTTGATATAATCCGTCCATACCGGTCTTTTGATGAGAATTCGCACAACGCTCACGACAATAACACTCAGGACGCTACCTGTGAGCGCAGCAACGTTAAATATCATGGAAAAGTCTGGCGTTGGAAGCGAAAGCAACAGCGAATTCATGTACACAACCTCCAAAGGAGACGACTGCAGCTTAGCAACGAGCGGCGTGTTCACATCAGACGCGACCGGGTCCCACAGCCCGCTAGGATATATCGATAATTGCGCCGGAGGCAAATCGAAACCGCGGTTCGCGTCGGGTGGGAACTCATGGGCGCGAAGGAATCCTTTGTCGTAATCGACGCGAATGCGAAGTGTCGACGTCGACGACACCATCATCAGTTGCATCTCCATTACCGACGACCGCGTGCGATCTTCAGCCGGAATGAACTTCATGCCTTCAATGACGTTGTGGTCGTCGTGGGATACACGCGCGCCGTCGAGCTCGACGACGAGCGTGTGCATGTAGAGTTTTACAAACCATGGAAGTGGTTGAAACAATCGCACGCGCGTGCACGCCGGAAGCCGAGTCATGTCAACCACCGCGCGCTCAATGTCAATCACTATACCTCCAAACTCATTTCCAGTACCAGTAAGAAACCGTTCGACAAACATCGTTGGCGATTGGCTCACAGTCTGCAGCGCCTTCGTGCGTATTGCTGCTTCACCTCGCGTCAAATCAAACGTGCGCAACGCTCGCGGCTCACGCACGTGCACGTACGATTCATCCGCCACGACGCATGACTCCACCGCCGCTTCATTCAACAAGTCTATTATACTTTCAAAACCATCACCAACGGTCGGAAGAACCATCATCAACGTCTGCTCGACGCGAATGGTGTCCGCGTCCTGTGACAGCTTCGTGCCAAACGTCAAATGGTTCGCTCCAAACACCTCGTACGCCGATTTGAGCGCCTTACCTAAACCACTCCTATCTCGACACGGTAACTGCTTCAACCACGGTGCGAGATTCTCCACGCACACCGCTTCGTGTGGGAGCGTCGCATGCTTTACTATCGCGTCCACCGGCGTAATCGCTTTGGCGTCGCCATTCCACCGATGAAACGCGAGCGCAGGCGCCGTCACCGCCGTCGACGTACTCAAGGCGCTCAGAGACGCGCAAAATATTCCGCCGAGCATCGTCGTCGCGTTCGTCCACGCTTTGTTGACGTCGTCGGTGGCGCCGTTCGGGAACGTCCCCCAAACTTCTGCACCGACGGGCTTCGCGACGACGGGTGACGTGCCCCAGCGCCGCGCGTTCCAGCGCCCGCGCCCAAACGAGAGCTCGAGTTCGTGTGCACTGGAATGTGCGAGAACGGAGGCCAGGGGCTTGGACATCACGGTGTAGTGACGAGCATCTGTGGGCGCAGTTTGTGTAAAGGTGAATACTGCGACGACGACGTCGTCAGGGAGTCGTTGCAGTAAAACTTCCTCTACGAATGTCTCACGCGCGTGTGCGACGGTAACGCACGCGCATAGAATCGCGAGCGCGGCGATGGCGCGTTCGCGGACGCGCATGTCGGCCGCGCGCGCGGGACACTGAGGTGGACGTGAAAGGCTACAACTGTTTTGTGCTCTAAATACAATCTCACTGAAGCGGGAACTCGCGATTAAGCGCGTCGAGGTTGCGGGCATCGACCAAAGGCATGAGATCTAATCGCCCTGTACATCCGAGGCTGATGCGCACGTATCCCCATGTTGGGCTTTCGGGACTGGGATTCATCGATAACGCGCGCACGTAATATGGCAACGATTCCGCGTACCGCCCCTGGTTCGCGTACCCAATACCCATGTTCGCCCAAGCGCGAACGTAATTTGCTTTTAAATCGAGTGCTCGGCGGTAAGCACCGATAGCGTCGGCGCTTTGCGTACCGTTCGCCATGGTGGCACCAATTTTATTCCACAGTGAATAATCTTCTGGCCGCAGCGCCGCCGCACGTTGGAATGCGTTTATGGCCTCGTCGTAATTACGAGTCAAGTGCGCCATCACACCGAGTACGGTTTGTACATCGGCATCTCGCGGAGCTTGTCTTGCAGCTGCTTGGAACATCGCCATCAACTCTTCGGGCGAAGAAGCCGAGTGCGCGTTTACGACGGATTGAAAGCGCTCTTGACTCGCGAGCCATTCGCGTGCGTGTCCGAGCGCCTCATCTTGATCTAATTCATTCGCGTGACTCACGGCCAAAGCAAGCAACACGTTTGAGTTTTGTGGATTGGCTTCGTGTGCCTTGCTCATCGCCGCGATGGCTTGCTGGTCATCGTCATTCTCTGCCTGGATGCGACCAAGATGAAACCATGCTTCGCTATTCTTCACGTCTTGTCGCACCCACGCTTCTGCAGCGAGCACCGCTTCGGTCAAAACGCCGTCTCTTGCTAGGTTCATCGTCGTTTCTTCCAATCCTTGTTGCCCCAAGTAAGGGTTAGGATCGGTAAATTTGTAATTGTTGCGTTCCTGCGAGCGTTGCATGTCGTCCCAAACATTCTCCATCCATTGCGGTTGCTCATTTGCCATTTGCTCAAATTCAGCCGCCCATTCACTAGGGACGGTCTTGAACTCGTTCGCCCAGTCTTCAACTTTCGAAGCCATCGCTTGCGGCGTTTGCATCTCGCTCGCATATTCCCGAGCCCACTGCTGTGATGCGTTGGGCGGTTGCATTTGTCGCGTTGTGAATTCATTCGCCCATTGCGCTTTTTGACGCTGCTCTTGCGCTAACGTGAATTCTTGCGCCCATTGGTCGCCTCGTGAAATTTGTTCTAGTTGCGGCGTTCCTGACGTCATTTGCAACCCTTCTTGACCGACGACAACCTGTCCGCTACCGAGCTTGGACATGAGCTGAGCAAATTTCGAATTCGCAAATTTGGGATCTGCATTCAACGTCGCCGCGAGCGCGCTGCTTTGCTTGGCAGTCTCTGCCGCAATACTATCCATCGGTGCCTGGGCCTCGCGTGTCTGCTGCGTAAACTCGTTTGCCCATTGGTTTTGATTCATGGCTACAAACTCTTCACCCCATTGCGAGCTACGTTGGGCGTGAAACTCTTGTGCCCATTGATCGACGCGAGGCGGCGCGTGCATACCTGATGGCGGTGCGTGGCGCGAAAACTCATTCGCCCATTGCTGAGGCGACTGACGTCCAATCTGTGCGCCTGAAAACTCATCTACCCAGTGCTTTCCCGATTGCGCCGCATGGCGCTGACCTCCATACCCTTGCGCCCACCTATCGCCCAACTGTTGCGCCTCACGCATCATCGCCGCGTTTCTTGCCATCTGTGCTTGCGCAGTCATCTCTCGAGCTTCTAAATCCATGCGTTCCATAGCTGCAGCCGCTTGATTTGGGTCCATGTGTCGCATCATCACCGCACTTCGTTGTCGCATGCGCTCCTTTTCCATGAGTTCTGCCGGCGAGCCGCCGCCACCGCCAAACATTCTCTGACCAACAAACGCGCCTCCAAGCCCAGGCCCGGGCCCGCCACCACCCGCGTATCTTCCAGGCGGCTCAGCGGCGTGCCTTTGCATCGCTCCAGGATCGTCTAAGAGCCCTTCTTGAGCTAAACCTAACTCATTCGTCGCGAGCGCGTCGAACGCTCGTCCTTCTGTGAGCGGCGCCGTCCCTCGTCAGTCTCATCGTTTCGTAAACGCACACGCGAACGCTTCTATTCCGTCCTACCGAGCGACACAAGCGTACCTTGATTACCCATTGCGCGCAGTTGCTGCTCGCGCGCGTGCTTGCCGCGATCGCCGAGCACGGTGTTCGCGAGCCTTGACATCGGATTCTGCGCGCTTCCACTGGGACCTGCCGCGTCGGTGGGTTCGCACGAAGCCCCTCCCGTGGCGAGGCTACGGAAGTAATTCGACATGGCGCCACGTCTATCGAACACCAGTCGCGAAGAGGAGGTTGTGAGGAACGCGCGAGGCGACGAGTGTGGTGTGACGCCGTTGACAGTCTGTGGATTACGTCTGTGAACGAGTCGCGTCGAGGTGAATTTGTGAATTTGTGCGTTGTATGTGTACGTCATTCCAAAGCAGCTACGTCAATACGAGCGCAATTTCGCTCGGGGGTAAATCTTCTAAGACTCTCCAATTGTAGAGATAGTAGTGCAAGTTGCCATCACCAATGCCAAATTTGAGCGGTTGCAAGAAGGAATCGTTCTCCATCAAATTTAGCGCGTTGAAGACATCAAACTCGTTGGTTTTTGCCAAAATCAACGCGTCTTGCATCAAGTCTAACAATGAAACCGACGTGGCGACATTGTAATACGCGTATGCCGCCTTTAATGTTTTATGCTTGGTGTTGCCGTGAATGATTTGTGACGGCAAGTTGTAAAAGCTGATGAAGTCAGTAATCTCTTTGGTTGCCTCGTTTTCAACCACGTACGAGAACACGACGTCCTCACGTGGGAGTAACCAGTGCGCGACATCGGCTTCGTTCATTTCTGGAGCCACCGCGAACTTTGCGAGATATGCGCTCAAAAGCTTGGTCACGCGCGGCACATCCTCCTCCGTCATGTGTCGCAATCCCTCTGTCTTTGGCTTCGCGTCAAGCTTGTACATTTGAATCGTTTGCGCCATTGTCTGCGTTCGCCCGAGACGAGTGAAACCAATATCAACCAACTTGCGAATATCCAAACTCCTGTGCCAATATCGCGCTTTCGAGATAGGTTTCGGCAAAACAACGCCCGCGGTGTACACGGCCTGCCACACGTCGCGTGCATTGACGCGGCGAGTAATTTCCTTAATCAGCGTCGGCGCGATTCGTTTCGATCGCAGTTTTTTATGTATGCACAGAAAGTTGATCTCTGTCAATGATATTGGGGCACCATTCACGCGCAACGTCGCCGGGACGCCCGTAATAAACGCCACCAATGTCTGCGTTACCTTTAACCGCACGCCCACGTGCCAATCCTCGTGGTACCCGGGCGGTCTCAAAGCCCATTTTAAAAACTCTTGCGAGTACTGAAATCGAAACATAGCGTCGTCGTCCTCGACATAGTTATTTGTCAACAACTCGTACACCTCCTCTTGCGTCTTCGCATCCGTCATATCGCACGAACACCACTCGTATCCAGGCGGTAACGTCCCGCCCACTGGCGACACCTCGGACGCGTCTCGCGCGTCCGAAATCGCCCCTTCACGCATCGCCCCATCGCTCGCGTCGTCAGAAAACTGGCCCACCGGCTGCGTTTCCCAAAACGCGTGTCTCACCGGTTCATCGCGCGCGTTTGCGTCGCCGTCTCGCATGCGTTGGCGCACGAGCGCGTCGATCACGTCGCGCAGCGCGTCCACATCATTCTTCCCACGCGCCGCGAGCGACGACTCCGGCGCTGTCGTCGCGGTCGCGTCCGACGCGGACGCGTCATCACCAGTCGCTCCCACCGCAGTGTCGCGCGCAGGCGAGCGCACAGCG
>Ga0222714_10004371_pt1 | contig 13877 bp, 16 predicted proteins | sample C33_3DmetaG_FD_165048 | JGI IMG/M metagenome (GOLD analysis project Ga0222714, IMG submission 165048) | Estuarine water microbial communities from San Francisco Bay, California, United States - C33_3D | ecosystem: Environmental > Aquatic > Marine > Unclassified | place: USA: California... | reverse complement strand
TATTCTATTTTTATTTTACTCAATACACTAATCTACAAATTTCATAATGATTGAACTACTTCCACACCAGAAAAAAGGACTTCGGTTTCTTCTCAAACATGAACCTAACCAACAATCTAAAACTCGCATCTTTGGCTCGATTCTTGCCGATGATATGGGACTTGGAAAGACTATCCAAACTATTAGTCTCATTCAAACATCACCTCTTTTCTCTACACTCCTCTTCTGTCCTTCTACTCTATGTAGTATGTGGGTAGCACAGCTCGCATGCTTCGCTCCAGAAATAGATGTCATAGAATTTAGAGAAAAAGATACCCTCGAAAAACTCATTCAAAAAGAAAAAAAACAAGTCATCATCTGTAGCTACGGAATTTCCTTTCGCCGTCCCGAGCTTTTCACACACGATTTTGACCGTATCGTCTGTGATGAAGCTCACATTTTCAGAAATCCAAAAAGCAAAGTGTTTATCGCACTTATGAAAATCAAAAGCAAAACTAAGCTTGTTCTTACTGGCACCCCCATTCAAAACAATATAGGAGACATATCTACTCTCGTCAAATTTATTCTCGGGAAAAATCTCAAGCTCGATATCAACTTCCTGAAACTCTTCACAAAACACCGAATGCTTCGTCGAAGAATTGAAGATGTCGGAATCACACTCCCACCTATCTCAATACAAAATGTTGAGCTGGATGGTGAAGACACTAACAGAAAAATACTGGACTTTACTAAAACATTTCCATTCGGACACCATCTTGAAGCTCTTATTAGAAGAAAACAAGCGAGCATTTTCCCACAAACACTCAACACTGGATTTAGAAAATCATACGAACTCCCACCATTCAATGTCAACAACGCAAAGTCAAATCACATTATCGACAATGTGATTAAGTCTGATGACAACTGTATTATTTTCACCGAGTTCAAAGATGAACTAAGCTACATAGTTTCACAGCTCACTACAAAAAAACCATCTCTCAATGTTGCTTCTATATCTGGCGAAACTCCTCTCGATGAACGCGATATAATTTCAAAAGATAAGTCAATCAATGCTCTCGTTATTCAAATCATGACTGCTGGTGTAGGTCTCAATCTTCAACACTTTCACACAGTTCACTTCACTAACATCCCCTGGAATCCTTCTGTTATAGACCAGGCTATTGGTAGAATCAAACGTATTGGACAAGTTAACAACATGAAGGTCTTTATCTATTCTATGAAGGACTCGGTTGAACAACGCATTTCTAAGATTGTATTGAAAAAATGCCAGATTATTACTCAATTTCTTGAAGATGACTTGGACGATTAAGTAACTTTTTAGAAAAAAGTTAATTCAAAAATCACAAAAAAAAACAAAACAAAATAAAAAATATAAAATTTCAAAACTATATAAACACTTTTTTTTTTTATTTATCAATAAACTTTAAAATTTAGTAAACATACTCCTAAAATGTTTTTTTATTTATACAACACAAATAAATGTAAATACTTTTTAAAATCACTTATAAATAAAAATAATGAATCAATTGAAGATATACAAAGATCAATACATAATGATAATGACGCTATACAATCTACAATAAATTCTCTTGATTATAATATAGAACAATTAGATAATCACCCTTGTAAATCTACATTTAAACAACACAAAATTAATGATTTTTTTCATTTTTATCAAAAAATATTAATTAATCATAGAGAACATCTTATAGAATCAATAAATAGCAAAGATAATGATAATAATAATAAATTAGAACTAGAATGTTTATATATAGCATCATCACTAAAATCGTTTAATGAACGAGTTAGAAATATAAAAAAAAAATTGAATTAAAAATATACATACATTTTATCTTAATTCACTACATCTCATCGTGACTTACACTACCTTTAAATCATGTCTACTCTTAATATTGAAATCGACTGCCCTCCAGGACAAACACGACCAGATGTCTATTTTAATTATATTTTGAAACTTCTTGAGTCTTGTGATGATAAACAACTATGGGACTTTGCCAAAAAGTGTATTGGGGCCGAATCAGCTTCTCGAAGTTTTGGAAACTGGTCTTGGTATATTTCGTTTAATCGAGATAATATTCATTTGAAATCTATTCTTCAAACACATTTCAAAACTGAACTCACAAAACTATACAACTCTGGACGTATTAGATATGCTAGTTGGTAATGAATTATTATAATGGTAAAAACATTAATGCTTTATGTTCACCCTTCTTATTAAATCCACTCATATAAACTTTAAAATCTAAGCTCGAATAAAAATCAGTTAAATAAGTTTTCTTCATATCTACTTGTAATATTATATGTAACTTTCCCTCATCTCTAGCTCTCTCAGCTACTCTTTCTAACAATTTTCTTGCTATTCCCTTACGTCTATACTCCTTTTTTACACATAAATTATTTAAATAGTAACCATCTAATGATATTTGAGGAACATTTTCCATATGTTTTGATGGAGTTATCCATACCTCTCCAACAACTTCGTCATCCTCCTTATAATATATTCTTGTAGCATATTTCTCATACTTATTGAAAGTATCTAAATCCTTTTTATTAAAACAACTTAATAATATTGATTCATTTTTATAATCTATATTTTTTTTTGGTGTTTGTTTTGAATTATTGTTAGAATTTTTGTTTGAATCATTGTTAGAATTATTATTATATTTGGATTGTCTATTCTTTATTTCATTATTATCATTTGTTTCATCTGACTTTATTATAAATATATGGTCATCAATTTCTTCGATATTATTATTTTGTATATTATTTTTTGTATTATCGTTTGTATACTTTGATAAAAAGTGCTCAATTCTATTTAGTAAGTTTACGTTTTTAATAAATTTTATGTTATTATTTTTTTTTAAAAAAAGATATACAAAAATTATTATGAATATTACTATAGAAATACATAATAATATATTATGACTAAAACTATATTTATTATTATCATTAAAATGATAATTTAAATTATTTAAAAGCATTAAAATAGTAAAATAAAATTATTTAAATACACCACATTTAATAGCCCATAATACTAATATATAAAATCCTAAAATTATTATACTTGCTACATTATATCTTAAATGTGTTAAGAATACACTTGGTTTCGTTAACTTACATTCTTTATTTGCTGATTGATTTGTATTTTTATTATTGTTTTTATTATTATTTTTATTGTTGTTATTATTTCTTTTTATATTTATATTTTTATCGAAATTATATACCTTTATTGGATTATTTATAATTACATACAATAATATTAATCCAGCAGCAAATAATAAGTTATCTGGTTTTATTTTTGGGTCATAAAATAATATCATTAATATAAGTGGTAGTTGATGACATAATAAATCAATTAATTGTAATTCAGTTCCCTTTAATTCTATATCAATATTCTTTATTATAATTTTTCGGGGATAAATATAAACTATAACCGAGCCCACAAAAGCTATACATATAGTTAATAACATTACCGATTCTTGATATTTTCTTAATACATCTAAATAGTATAATGCTTGAACTAATAATCCCCAAAATGTAAAATATATAAATGTAGTATTCCATAATCTACTAAAAAAATAATTGTATACTTTAATATCCTTCATATCTTATTATAAATAAAGAAATAAAACTAATACTACAATATTAATCGCAAGATATACTTTTAATCAAAACTTAAAACGATTGTGCCACCATGCTTGTTTAACGATTTTACAGCTGATGTAGATAATTCGCGCCTCTTTTTTCTTTGTATTTTCGGAGTAGAATTTTGAGATGTTTTTGTAGTTGGTAATGATGATAATTTTAAAGACATAGAGGTAGTGTTGGATGTGGTCATAGATGTTGAATTGGATTGATTATATTCACCTTTCTTAGATTGTTTCTTATTTTTCCCAGATGGTTTTTTTATGTTTTGATTCATATCTTCTTCTATCTCTTTCAAATTATCACTTATATAATTTAAAATATTATTCTCAATTGCCCATTTGAAAAAATTTAACTGACCTACTGTCGTAATAATACTATCTTTATTATTGTATTTAAATGATATACGCTCACGTCTACAAAATGGATCAAATTGTTTCTTTGAGTATGCTTTTAATTGTGCTTTATAGTTTAAAAATACATTTATATCCACTTCTGTCGTCTTCATATTGCGTTTTTTTGTTTTTTTGGAGGATGACACCTTTTCTCCTGATACAATTGTAGTTTTTTTCACAGGAATTACTACAAATTTTTTCTTTGAAAAATTTGTTACAAACCAATCAATAATTCTTAGAGATATTTTAGATGTACTATTAACTATATCTAACAATTGTGTTATATTAGATTTATTTTCATAAAATAATTTTAATTTTTCTAATAATAAATTCTGCTTTATAGATAACTTTGGTGGTGATTTTTTACGCAACGACTTTTTCTTTAATTTAGATATAAGTGCCTCATTTGGTTTTAACTCGTTATTGTTTATTTCCATAATACAATAATAAACTAATTATTAATATAAAGATTAATTTATGTTTCTTTAAATACTTATTTTAGCTAAAAATTCATCCAATGTTTTTTTTGGATGTTCACTTTTCACTATACTTCGACCAATAACATATATATATGCAAATTCTTTAGATTGTGATGTTATATCTGTATGACATTGTCCAATACCATCATTTGAAGATTTAAGTGATATTCCTGGAACTATATTTAACTTTAGATTCGTTAATTTTTGTTGACATACAACACCTACAATGTTATCTAATGAAGTTAGTATTTCTTGCGCGTTTGCTATATTTTTATCATTTATATTACAATCCTTTGTTGATAACTCTCCAATCAATATTATTGACATAAAATTTAATGCCTTTATACTTTCTAGACCATGTGTTGAATGAACAGATATTATATCGGCCCATTTAACTATATGAGTCATAACTTGTTTTTTCATTATAACACCAATATCTGAAAATTTACGGTCTTCCCATATTATTAAATTATAATGTTTCTTATATTCATTTAATCTATTTATTCTCTCTTCTATATTCTCGCAAAATCACTTATTATATCATAGTGAATTTTTAATATACATATTTTATTACCTAATAACTCTATTAAACTATATAATTCATTTAACGTTTATACATCTACTGCCAAACAAATATTAGATTTCTTTGTAGTTATTATATCACGTATTTCATCTATAGCAATCATTATTTATTATCTTTATGATAATCTCTTAAATAAAATATAAATAAAAAAAATATATCTTAATGTGATACCTGATATTGGTTTGAATGGTTTTCTACAACATCATCGCCAATATATGTTAATGGTTTGCTATGAGCATGTGGGTTTAATGTGTTGAGTAATCCATCAGCCTGGTGTAATCTATATGCTGGTGAACCTCCTCTTTGTCTTTGGCTTCTTTTTTGTTGTCTTTGTTGTCTTTGGCTACGATGTCTTTGGCTTCTTTTTTGTTGTCTTTGGCTACGATGTCTTTGGCTTCTTTTTTGTTGTCTTTGGCTACGATGTCTTTGGCTTCTTTTTTGTTGTCTTTGTTGTCTTTGGCTACGATGTCTTTGGCTTCTTCTTGGCATTTTTTATAATATAACCACATAAAATTATTTTATTTCTACTTTATTTAAATGGTCCATTAATTTATTTTCGTATAATTCTATTACTTTAACTATCTTAGTATTATATTCCTCTTTAACATTAATAATATTATCAAATGGTAACGATTTTGAAAAAGGATCATACATTTTATTTTCTGGATTATCTTCAGTTCTTAGTTTAGGATTTTTTTTTATTTTAAAAGCATACGTTATTTTAGAAGTATTCGTATCAGTATCCGTATCCGTATCCGTATTCATTGTAAACTAAGTTACACCTAGAGTATTTAATAAAAAATAAGTAAAAAAAATATAATTCAAATTTATTATTTATTTGTTATTATATGATGTTATTTTTAGGGTTTTTTAGTTTAGTGTTATGGTAAAGTTATATTATTGTTTAAAGTATTCTTATAGTTTTAAGATTGTGCCTCAATGCTAATACCAAGGTCAGTTAGTGATTTAATTTCATTACCACATTTAATACCAAGGAATTCTGGAGATTTTGTGTCGAAGGAAAATACAAAGTTTCTATCATCTACAAGATAATTTTGCTCTCCAATAGTTTCTATTTTTGTAATAATAAAATCTAGTGACTTCTTTCCAAACTTTTTCTTTCTTCCTCGAGGCAATGGTTCTTTCTGTTCCAACTCATCATCAATACGACCAAGAGGCAACTTGTTCGCATGACTTTTACAATATTCGGAATCATCACAATATCTACCTCGGGTGCATTGATTTCCATCCAACTTTCGACCCATACATTGCTTATCAGATGGCAATACCCTCCTATTTCTTTTCTTCACACCTAGCTTTATACTAAAATTGTTTATATCATCCTTTAAAAAATCCTTTACATTAGATACATCTAGATTATAATTTTTAGATACCTTAAATACCATTTTATCAATCTCATCTATCATAGTTTTTAGCAAATCATTCGATACTAATGGCTTTATACTATTCAAATCAAGCTCGTGAGACATTTTTAATTTATTTTAATGTTAACAGATATTGAATTTACTGATTATATGACAAAAACTTATTTTAAATCAATTTTTTTATTAATTTTTATTTTAATACTTAAACTATAGAAAAAATAAAAAAGTAGTATGTATTATTGTTGGACACAGGCTGGAATTCCTTCCTCATCACTATTTTCATCTACAAAGTCATACTCTGTTTGATTATGCTCTCTTTTAAAATTAGCACCCTTTACACTAAGTAAATGTATCTTCTCATTTATTAGTAATAATTCATTTGAATCTAATGTATCTAAAAATTTAACTTGCTTATTTTCTAAAGTATTATTTGTATTTGTATTTGTATTTTCATCATCATTCTTTGTTTGAATTAATTTCTTAATATACATTTTTCTTTCATCAGATAAATTACTTGGTAAAACTACATTAAATTTCACATATAAATGTGATGATTCTGATATACCCTCGTTTTTAATTTTATATATACTTTCAGGTTGTATAACTTCAGTCATCTTTACATATAATATACGGTCATCTAAATGTGTAATATATAGGTCTAATCCACATAATGCCTCTAACAATGAAATGGTTTTAACATATAAAATATCATTTCCTAAGCGTTTAAAGTATTTATTAGGCCTCTCCTTTATTATTAATACTAAATCTCCTTGAGCTGTCGCATCTGGGTCATAATCAGCCATCTCATTAAATACTATTTTATCACCATCTTTTGTTTCTCTAGTTAATTTTAATTCTAATGATGATTTTCTTTTTTCCATTCTATTACCATTACACTTTTTACACGCCTTAGACTGGTCTAATATTTTACCCTTTCCATTACATTTATCACATTTTTCTGTATGTTGTGATATCATATTAGGACCTATTTGCTTAACTTTAACAAATACACCTGAACCATCACATTTTTGACAATTTTTATAGGCATCCTTATCTATACCACCTTTACCATCGCATCCACTACATTTACGCATATTATTTAATGTCATATTTATCTTAGTTTCATTATAAATATCGGACATATCAATTTCTATTTCCTTTACAATAGTTCTTCCATGTCTCTTTTTACTAAATTGTGATTTTCTCATACCACCGCCACCAAATATATTTCCAAATAAATCAAATGGATCACCTCCTGGGCCTGATGGAGCATTACCACTAACAGCATCTAGTCCAAACATATCATATTTTTTTCTTTTTTCTTCATCACTTAAAATATCATACGCTTTAGATATTTTTTTGAATTTTTCCTCTGCATCAGGATCCTTATTCCTATCCGGATGATATTTTAACGCCATCTTCTTATACGCTTTTTTTATATCAGCTAAGGATACTGATTTTTCTAATCCTAGTTCCTTATATAAGGAATCATCATTTGACATATTCATTCCACCCATGTTTGAAAAAAACATTTTATAACTTTAAAATAAAATTAATTATTAATTTAAACTAAATACATTGAATTACCTTTAAATAGAATTTATTTGCCTTATCTATAGATTGGTGTAAAACATCCTCTATCCTTTTTAAATTATTGGCTTCAGAATCTAGTATTATATTTATAACCATATCAAAATTATTAAAAATATCAATAAACTCTTCTAGAAAATCGGTGCCTTTATTTGAAAAATGTGTTTCACCTATTAAACCTATTTCTCTTGTTAAACAAGAATAAACACACATTACATTTAATATTTCTGTAGAATTATTTAAATTATTTGAATATATATCCTTTATTCTATTTAAAATAAATATTAATAAATCAAACATATTCGTTATTTTCTGTTTTAGTTCACTATTTTTATCTTCGGATTGTTCAGATTGTTTATGTTTTACAGCTAATGTATATTGTGATTGATAAATATCAAATTCTTCCCAAAATATAGGGTATATGTCCATAGAATCATTTTTTATCTCTTCCATTAACATATATCTCTATTTTTTTATTTAAGATTTCTACGAAGTATTCTATTACATTAGGAATAGATGAAAAAGCTTTACAAACATTACCTAAAGTTTCTTTAAAGTCTTTCTCGCAAATTCTATATACATTTATTATAGATGACTTATCTAGAATTTTAAGATGACTATTTATCTTTTTAATACTATAATCCTTCTCTATATCATCTAAATCATCGCATATTTGAAACATTATAGAAAAACATAGTGACAAATACTCTATTTTATTTACAGTATCTTGATTAATTTTATTTGAATCATTAGTTGTATTATTTGAATCATTAGTTGTATTATTTGAATCATTAGTTGTATTATTTGAATCATTAGTTGTATTATTTAATAAGTATGGTAATAAAAATGATAAATAAAATAGAGGGAAAGTTTTCATATTTAACCAAATTAAACTTTTTATATTTTTTTGAGTTAAATTATTTATACTATTTACTTTAGTCAAAAAAGAATTAAAGTATTGATTTTTTAATAAACGATTCTCTATTTTATCTAGAAATTTACTTTCTCTATCATCATTAGAATCTAAATCTTTTATTTGACCAAGAGATGTTAAAAAATTATTATTAAATATTTCTTTAGTAAAAAGTGACCTTATATTATTAGAAGTTTCTTTGTTTTTACTAATAAAATTTACTATGTTTTTTAATGATTTTCCTATCATAAAATTAGCGACTAAATATGTCGTGTTTAAACCATATTTTTTATGAAATGTAAGTTGACCTCTTCTATAATCATCGTTATCCATACAAGGTAGGTCATCTAGTATTAATGAGGCAGAATGTAAATTTTCTAAAAATATTATTACTTCTTTTGAGGTAGAATTGTTAGGATTTATATTATGATTTTTTGAAAATAATTTAGTCATCTCTAAAGCTATTATCGGTCTTATTCTTTTACCTCCTGATAATGCGTATTTTATCATTTCTCTAAAGTTATTATTGACATAATTAGATTTGCTATTTTCCATAATATTTAATTTTTTGTCATCTGATTCTGTATTTCTATTATGAGTTTTTATTATAGTATCAATGTATTCTTCTAAAGTTGTTTCAACAATCTGTTTTGAGTATTTATACTCTTCCATATCAATAAATAATATAAAAAAAGAAAAATTTAAACCATAAAGAGTATTGTTAGATGAGCTGATTGATTGATTAATTAATTAGATTTGTTTTGATTGAATATATTAGTTTTTATTTTATATTTATTCTATACTAAATCCATCTTGATATATCGAAGCATTTTTAAATCCTAAAGAGTATAATCCCTTTTCATTATTGTAAAATCCCTCTACTTCTGAAATAAATACTGGATAATACTTTCCATCTTTTACTATTCCTGTTGATTCTACAACTTCATAATTTAATGATTTATCATTTTTGCTTACTTTTGCACCTATATTAGCAAATTTTCTCATTTTATTTGTCGAAGGATCTAATACCATAACTGGATCTCCTGTAAAAATATTAGCACAATAAAATCTAAGAGATACTATTTTATCTCCATTATGAAACATTTCAATTCTATTTACAGCACTATTTGGAGGTGCTTTAAATTCGGCACCAGTTCCCTTTTTAGAATTTAAACCATATGGTGTTTTATTTAAAGATGTATATTTATATTTTCTAGTATTATGTGTTTTATTTCCATCAATTATATACATAATAGAATATATTTCACCAGTATTAATATCATAAGAAGCAGAAACTCCTATGATAGGTTTATCATCTTTTTTAATTGTTGTTGTTGTTGGTATTGTATCGGTTGAACCAGGACCAAGTCTTGATGGAGTCATAATTCTATATGATTTGCCATTTATTTCAACATTATGTTTTAATAATTTCCATCCTTTAGTGTTTGGTTTATCAAAATTAAGTAATACACTCTCGACTATCTCCTCTTTCTTTGGTTTATCATTATATTCACGCCTATAACTACCTGTCTTTTTCTCGCAAATATTACAATATGATGAATCACCTTGATTACCACGTTTTCCTATATCACCTTTAGGACCTTTTGCGCCCTTAATACTTTTTCTATATTTGTAGTATACATTTATAAATAAGAAAGAACCAAAATTTAATATGAAAAAGAAAGATATAATTTTTAATATATTCAATAATTCTTTATCATCAATTTTTTCTTTGAAATAGTCAATAATATATTTAATAGCACCAAATGACAATGCAAATAATACAAAAGCGGCTAATCGATAAGTCTGCCAACTTATTTCAAAATATACTGGTTCTGCTTTTAAATGGACATTTTCAGCTTTTATAGAATCATTTTCTATTTTAGGTAATCCACTATTTACTTTGTTATTTTCTGTATTATTCATACCAATTAATATTATCAAATATTATTATTTTTTATAAAACAAATCAACAAATCAACAAAACGAAATAGAGTAAAAACTAATGATAATTAATGAGAATTATATGAAAATTAATGAGAATTATATGAAAATTAATAAAAATTAATGAAAAATTTAAGTAAAAATTAAAGTTATATAGAAACACCATCTAAAGGACAATTTAATCTTTGTGATGTATCTTCCTCCTTTTCTGATTCTAAAACCATTTTCTCCATACTCTGAACCTCTGTATCAGTTAAACTAATAAAGTTTTGAGGTTTTGGAAGAAAACTATCATTTCTAAATTTAGTTATATATGAATCTAATTCTTTACCCATTTTATTATAATTCATAAATACTAATTGACATCCACCTGCTTCTGCATACTGTGAATCATAATTATATGTATACCAAGAGTTTTCTTCTGGAAGAACCATTGTAATATTATTCTTATTATAATCACGTATGTTTTCAGTATTATATTTAACAGCCTCTGTATCAGATATTTCTGGATCAAGAGATTTATAGGATATTTGATTTAATTCTTCCTTATCCCACGAATAATTAACTAACTCTTCTAATTCAGAATTTTGATATCCATCACTTGAAAATATAATTACCTTACCCAATAAATCTTTTACCTTTTCCTCGGCCATATTTTTATTAGAATATGTATAATCATTTGAAAGTAAATTACTTCTAAAAATTTTGTATAATGTTTTCTTTATTATATTCAAACATTTAAAATTTCCATTTGTATTTAGATTTAAACATAAAATAAATGGGTCTCTAAAATTATTAACATATCCATTTGAAAATGCAATTGATGCTATTAATACACAAACATCCTCAAAATTTAATGAATTTAATCCGAGCTTCCATTCACCATCTTTTATACCAGATGTTACTATAGGATATGCATTCTCATTAAGAGTGCTATTAAATATATCCAAATATATACATCTTACACCCATTAATAATACTGATTTTAACATTTCTAAACTACAATAATCGAAACGCTGGTTTATAACTAAATAAGGTCTATATGCTGAGGCAATATAAAAATCGCACAATTTTTTGTCTCTATGTGCTCTAGTATTAACCTTTGAATTAATGAAGATATATTCTTTACCTATATTTAAATTAAACAATGCTTTACTTTCTCTATATGAAAAAGATGCGAAATACCCAATTATAAATAATACTAAAATAATTATTAGCACTATAATTATTGTTTTATATGACATAATACTACTCTCTAACAATCCCTCCGCAGTATTTGTATCAACATTATTTGCATTATTAGCATTATTATTAGCATTTGTGTTTACATTGTTTTTTCTATTATTAACCTTGACACCTTTATTATTTAATTGAGCTTGGCTATTTATTTTTGCTTGGCTATTTATTTTAGATGTATTTAATTGCCATTTATTATTTAATTTAGGAGCAGACATTCCAGGTTGTGGCTGTAATAGGGGTTGTAATTGTGGTTGCAATTGTGGCTGTAATTGTGGTGGCATTTGTCCCATCATACCTCCTTTTAACTTCATATTTTGACCCTTTCTAGTCTTCATATTATAACCTCAGATTTTTTTATTTTTTTGAATACTTAAAAATATATTTTATATATTATACAAATGTCAGAAATTAACTTAGCCAAAAATACAGAAACACAAACTATGATTGAACCACTCCTTGTTGATACCGATAATCGTTATGTTTTACTCCCAATTAAATATGATAATCTTTTTAGACTTTACAAAAAAGCATTAGCCTCTTTTTGGACTGTAGAAGAAGTTGACCTTTCTAAAGATATGAATGATTGGAATAAACTTAGTGGAGACGAACAACACTTTATTAAAAATGTTCTCGCTTTTTTCGCAGGTAGTGACGGTATTGTTCTCGAAAATCTCGCAGTTAGATTTATGTCAGAAATTAAGTCACCTGAAGCGATGTGTTTTTATGGTTTCCAAATTGCTATGGAAAATATTCACTCTGAAATGTATTCCCTCCTTATTGACACCTATATAAGAAATCCACAAGAAAAAAATCATCTTTTTAATGCTATTGAAACAATTCCATCAGTCGGTAAAAAAGCAAAATGGGCTATTCGTTGGATTAATGATGCCAAATCTAGTTTTGCTACTCGTGTTGTCGCATTCGCCGCAGTAGAAGGCATTTTCTTTTCGGGTAGTTTTTGCGCCATTTTCTGGTTAAAGAAACGAGGATTAATGCCTGGTCTCACCAGTAGTAACGAATTAATTAGTCGCGACGAAGGCATGCACACAGAATTCGCAGTAGAAATGTATAGTATGCTTAAAAACAAATTGAGCCAATCCGTTGTTCACGAAATTATTAAAGATGCTGTTGAAATCGAAAAGGAATTCATTATAGATTCTATACCATGTCGTCTTATCGGAATGAACTCCGATTTAATGGCAGAATATATAGAATTTGTCGCTGATAGATTAACCATCCAACTCGGTTATGATAAGATTTTCGGATCTAAAAATCCATTCGACTTTATGGAAATGATTTCACTCGAAGGAAAAACTAATTTTTTCGAAAAACGCGTTATGGATTACTCCAAAGCCAATGTCAGTAGCGATTTAAATAGTAATATGAATAAATTCAGTCTTGATGCTGATTTTTAAATTATATAGGAATTATTAAGTATTAAATACTCAATATAAAAAATAAACTAGATTTTATATTTTTAACAATATTTATCGTCTTAAATAATCTTCTTTATTTCAAGATTGGGTTCTGGTAGGTCATTTTCAAAAGATGGTGTCATTTCCTTTTGATTTTCGTCACTCGCTTCAAATTCAACACCACCTCCGGACCCGGACTTAGACAATGTGTTATTATCAGTTGAATCATTGTCATCTGTATTGTCTGTATTGTCTGTGTTGTCATCTG
>Ga0222714_10004367_pt1 | contig 13882 bp, 4 predicted proteins | sample C33_3DmetaG_FD_165048 | JGI IMG/M metagenome (GOLD analysis project Ga0222714, IMG submission 165048) | Estuarine water microbial communities from San Francisco Bay, California, United States - C33_3D | ecosystem: Environmental > Aquatic > Marine > Unclassified | place: USA: California... | reverse complement strand
AGGTACTTCTGGTAGCTCAGGTACTTCAGGTACGTCTGGTACATCTGGTTCATCAGGTTCATCTGGTACTTCAGGTTCATCTGGTACTTCAGGTACTAGCGGCTCATCAGGTACTTCAGGTACTTCTGGATCGTCTGGTTCATCAGGAACTAGCGGAACATCAGGAAGTTCAGGTTCATCAGGTACTTCAGGCTCATCTGGTACTTCAGGTTCATCAGGAACTTCGGGTTCGTCAGGCACTTCAGGTAGCTCAGGCTCATCTGGTACTTCAGGCACATCTGGTACTAGCGGTTCTTCAGGCACATCTGGTTCATCTGGCACTAGTGGTTCATCAGGCTCTTCAGGTACATCAGGAACATCAGGTTCATCAGGTTCGTCTGGTACATCTGGTTCGTCTGGTACATCTGGTTCTTCTGGCACATCTGGCACATCTGGCTCATCAGGTTCGTCTGGTACATCAGGTACTTCAGGCTCATCTGGTTCATCTGGTACTTCAGGTTCATCTGGTACAAGCGGTACTTCAGGTTCGTCTGGTTCTTCAGGCACATCTGGTACAAGCGGTTCATCAGGTTCATCAGGTACTAGCGGCTCATCAGGTACTTCAGGTTCATCAGGTACTTCTGGCACATCTGGCTCATCTGGTTCATCAGGTACTTCAGGTTCATCTGGTTCATCGGGTACATCTGGTACTTCGGGAACTTCAGGTTCATCTGGTACAAGTGGTTCATCAGGTACTTCAGGTTCATCTGGTTCTTCAGGTACTAGTGGATCTTCAGGTACAAGTGGCTCATCAGGCTCATCTGGCACATCTGGTACTTCAGGTTCATCTGGTTCATCAGGTACAAGCGGCACTTCAGGTTCTTCAGGCTCATCTGGTACTTCAGGCACATCTGGCTCTTCAGGCACATCAGGTTCATCTGGTACGTCTGGTAGTTCAGGTTCATCAGGAACTTCAGGTTCATCAGGTTCGTCTGGTACATCTGGTTCATCTGGTTCATCAGGCACTAGCGGTACTTCTGGTTCGTCAGGTACATCTGGTTCATCGGGCACATCTGGTTCATCAGGTTCGTCTGGTACTTCAGGTTCATCAGGTTCGTCTGGTACATCTGGTTCTTCAGGCACATCTGGTTCATCTGGCACGTCTGGTTCTTCAGGTAGTTCAGGCACTTCAGGCTCATCTGGTTCATCAGGCACAAGCGGCTCATCAGGCACTTCAGGCTCATCTGGTTCATCAGGTACTTCAGGAATAGATGGCACTTCAGGAACTTCAGGTTCATCAGGCTCATCTGGTACAAGTGGCTCTTCAGGCACTTCAGGCTCATCTGGTACTTCGGGTTCTTCAGGTTCGTCTGGTACTTCAGGTTCATCGGGTAGTTCAGGCACAAGCGGCTCATCTGGTACAAGCGGCTCTTCAGGCTCGTCAGGTACTTCGGGTTCTAGTGGTTCATCTGGCACATCTGGTACTAGCGGTTCAAGCGGTACTTCAGGTTCGTCTGGTACCTCAGGCTCGTCTGGTTCATCAGGTACATCTGGTACAAGTGGTTCATCAGGCACTTCAGGCTCTTCAGGCACATCTGGTACAAGTGGATCTTCAGGCTCGTCTGGTACTTCAGGTTCATCTGGTTCGTCCGGTACATCTGGCTCGTCTGGCACTTCTGGTTCGTCTGGCACGTCTGGTTCTTCAGGTAGTTCAGGCACTTCAGGATCATCTGGTTCATCAGGCACTTCAGGATCAAGTGGTACATCAGGTAGCTCAGGTTCATCTGGTACAAGTGGTTCATCAGGTTCATCAGGCACAAGCGGCTCATCAGGTACCTCAGGTTCATCAGGCTCATCAGGTACATCTGGTTCAAGCGGTTCTTCAGGTACTTCAGGTTCAAGCGGAACTTCAGGTTCTTCAGGTACATCTGGCTCAAGTGGTTCATCAGGTACTTCAGGCTCATCAGGCACATCTGGGTCATCTGGTACATCAGGTTCATCTGGTACATCTGGTTCATCAGGAACTAGCGGCTCATCAGGTACTTCAGGAAGCTCAGGCTCATCAGGTACAAGCGGTTCATCAGGTTCGTCAGGTACAAGCGGCTCTTCAGGTACATCAGGTTCATCAGGTACCTCAGGTTCATCAGGTTCATCTGGTACATCTGGTTCAAGCGGTTCATCAGGTACTTCAGGTATAGACGGTACTTCTGGAACATCAGGTTCATCTGGTACAAGCGGATCAAGCGGAACTAGTGGTTCTTCAGGAACATCTGGCTCATCAGGCTCAAGCGGTACATCTGGATCATCAGGTTCATCTGGTACTAGCGGTTCAAGCGGTACTTCAGGCTCATCTGGTACAAGTGGTTCATCAGGTTCAAGCGGTACATCTGGTTCATCCGGTTCGTCAGGTACTAGCGGTTCATCAGGTACTTCAGGATCAAGCGGCTCATCAGGTACAAGTGGCTCTTCAGGTTCATCTGGTACAAGTGGATCAAGTGGTACAAGCGGTTCATCAGGAACTAGTGGATCATCAGGTTCATCAGGAACTTCAGGTTCAAGTGGTACTAGCGGTTCTTCAGGAACTAGTGGATCATCAGGTTCATCTGGTACAAGTGGATCAAGTGGTACTTCTGGATCAAGCGGTACTTCAGGTTCATCAGGTACAAGTGGTTCATCAGGTTCTTCAGGAACATCTGGTTCTTCAGGATCATCAGGCACTTCAGGTTCAAGTGGAACTTCAGGTTCAAGCGGAACAAGCGGTTCTTCAGGAACATCTGGCTCTTCAGGTTCATCAGGAACTTCAGGTAGCTCAGGTTCAAGTGGAACTTCAGGTTCAAGCGGAACAAGCGGTTCTTCAGGAACATCTGGTTCTTCAGGATCATCAGGCACTTCAGGATCTTCAGGTTCATCAGGTACTTCAGGTTCTTCAGGAACAAGCGGTTCATCAGGTACATCTGGATCTTCAGGAACAAGTGGTTCAAGCGGTTCATCAGGTACATCTGGATCGTCAGGTTCATCAGGTACTAGTGGATCAAGCGGCACTTCAGGTAGTTCAGGTACTTCAGGATCATCAGGTTCAAGCGGTACTTCAGGATCTTCTGGCTCATCAGGCACAAGTGGTTCTTCAGGTACATCTGGATCATCAGGTACTTCAGGCTCATCTGGTACAAGTGGTTCATCAGGTTCAAGCGGTACATCTGGTTCATCTGGTTCGTCAGGTACTAGCGGTTCATCAGGTACTTCAGGTTCGTCTGGTACAAGTGGTTCAAGTGGCTCATCAGGTACTTCAGGATCATCAGGTTCAAGCGGCACTTCAGGTTCTTCAGGAACATCAGGTTCGTCTGGTACAAGTGGTTCAAGTGGCTCATCTGGTACAAGCGGATCAAGCGGTTCATCTGGTACAAGTGGTAGCTCAGGAACAAGCGGTTCATCTGGTACAAGTGGTTCAAGCGGATCATCCGGTACAAGTGGCTCATCAGGTTCATCAGGCACTAGCGGCTCATCAGGTACTTCAGGATCATCGGGTTCAAGCGGTACTAGTGGTTCATCAGGTTCATCAGGTACTAGTGGATCAAGCGGCACTTCAGGATCATCGGGTTCAAGCGGTACATCTGGATCTTCAGGTTCATCAGGCACTTCAGGCTCTTCAGGAACAAGCGGTTCATCAGGTACTTCGGGTTCATCAGGTTCAAGCGGTACTAGCGGTTCATCAGGTTCATCTGGTACTAGCGGTTCAAGCGGTACTAGCGGTTCATCAGGTTCGTCTGGTACAAGTGGTTCAAGTGGTTCATCAGGTACTTCAGGTTCTTCAGGAACTAGTGGCTCATCTGGTACAAGCGGCTCATCTGGTACAAGCGGTTCATCTGGTACAAGCGGTTCATCTGGTACAAGCGGCTCATCTGGTACAAGCGGAGCAGCAACCATCAACAACAACGTTAACAACTATGTAATCACCGCTACAGGTACTGCTGGGTTGATTAATGGTGAAGCCAACATGACATTTGATGGTAGTGCATTAACAGTATCTAATAATAATACTGCAGGATATCAAGTATTTATCACTCAAGCTGGTACAGGTGATTCAGCTGTTCAGTATAGAGTAGCAGGCCCTATTTATTGGACTACAGGTATTGATAATAGTGATTCAGATGCTTATGTAATTGCTAATAGTACAGCTCTAGGAACTACTAATTACTTAAGATTAGGTGGTAGTGCTATTACCTTTAGCCAAAATGTTAATGGATTTACAATGGCGGGTAATATTGATATGGGTAATAATGATATTTCCAGTATTGGTAATTTAACCGCTCAAGTAATTAACGCTGAAGAAAAGAACTTCGATATTCCTCACCCAACTAAAGAAGGATGGAGATTACGTTACTCAGTTCTTGAAGGCCCAGAAAGAGGTGTTTACGTTCGCGGTAAAGTAGAAGGTGAAGGTGTAATTAACCTCCCAGACTATTGGAGCGAATTAGTATACGAAGATAGTATTACAGTTGATTTAACCCCAATCGGTAAAGCGTGCACTCACTACGTAATTAACGCTAGCAATACACAAATCAACGTAGGTTGTGAGTGTGGAGATGTGAACGCTTACTACGTGGTATTTGCAGAAAGAAAAGCAGAAGAACCAGTATGGGTTGAATATCAGATATTATCTTAAAGTATATTTATTATAAACATTACACATGCCTACTAATAAAGTTTTAATTACCCCTCAATCAGGATCCCTCCAGTACATTTATGATGCTGGAGGCCCTGCTGAGACAATATCAGCAATAGGGTGGGATTGGTCTAATCATAGACTTTATTGGGATCAAGGAATGTATATAACTCCAAATAATTGGTTTGGGGGAAAGGCTGGTATTAGCTTTAATAGCGCATATAACGGAAAGCACGATAAACTTATATTACCTAAAAGATCATCATCACCTTCTGACCCCCAGACAGGTGAAATTTTCTTTAATACTACTACTCAACAAATTAATTTTGTAAATAATTCACAACAGGTAGTATCTAAACTTGCTCCTAAAGGATCAAAAGGTGTTGCTGGTGCCCCAGGTGGTATAGGAAACCCAGGTTCAACTGGTACTCCTGGACCTATTGGGGGTAATGGAGCTAACGGCTCACCCGGTCCTGGAGGTGCACAAGGTCCACAAGGCATTATTGGGGATAAAGGTACTAAAGGTACCCCAGGTACATTAGGCCCTAAAGGAACTAAAGGAGGAAATGGATCTCAAGGTCCACAAGGTGTACAAGGTCCTATTGGTCCTAAAGGTCAAAAAGGTGTTCAACCTGGAGAAGGTGATATTGGTCAAAAAGGTGTTAAAGGTGTAAAGGGACTTAAAGGAAACCAAGGTCCTGAAGGTACTAAAGGTCAAAAAGGAGAACAAGGGGCAAAAGGAACTTTAGGCCCTAAAGGTATTGTAGGTCCACAAGGACCTAAAGGTACTAAAGGTACAGTAGGACCAGCAACAGCAGTAGGCCCAACAGGTCCTACAGGTGCTCCTGGTCCAATTGGTGTTCCTGGTCCAATTGGAGCAGGAGGTGAAAAAGGTCCTCAAGGTGTTCCTGGACCAAATGGTCCAAAAGGTACAAAAGGCGGTGTAGGTCCAACTGGACCTGGTGGCAACCCAGGTGCAACAGGTGGTCCTGGCCCTATTGGTGTTCCAGGCCCTGTAGGAGTTCCTGGAGGTTCAGGCGATAAAGGCCCGGTTGGAGGTAAAGGCCCACAAGGTCCCAAAGGTGTTAAAGGTGGCGTAGGTCCAGCAACTGCATTAGGCCCAACTGGTCCTACAGGAGCTCCTGGCCCTGTAGGTGTTCCTGGTCCAATTGGCGCAGGAGGTGAAAAAGGCCCAGTAGGTGCTCCTGGTGCTAATGGTCCTAAAGGCACAAAAGGTGGTATAGGTCCAACTGGACCTGGTGGCAATCCTGGAGGTACAGGTGCTCCTGGTCCTATTGGAGCTCCAGGCCCTATAGGTATTCCTGGAGGTTCAGGTGAAAAAGGCCCAGTTGGTGGTAAAGGTCCACAAGGCCCAAAAGGCCCAACTGGTGGCCAAGGCCCAGCAACAGCAGTAGGTCCTACAGGCCCAACAGGTGCTCCTGGTCCTATTGGCGTTCCCGGTCCAATTGGCGCAGGAGGTGAAAAAGGCCCAGTAGGTGCTCCTGGCTCAAATGGTCCAAAAGGCACAAAAGGCGGCGTAGGTCCAACTGGACCTGGTGGCAACCCAGGTGCAACTGGTCAACCAGGTCCTATTGGTGTTCCAGGCCCAATTGGTGTTCCTGGAGGTTCAGGCGATAAAGGCCCGGTTGGAGGTCCTGGTCCACAAGGTCCCAAAGGCTTAAAAGGCGGTCAAGGCCCTGCTACAACAGTAGGCCCAACAGGTCCCACAGGTGCTCCAGGCCCTGTAGGTGCTCCTGGTCCTATTGGTGGTGGAGGTGACAAAGGCCCAGTAGGTGCCCCTGGTGCTAATGGTCCTAAAGGTACAAAAGGTGGAGTTGGTCCAACTGGTCCAGGCGGTAATCCTGGAGGCACAGGTGCTCCTGGTCCTATTGGAGCTGTTGGTCCTATTGGAGCGCCAGGCCCTGTAGGAGGTCCAGGTCCTGTAGGTGGGAAAGGCCCACAAGGTCCAAAAGGCCCAACTGGTGGTCAAGGCCCAGCAACAGCAGTAGGTCCTACAGGCCCTGGAGGTGCTCCTGGTCCAATTGGAGCTCCTGGTCCTGTTGGAGGTGGAGGTGATAAAGGCCCTCAAGGTGTCCCAGGTGCTAATGGTCCTAAAGGTACAAAAGGTGCAGTAGGTCCAACTGGACCTGGGGGTGGACCTGGTGGCACTGGTGCCCCTGGTCCTAACGGCCCTCAAGGACCTACAGGTCAACCAGGTCCTATAGGTGCTAAAGGCCCTGTAGGAGGAACTGGAGGTCCTGGTAACAAAGGCCCTGTAGGTGGAGCTGGATCTCCTGGTAATAAAGGCATTCAAGGACCAGCCCCACAAGGTCCAGGAGGAGCTCAAGGTCCTTCTGTTACACAAGGCCCAACAGGACAACCTGGCCCTTCAGGTGCCCCAGGTGCAGTAGGTGCTCCCGGTCCTAATGGTGCCCCTGGCCCTAACGGTGCTAAAGGCCCTGTAGGAGGAACTGGTAGTCCAGGTGCTAAAGGTCCTGCAGGCGGTCCAGGAGGTCAAGGTAATAAAGGTGGCGTAGGTCCTTCTCCACAAGGTCCATCTGGACCACCTGCTGCGGCTGCAGTTCAAGGTCCTAGAGGAGCTTTAGGTCCTAATGGTCCTACAGGTGCTCCTGGTATTCAAGGTACTCCCGGTCCAGCTGGGGCTGGTCACCCAGGTCAAATGGGTCCTAGCCCTCTAGGTAACCCAGGAGCAAAAGGTCTTCCTGGTAACCCAGGCTCTCCAGGTGGAGTTGGTCCTTCTCCAACAGGCTCTCCAGGTGGAGTTGGTCCATCTCCTGTAGGTCCTTCAGGCCCTGGAGGTGCTCCAGGTCCAATAGGTACACCTGGTGTTCCAGGTGGTGCTGGTATTAAAGGAGCTAGAGGTGCTCAAGGTCCTGATGGTGCTAAAGGTCCACAGGGACCAAAAGGTGCACAAGGTGCTAAAGGAGATACAGCACCTGGAAGTGGAGTAAATGCTACATTTAGTGCATCCGATGGAAGTTTTAGTCATGCATTTAGTTTTGCAGATGGATTTTTGAAAGGATATAGTAAGTCATAATTATAACAAATGGCACAAAATATAAAAATAATACCTGAATCTGGAAGTTTAGCTTTCATTGAAAACAGCGGAGATACTGTAGAATTAAAATACGGTAATGACGGGGTATTAGGTTTTTACTCTGATGCTAATGCCTTAATTATGGCTATTACAACTGGATCCGTAAAAGTAGGAGACAGTATGACATTTTTCCTTCCTACTACTCAATCTTCTGGACCTCCTCCTGGATTAGCAGAAGGCGAAATAGTATTAGATAATGCAAGTGCAGGTACTAGTGCCCAAATTTACGTAGGAACGACTAGTGGTGCAGTAGGAGCAAAAGGTGATAAAGGTGCACAAGGAAACCAAGGTATTCAAGGTCCAAATGGTCCTAAAGGTACTAAAGGTGGAATTGGTCCAACTGGACCTAAGGGTGTTAAAGGTGTTCAAGGTAATAAAGGTCCACAAGGCATTCAAGGTCCAATTGGTCCTAAAGGTACTAAAGGTGAAGTAGGACCACTTGGCCCTAAAGGTCAAAAAGGAACTCAAGGTACACCTGGTACTCAGGGTATTCAAGGTCCAACAACTGCGGGTGAAAAAGGACAAAAAGGTGTTCAAGGTGCTCCTGGTTTATTAGGTGCTAAAGGAGATACAGGTGTAAAAGGAATTAAAGGCGGTGTAGGTACTAAAGGTAATTTTGGTCCTAAAGGTCAAAAAGGTCAAAAAGGTATAGATGGAGAACAAGGCCCTATTGGAGGCGGAGGTGATAAAGGCCCAGTTGGAGGTAAAGGTGTTCAAGGTCCAAAAGGCACTAAAGGTGCTATAGGTCCTTCAACAGCATTAGGCCCAACTGGCCCTACAGGTGCTCCAGGTCCAGTAGGAGCTCAAGGTCCAAACGTAACTCCTGGTGAAAAAGGTCCTCAAGGTGCTCCTGGTGCTAATGGTCCTAAAGGTACAAAAGGAGCTATAGGTCCTAATGGTACCCAAGGTCCAACAGGCGATCAGGGCCCAACAGGTGGTCCAGGCCCAATTGGCGTTCCTGGCCCAATTGGAGCAGGTGGTGAAAAAGGTAACCAAGGAGGTCCAGGCCCACAAGGTCCTAAAGGCTTAAAAGGAGGAGTAGGTCCTGACACAAATATAGGCCCAACAGGCCCTACAGGTGCCCCAGGTCCAATTGGAGCTCAAGGTCCAAACGTAACTCCTGGTGAAAAAGGTCCAGTAGGTGCTCCTGGCGCTAATGGCCCAAAAGGTACAAAAGGTGGAATAGGCCCCGATGGTATTCAAGGCCCAATAGGTGTTCAAGGTCCAACAGGTGGTCCTGGCCCTATTGGTGCTCCTGGTCCAATTGGAGGTGGTGGCGATAAAGGAGTTGTCGGAGGTAAAGGTCCACAAGGTCCTAAAGGTGCTAAAGGTGGCGTAGGTCCAGCAACTGCATTAGGTCCAACAGGCCCCACAGGTGCCCCAGGTCCAATTGGAGCTCAAGGTCCTAACGTAACTCCTGGTGAAAAAGGTCCTGTAGGTGCCCCTGGCGCTAATGGTCCTAAAGGTACAAAAGGAGCTATAGGTCCTAATGGTATTCAAGGCCCAATAGGTGGTCAAGGTCCAACAGGTGGTCCTGGCCCTATTGGTGCTCCAGGCCCAATTGGAGGTGGTGGAGATAAAGGTCCAGTTGGAGGCCCTGGCCCACAAGGTCCTAAAGGCTTAAAAGGTGGCCAAGGCCCTGCTACAACAGTAGGCCCAACGGGTCCTGGAGGTGCTCCTGGTCCAATTGGAGCCCAAGGCCCTAACGTAACCCCAGGTGAAAAAGGTCCAGTAGGTGCTCCTGGCGCTAATGGCCCTAAAGGCACTAAAGGTGGTGTAGGTCCAACTGGTCCACAAGGCCCAGCAACTGCTGTAGGCCCAACAGGTGCTCCCGGCCCTATTGGTGCGCCAGGCCCAATTGGAGGTGGTGGAGATAAAGGTCCAGTTGGTGGTAAAGGTCCACAAGGTCCAAAAGGTCCAACTGGAGGTCAAGGTCCATCAACAGCAGTAGGTCCTACTGGATCTCCCGGAGCTCCTGGCCCAATAGGAGCACAAGGTCCAAACGTAACTCCTGGTGAAAAAGGTCCTGTAGGTGCTCCTGGCGCTAATGGTCCTAAAGGTAATAAAGGGGCAGTAGGCCCTAACGTTACTGGAGGTCCTGGTGGAGGTCAAGGCCCAACAGGTAACCCTGGCCCATCAGGAGCTCCGGGCCCTGTAGGTGCTCCTGGTCCTAATGGAGCTCCCGGCCCTATAGGTGCTAAAGGTCCTGTAGGAGGAACTGGAGGACCCGGTGCTAAAGGCCCTGTTGGGGGTGCTGGAGGTAAAGGTAATACAGGTGGCGTAGGTCCTTCTCCACAAGGTCCAGGAGGAGCTCAAGGCCCTTCTGTTTCACAAGGCCCAACAGGACAACCCGGTCCTTCAGGTGCCCCCGGTGCAATAGGTGCCCCAGGTCCTAATGGTGTTCCTGGTCCTATAGGTGCTCCTGGAGCTACAGGTGCTAAAGGTCCTGTAGGTAATCCTGGCACAGGTAGCGCTAAAGGACCTCAAGGTGAAAAAGGATATATTGGCCCCTCTCCAGGTGGTGCTCCTGGTAATAATGGAAATGTTGGTCCTACTGGTGGTTCACCTCAAGGTCCTCAAGGCCTAAAAGGTGTTAAAGGTACTCCTGGTGGTACTGGTAGCCCAGGTGTTAAAGGTACTCCTGGTCCTACAGGCCCTCCTGGCGGTCCTGGCCCAACTGGTCCTACTGGAGGTAAAGGTCCACAAGGTCCAAAAGGTTCTACCGGTGCTCAAGGTCCTAGCGGTCCGGATGGTCCTCAAGGTCCATCACCAGTAGGTGCCCCAGGTCCTGCAGGTACAGCAGGTGCACCTGGTCCAATAGGAGCAAAAGGTCAAAAAGGTGAACAAACAGGAACACCTGGAGGTACCACAACTAGTACTTCATGGGGAGGTCAAAGTCCCCAAAGTGTAGTAGAATTTTTCAATGGTGTAATGTATAGTTACCAATAAACATATTTATAATTAAATGGCTAATACAGTAAGAATAATCCCCCAATCTGGAAGCATAACATTTGCTTCAGGAATACCTTCTATTAGTGGGAGTTTGGGATCTTCTATTATTGAACTAAAACACGATAGTAGTGGTGTATTAGGATTCTACTCAGGTAGTGATTTAATTATGAGTTTTTCTAGTACTGGACCTAATATAGGGGACGCTACTATTGCTATTGCTAATAATAAAAAACTTATATTACCCATAGATGGCCCAGATAATGCTTATGCTTTATTATATAGAACTGCTGCTAATGCTGTTGTTTTAGGCGCTTCTGGGGGATATTATAGTTTAGATGGTGAAAAAGGCCAAAAAGGTATTCAAGGTACTCAAGGTCCTGCTGTAACTGCAGGCGAAAAAGGTCCTCAAGGCCCTAAAGGTGATACAGGAGCTCCTGGCATTAATGGTGCTCCTGGCCCCGTTGGTATTCAAGGCCCAGCTACAGCTACAGGTGCTCAAGGTGTTTTAGGCCCTAATGGACCCGGGGGTGTTACAGGTGCTCCTGGAGTAATTGGAGCCCCTGGTGGTATAGGAAACAAAGGTACTAAAGGAATTGATGGAGCTAAAGGCCAAAAAGGTGTCTTAGGACCATCTCCTGGTCCTGGTGATACAGGCGCTCCTGGTCCTATTGGTGTTAAGGGTCAAAAAGGAAATAATCCTCTTACTGGTGAAACTGGTGCTACTGGAGAACAAGGAGCAATAGGACCACAAGGTCCTACAGGTGACCCAGGCCCTATAGGAGGCCCTGGCCCAATTGGAGCTGGAGGTGATAAGGGTAACCAAGGAGGTCCTGGTCCACAAGGCCCTAAGGGCTTAAAAGGTGGTCAAGGTCCTATTGGTGCTTTAGGAAACCCAGGAACAACAGGCGCTCCTGGTCCAATTGGAGCACAAGGTCCTAATGTAACTCCTGGTGAAAAAGGTCCAATTGGGCCTAAAGGTACTCAAGGAGGCCAAGGTCCAAAAGGCACTAAAGGTGCAGTTGGTCCTGCCACAGCAACAGGTCCTACAGGTCCAACAGGTGCTCCTGGTCCAATTGGCGTCCCTGGTCCTATTGGAGCAGGTGGTGAAAAAGGTAACCAAGGAGGTCCTGGTCCTCAAGGCCCTAAAGGCTTAAAAGGTGGCCAAGGCCCTACTGGTATTTTAGGTAACCCAGGCGCAACAGGCGCTCCTGGTCCAATTGGAGCACAGGGCCCAAACGTAACAGGTGGTGAAAAGGGTCCAATTGGTACCCCAGGTATCCAAGGAGTCCAAGGTCCAAAAGGCACTAAAGGTGCAGTTGGTCCTGCTACAGCAGTAGGTCCTACAGGCCCTGGAGGCGCTCCTGGCCCTATTGGAGCTCCTGGTCCTATAGGAGCAGGTGGTGAAAAAGGTAACCAAGGAGGTCCTGGCCCACAAGGCCCTAAAGGTCTTAAAGGTGGTCAAGGACCAACAGGTCCTTTAGGTAACCCAGGCGCAACAGGCGCTCCTGGTCCAATTGGAGCACAGGGTCCAAACGTAACAGTAGGCGACAAAGGTCCTATCGGCCCTAAAGGTACCCAAGGAATCCAAGGTCCAAAAGGCACTAAAGGTGCAGTTGGCCCTGCTACAGCAGTAGGCCCAACTGGTCCTACAGGAGCCCCAGGCCCTGTAGGTGCCCCTGGTCCTATTGGTGGTGGGGGTGATAAAGGCCCTGTAGGAGGTCCTGGCCCACAAGGTCCTAAAGGTCCAACTGGAGGTCAAGGTCCAACAGGCCCAGGTGGTAACCCAGGTGCAACAGGTGCCCCAGGCCCAATTGGTGCACAAGGTCCAAACGTAACAGGTGGTGAAAAAGGTCCTGTAGGTGCTCCCGGAGCAGTAGGTGGTAAAGGCCCTCAAGGTGCTAAAGGTGTAGTAGGTCCAGCAACAGCAGTAGGCCCAACAGGCCCTACAGGTGCTCCTGGCCCTATTGGAGCCCCAGGCCCAATCGGGGGTGGGGGTGACAAAGGTCCAGCAGGAGGCCCAGGTCCACAAGGCCCCAAAGGTCCAACTGGAGGTCAAGGCCCAACAGGCCCAGGTGGTAATCCAGGTGGTACTGGTGCTCCGGGTCCAATAGGTGCTCAAGGTCCAAATGTAAGTGGTGGTGAAAAAGGCCCTATAGGATCACCAGGCCCCATAGGAGGTCCAGGTCCCCAAGGTGCCAAAGGCGTAGTAGGCCCATCTCCACAAGGTCCAGGAGGAGCTCAAGGCCCTTCTGTTTCACAAGGCCCACAAGGACAACCTGGCCCCTCAGGTGCTCCAGGTGCAATAGGTGCCCCAGGTCCTAATGGAGCTCCAGGTCCCAATGGTGCTAAAGGCCCTGTAGGAGGAACTGGAGGTCCTGGTAACAAAGGTCCTGTAGGTGGAGCTGGATCTCCTGGTAATAAAGGTGTTCAAGGACCAGCCCCACAAGGCCCAGTAGGAGCTCAAGGCCCTTCTACTGCAGTAGGTCCTCAAGGTGCTCCTGGCCCATCAGGTGCTCCTGGTCCAATAGGATCTCAAGGTCCCCAAGGTGCTCCTGGTCCAATAGGTGCTCCTGGTCCAATTGGTTCTAAAGGTGTTCAAGGAGGCCAAGGCCCTCAGGGACCTAAAGGCTTAAAAGGAGGACAAGGTGTCCCTGGAGCCGCTAACCCAGGAGCTCAAGGTAACCAAGGTAATAAAGGTGCTCAAGGAGGCCCTGGCGCCCCAGGTGGTACAGGAAGTACAGGTGCTCCTGGTAGCCCTGGCCCTTCAGGTGCCCCGGGTCCAATTGGAGGAGGTGGTGCTAAAGGTCCACAAGGACATCAAGGTAATCCTGGCATAGATGGTGATCCTGGCCCCGCAGGTGCTCCAGGCCCTGGAGCACCAGCCGGAGGTGTTGGTCCTGCAGGTCCTAAAGGACAAAAAGGATTTAACCGAGAGGGAACCTCAGGTAACTTTATAATAAAATCAGGAAGAAATCCTGGAATAGGAATGGAATTCCAGCAAGGAGTGTTAACTTCATGGAATAACGTGTAAAAAGAGGGGACACTAAGTCCCCTCTCACATATTTATAATAAAGGTTAATATATGAGAATAGTTTTATACACAGGTTATCAATCACTTCATTGGAACCCCAATACAATTTACGAAACAGGACTAGGAGGAACAGAACAAT
>Ga0222714_10004366_pt1 | contig 13884 bp, 12 predicted proteins | sample C33_3DmetaG_FD_165048 | JGI IMG/M metagenome (GOLD analysis project Ga0222714, IMG submission 165048) | Estuarine water microbial communities from San Francisco Bay, California, United States - C33_3D | ecosystem: Environmental > Aquatic > Marine > Unclassified | place: USA: California... | reverse complement strand
TGCTGCAACTATATTCTCTAAATATCCAAAGGAGACTAGGCTCGATTATGTCAAGAGATACTACGACGCAATCAGCAAGCACAAAATCAACATTCCCACACCTATCATGGCGGGAGTGCGAACTCCACTTCGACAATTTGCTAGCTGTGTCCTTGTTGACGTTGATGACACCCTCGATAGTATCTTTACTAGCGATATGGCTATTGGCAGATATGTTGCACAAAGGGCGGGTATCGGTATCAACGCAGGCAGGATCCGTGGCATCAACGCTAAAATCAGAGGCGGAGAAGTTCAGCACACGGGTGTTGTACCGTTCCTCAAAAAGTTTGAGTCAACTGTCCGATGCTGTACACAGAATGGCATCAGAGGTGGATCAGCGACAGTACACTTCCCGATCTGGCACCAAGAGATAGAAGATATCATTGTATTAAAAAATAACAAAGGAACCGAAGATAATAGAGTTCGTAAGTTAGACTACAGTATCCAGATCAGCAAACTATTCTATGAACGATTCATTCAAAATGGGGAGATTTCACTCTTCTCTCCACACGACGTTCCTGGTTTGTATGATGCTTTTGGTACTCCTGGATTTGACGAGTTATATGTTCATTACGAACGAGATCAAGATGTTCCAAGAAAAACTATTGGAGCCCAGGAACTCTTTCTGGACCTTCTGAAAGAGAGGGCAGAGACTGGTCGTCTGTATATTATGAACATCGACCACTGCAACTCTCACTCCTCATTTATTGATAAAGTTGAGATGAGCAACCTCTGCCAAGAGATTACTCTTCCAACTAAACCACTTCAACATATTGATGACACTGATGGTGAAATTGCTCTTTGCATTCTTTCTGCTATCAATATTGGTAAAATTAAGAATATTGAGGATCTTGAAGTTCTTTGTGATCTTGCTGTTCGCGGTTTGGATGAACTCATTGATTTCCAAGGATACCCAGTCAGAGCAGCAGAAATCGCTACTAAGGCACGTCGCTCCCTTGGAATCGGTTATATTGGTCTAGCACACTATCTCGCTAAACTGGGTGCTAAGTATGATGATGCATATGCTCTCACAGAGGTTCATAAACTGACTGAGGCATTCCAATATTATCTCATCCAGGCAACTGTAAATCTTGCTAAAGAAAAAGGTGCTTGTGAGTACTCCAACCGCACCAAGTATGGTCACGGAATTTTACCAATTGATACATACAAGAAGGATGTAGATGAACTAGTACCTAACGAATTGAAGTATGATTGGGAAGGTCTTAGAGCACAGGTTAAGCAGTACGGAGTTAGGAACTCAACACTGTCCGCACAAATGCCATCGGAGAGCAGTTCCGTTGTGTCAAATGCCACCAATGGCATCGAGCCTCCTAGGGGATACCTGTCCGTTAAGAAGTCGAAAAAAGGACCTCTTAAGCAGATTGTACCTCAGTATCAAACCCTTAAGAATGCTTATACGCTTCTTTGGGATATGCCTAGTAATCGTGGGTATATTAATGTTGTCGCTGTTATGCAGAAGTTCTTTGATCAGGCAATTTCTGGAAACTGGTCCTATAACCCAGAGAATTATCCAGATAATGAAGTTCCTACTTCAGTAATGGCGCAGGACCTTCTGACTACATATAAGTACGGTTGGAAAACCAGTTACTACCAAAATACCTATGATAACAAGACTGACGAGGTTGAAGAAACCAGAGAAAGTCTTGAAAGTTTAATTTCTCAACTAGAAAACGCCGAGGAGGAAGATTGTGAGTCTTGTAAGATTTAAGACAGGTTTGGAGGAAAAACCAATGGTCGATTCAATGACCGTTTTCAATCCAAATGAAGTAGATACCAAAAAGCAACCAATGTTTTTTGGACAACCATTGGGAGTTCAAAGATATGATTCTTACAAATATCCAATCTTCGATAAACTAACAACACAGCAATTGGGTTATTTCTGGAGACCTGAAGAGGTTTCTCTTCAAAAAGATCGCAGCGATTATCATATGCTGCGCCCAGAACAAAAACACATCTTCACCAGTAATCTGAAGTATCAGGTTATGCTGGACTCTGTTCAGGGAAGAGGTCCTGGTATGGCGTTCGCGCCTTACTGTTCCCTCCCTGAGTTGGAGGCATGTATGAAAGTGTGGGAGTTCATGGAAATGATTCACTCACGCTCCTATACCTACATTATCAAAAATGTTTACTCTGACCCTTCAGAGGTTTTTGATACTATCCTCAAAGAGGATCGCATTATGGAACGTGCGGTGAGTGTTACCCAAGCATATAATGACTTTATCAATGCAGCACATCAGTATGATAATTCTAATGAGTGGCAACACGCATTAGAGAAAGTTCCATACGCACAAGAGGCAAGGTATGAACTCAAAAGGAAACTTTTCCGCGCAGTTGCAAACGTTAATATTCTTGAAGGTATTCGCTTTTACGTCAGTTTCGCTTGCAGTTTTGCGTTTGGCGAACTCAAGCTTATGGAAGGAAGTGCAAAGATCATCTCACTGATTGCTCGTGATGAGAACCAACATTTGGTTATCACTCAAAACATTATGAACAAGTGGAAGGAGGGTGATGACCCAGAAATGGCACGTATTGCCAAAGAAGAAGAACAGTGGGTCTACAGGACCTTTGAGAACGCTGTAAATCAAGAGAAACTCTGGGCAGAATATCTGTTCAAGGATGGATCTATGATTGGTCTGAATGACAAACTGTTACAGCAGTATGTCGAATGGATTGCCAACCGTAGAATGAAAGCAATTGGACTCAAACCACTCTATGACATTGCAGCAAAGAACAATCCACTTCCTTGGACAGAGCACTGGATTTCTTCAAAGGGTCTTCAAGTTGCACCACAAGAAACCGAAGTTGAATCCTATATTGTTGGGGGGATTAAGCAAGATGTCAAAGCAGATACTTTCTCTGGATTCAGTCTCTGATTTTGAAAAAGTTTGGAGGGAAATGGAGGAGATTGAACCACTCACTCCTATTCCTCCTTCGCAAAAAACAGAATTAGAAAATTCTTACAGTGCATATAAAGAAGCTGCCGCAGCAGATGATTATCTGTTCGGTGATTATGATTACATTTCTGAATGGAATAATCAGTGGGAGGAGTAACATCCTCCTTTTTTAATAAATACCTAAAAAACGTTGGGTATAAATGAAAACGTTCAATGAGTTTTTAAATTGTATCAGTGAAAATGCTGATGCTGCTACTATTGCAAGAATGAGCGATGAGCAATTTCAAGAATTGCTCAAGAGAACTAGTGCAGCAAAAAGAAATCAACTTTTAGCACAACGTCAATCTGCACCAGCAAGTAGTAGAGTTACTAGTAGTGCAACACCTTCAAGTTCTGCGTCAGTGTCAAGAGGCACAGCACCAGTAACAAATACAACAAGACCATCTTTGTTAAAAAATGTCAGGGGTGCATTATCCAATCTTAAAAATAAGATACCACAACCTGTAAGGAACTTTGGTAATAATGCATATGGTACTTTATCGACGTTGAGTAATATTAAATTTAATTATGATAATAGGAGAGAGCAAGGACAATCTCAAGCAAGATCTGCAGGCGGAGCCCTTGCTAGCGGTGCTGGTTGGGCAAAGGGTATGCAAGTGGGTGCTCAACTTGGCGCCAGACTTCCAGGACCAAAATGGATTACTACTGGTGGAGGAGGTATATTAGGTAGTGTTCTTGGGGATGTAGCAGTTTCAAGTGCTTATGACGCAGTAGCAGATGCAACACGTCCAGCACGTCAGGCAGTTTCAAGAGCAACTGGATGGGATGCAAATCAAAGAAGGTCAAGACTGGCTCAAGATATAATGAGAAGAGATCGTAGTCCAAAAGAATTAGAGCGTCAAACTGTTACTACATTTGATCCATTAGCATTAAAGACCGATAGAAAATTGGTTCCGGATCTTGATGCAACTCGTCATGCAATGTCTACAGACGCTGCTAGATCTGGAAGACAACGAGAAGCACAACAGGGAACCTATGGTAGTAAACAAGGATCTGCCATTGTTGGTACTGGTGTCCCAATGAAAGTTGATACAAAAGCAAATACAATTACCACTAATGGAAGAACAGTAAATCTTCCAAAGACTAAACTTTTGAAATCTGGTCAAGTTGGGGATCTTGCATATAAAAATGGAAAACCAGTTTATCTTGCAAGAGCAGATGTTTCTGATAGAATTGCTGCAGATGATATTGGAAGTAAAGTACAAAGATTCCTTGGTTTGGGTAGATATTCGCAGTCGGAACTTCAAAAAGCAAGAGATCGTGAAAGAGTACAAGCAAATGCAAATAGTCTAAGATATAGTAGAGAAATTAGAGGACAATCTTCCCAATCAAAATGAATTATAAATATCTAAAAACAGTGTAAGCGATGAAGACTTATAAACAATTTGTTGTTGAATCTGACGAAGCAGTCTCAAACTTGTATGAAGGTTTGGGTGGTCTTTTAGGTGGTCTTCGCCGTGTTGGACAAAGTGCTGGAAGACAGTGGGTAAAGAAAAACAGACCCATTGAAATAATGACTGGTCTTGTTGGTGCAAATAGAGCGTGGGACGGTTTCAATCGTCCAGAAGGACCAGGATCTTATGAAGCAAAAATAGATTATGGTCTAGGTGCTGCTGCAGCAATGCCATTTGGTGGTACTGTTCAAAATACTCTTAAACTTGGTGCTCTTGGTATTGAGGGTATGAGACAATGGAACATGTATCAAAAGTATCTGAAGAAGAAGCAAGAGCAAGAAGCAATAGAAAAAGCAAAGAATCCAAAAGATTAATATAACCATACATTAGTAAACATTTAAAATATTCTGAAAAAATGGCATCTTTATCTGAAGGAAAGGGAAAAAACTACGGAAAAAAGGGTGGTGACGGGGGAGTTAAAGGAACCCGAATCACTCCTTTCGATAGAAGAGCGGCTCGTGCTAATATTCAAGATCCTTCAAGATCGAATAATCCTGCAGACATTGTAAGAAGATTCTTTAACGTTAAAGACGAACCAGGTGCTGTTTCTTCTAATGTTTCTAAGGATGAACTTTTAAAAAGATTAGAAAGACAGACACAACAAAGACCTTCTAGAAGTGCTCAAGCTGCAGCAGATGTTGCCGATATTAATCCAGATGCTGCTAGACTTAGAAACCAAGCAGCAGAAATTGCTCAAAGATCAAGAGAAACAAAACCACCATCAAGATATCCTTTAGCTGATACTACACCAGGTGGTCCTGTTAAAATTACAAGACAAGCAGCTAAAACTCTGCAGAGAATGACAACTGCAGATCCAACTACTACTGCAAGATTACAAGCAAATTTAAGAGCAGCTGATACTGCACCAAAACCAGAAGCAATTAAGCAATCTGATGTCTCTCAAAGGGCAGCAAGATTTAGACAATCTTTTGGAACTCCTACAGGTGCTGACCCTAAAACTGGAAGACCAACTTATAAACCAATAGATGCTTTAACTAAGTTACCAAAGGGAAGAGGTGGTACTGCACCAAGTCCAGAACAATATGCCAAAGTCCAAGTTGGAGATTTGGACGTAAAGAGACTTATAAGAACTCAAGGTCCTAAAGGAACTCCTACCGATAGAGGTGTTGAGAATTTCCTTTTAAATAGGGAAACCAAAGGTGCTCTTGGTGGTAGAAATGCAAGACAGATTTCTCCAGAGCAAGGAAAAGCAGCAATGGAGAGAGTTAAGGGTTTCATGGCAGACCCTAAAGAAGTTGCAAAGGTAAAATCACAGATCCAGCAGGAAGTTGGTGGTAAGAGAGCACAACTTGAAACACCACCATCAAGACCTTCAAGATCTACTGCTGCTTCAACTGCTTCAACTTCTAGACCACCTGCACCACAATTAACTACAACAACATTAAAACCAACAACTACAGCAGCAACTGGTGGTCCTAAACCAACTGCACCTGTATCTACTTCTACAGCGACCAAAGTTAGGCAGACACTGAAACTTGCAATTCCGCAGCAACCACCTGCACCAAAACCAGAGTTTGGGACTCAAGTTACAACAAAATCTCTGCCAGCAAAGAGCACTGCACCAGCGTCATCTCCTGATCTTTCTAAAACACAAAGAGTACAACCAAAAGCACCATCAACTGCTGGTCAGAATCTTGAGTTTACAAAATCCAAATCAGGATCATTTACATATAAACCACAAACGTCAACACCAACTCCTCAACCACAAGCACCTACACCAGAGTGGACAAGAACCACGAGAGCAGAATTACCAGAACCTGCTGCTCCAACTAGAAGAAGGGCAAGTGGTGATGCTGGTCCTAGCAGCAAACTTTCTAGTGCTCCAAAACCTCCTACCACAACTTCTACACCAGCAACACCACAAGCAAGAAGACAAAATATTTTACCCGATCTTGGGAAAGGTTCTACGACAACAAGATCTGGTCAGTCAACAACTCTAAGACCAAGAACTGCTGATTCAAAACCACAACGTAGTGGTAGTAGTGGTCTTGGTGCTGGTGCTGTTTGGGGTGGATTTAGTGCACATGATGCATATACAACTGCAAAGGCACAAGGACAAAGTGACGAATATGCACGCAATCTTGCCCTTGCTAGAGGTGGTGGTACTGCTGCTGGATCTGTAGTTACTACAAAAGTTCTTCAATCTTTACTTGGAAGAGTTCCTGGTGGAAAACAGGTTGCTGGTTTTGTTGGTCCTATGGTTGGATCATATGTTGGCGATACTCTTGGTGGTTTTGCAGCAGGTGCAAGTAAGAGTGATAAAGAATGGATGGCAAAGGCAAACAGAGCGGTTCAGACAGGTGTTCCCTCACAAAATGTCCAATCAAAGACAAGTGGAAAGGGAATATTCCCTTTCCACTTAAGTGGAAAGGGAATTATCCGTGACGCACAAGGTCGTGAGAGGGTTGGATATGCCTCTAAATTGACTGGTAGTGACGGCGTAACTAGAACTGTCTACAAGCACGCAAATGCCCCAGCATCGCTTGCATACACCTCCTCCAATCCTCTTGAAAGAGTTGGAAGAAGAACTGCAGATTCTGGTATACCTTGGATATCAAACTTCCTTAAGAAGAGATATGCTGCTAGTGACGAAGCAGTTAGACAGGCAAATGTTTCTGCTCAAAGATCAAGATCTGGCAACAAATAAATACTAAGATAGAGAAGTACCTGACAAATGTATTACAATCTTACCGAAGAACAAAAAGTATTCTTCCATGTTTCTTATTCTATGCTTGAAGAAGGATATAGTGTCGATGAGATTGTTGAATTTTGGTGTATGGATGACCAAGAAGAAAAGGTAATAGAAATATTTGAATCCGTTACTTTATCAGAAGAAATTGATTTTGGTAGTGGTGACTTAAAAGAAGTCGCTGCATTGTATATGGTTGAGAACAGAGCAATTAATTTTAATTGGTTAAACAGACTTTTCCGTGGTCAGAAAATAAGAGCACCAAAAGTTCCAACTCCTACACAAACTGCTAAAGGTAGACCAATTACTAGTGGTGCTAGTGGAGGAGGAACAACAACATCTGGAGGAACAAGAATTACTCAAGGTGCTGGTGGTTCTGCAACTGGTGGTTCTGGGTCTCGTGGAAGTATTTTAGATAGAATTCCACCCGGTGTAAAAGATAAAATTAAAAAAGCAGCACCAATTGCTGGTGGTGCTGGACTAATTACTCTTATTGGAAAGACGCTTATGGACAAGGGAGTAATTCCCGCTCCAGTAGAAGTAGAACCAAAGAAAGACGATAAGACTCCAGGAGCAACTCCAGAACAACCTTCTCCAGAAACAGATGCTCAAGCAGAAGCAAAGGCTAAGGCAGAGGCAGAAGCAAAGGCAAAAGCAGAAGCAGAAGCAAAGGCAGAGGCAGAAGCAAAACCCAAGTCCAGTTATGGTTGGTGGATGTTACAAAATCAACCAAGAGATCTTTACAAGAGCAGTCATGGTTTTAGAGTAACTCGTGACGCATATAGAAATATTAGAGCAAATCCTGTTCCAAAAATGTATAAAGATCATTATGATCTGATTGCAGACTACCTTATTTCGGAAGGACATGCTTCTACTATTGAAGAAGCAGAATATGTAATGCAACAGTTGGATAATGACTTTATCCAGAGCATTATTGAGAAGAAGTAATTATCTAGTTACTGCTTTCTTAACTAAAACAGTCCCTTCTACTGCTCTTGTAGTAGTTCCTGAGGGACTGTTTAATAGTAAGTCGTAGAAATATTTCCCTGCTTTTAATCCAGAAGTCACAGTAGAAAGCATAGAGATTGTAATTCTACCTTTTGTTCTATCGTTACCAAAAGATACTGTAAAATCAGCAGTCTTTAATGAAGACTCATATCTTTTCATTTGAGCACAACCATTATATCCAGTTAAATCCATAGCACTATTAGATTGGGTGTCTTCAAGAACAAATGTTTGCTCAAAGTCTGTCCCAGTGTAGATAACCAGATTACTAACGTATGTGACTGCCATCGTTTTTTAAATATTTATGGAAGGTCAACTAAGAATGGAGTAATCCAGTCTTCTTGTGTGTTAGTAACAGTTGTGATTGTAATGTTTCTTGCTGCTAGTTTTGATACAAGCAGGTCATAAGATGCTTTAACAGTACCCAATGTCATACTTCCAGAACCATCAATAAAGAGTGCAATAGAAGAACCATCTGGAACATTATCTAAATCGCAGATAGTGTACCAGTCACTTGTATTTGCAGCATTTCCATTATCTCTATTAACCTGAACTGGACCAAAGGTTAATCCGTCTGCTTCTGATCCTGGAGTTTTTGATATATCAATGAAGTAAATGATTGGAGAAGAAGCAACAACTGGTCCACTTGTGGATCCAGTTCTCAAATCAAATCTGACAGATTCTGGTACTGCTTCAGTTGTATAATCACGTTTGAGTGACTTTGTGATACTTACTACATTATTAGTAGAACTGTTGATACTAATTCCGCCGCTGAGTGCTGTTGGATTATTAAGGTCTCCTTGAGTAATAGTTCCGGATATTTCTGTAAGTGTCCAGTAGAGAGTTGATCCTGCAGGAACTCCATTGGTAGTTATTTCAAAAGTAACATTTTCTCCTTCATCAACTGACGTTTTATCCGCAGTTACTGAATATGATGGTGCAGTATTTTTTACAGTAATAGTTGGACTTGTTGCAATACCAGTTCCAGTTGTAGAACCTGTTCTAACTGTAAGTGTGAATTGCTCATCACCTTCATCATTTAGATCATATGCAATCGTTCTAGTTGCAGTTGCAACACCTGTTGTTGCACCGGTGCTTACAACATTAAATGATCCTGTTAGTGAATTATCAGAAAAATCTGCTGCTTCTACACCACCAGCAGTGCTGAAATATAATGTAGTTCCTGCTCCAACATTAACTGTATTAATAGTGAAGTTTACGGATCCACCTTCGTTAACAGTTGTTGTTGAAGGAGTTACACTACTATATTCTGGAGCACCAAGATTTTGAATAAAAACGGTACTGGAAGACGCAACAACACTTCCACCATTAGTAGAACTACCTGTTAGAATTCTGACAATGAATGCTTCAGTGCCTTCAGCATAATCAGCGTCTATTGCTATTGTTTTTGTAAAGGAACCAGTATTATTGTTGACAGTAAAGTCTCCAGTCAGAGAGTTATCTGAAAAATCTGTACTGGAAGCAGTTCCAACTATATTATAAAAAAGAGTTGTTCCCGAACCTACATTTGTAGTATTAACAGTAAAAGAAACACTGCTTCCTTCAAATACATTTGTGGATGACGGTGTAACTGAATATGTTGGTGGATTACCAGGTTGAAATAGTCCACCACCAAGTCCAAGAACTGTCAGAGAAGCATGTGTTCCAAGACCAATTACATCATTTAATCCATAAGTTGCATCACCATATTGAATGCCTTGTCCGTCACCAACAAACTTTAATTTATATCCAGCATAAGATTTACTACCACCGTCACCGTCTGTTCCAACACCAATAATGATAGAATCATTTGGCAGTGCTGGTACATAAAATAATTGTTGTTGCTCTAATACTGTAGATAGACCAACTCTTTCACCGTCATCAAATATAATGAGTCTAGTGACTTGTGATGTGTCTATACCCGAAGAAATATTTAAAATTACATCTTGTATTTCTCCCAGAACACAAGTTTGTATTCCGCTAGTAAATTTTACTTTATTAGCTCTTAGATAATTTTTAAAAGATATTCTTTCGTTACTAGTGGGTCTTGGCATTATATTACTCCTTTAAATTCTTAATGTTGCTGCTAATATGACCATACCCACCAATAGTGTATAATCATTTTGTACTGGCAAATCTACGCTATATTTGTAAATGCTACTATTAGCATAAGATGCTGTGGCAACTTCGATTTCTAATTCTGGATTTCCAGGAAGGTGTCCATATGGAAAGCGTATTTTTGATTTATTTGCCTGATCCCACCATTGCCATTTTTCAAGTTCTCCAGCATTTGCATACATAAAGTTTCCTCTATCTGCATTATACCAATCTTGTCTTATAAATCCAAGATCCGTTACATCAGTATCTACACAGAGTAATGAAAGATTTCCAATTCTTCCAGATACATTTCCAAATTTCGCAAATGGTCCAAGAGTATATGTTGCTTCATTTATTCTTTGCCCAAAACTTGTATATGGTCTTGGATAGTTTCCACCACCACCAAAAGTCCAGTTATTGGGATTAGTTCCAATATCCGATGCTACTGATGGATAATTTGGTAGGAATTGTGACGGACCTGCACCAACTTCGAGAGAATTACAAACAAAGTTTTCCATTTGTATCAATGCACTGAAAGGTATCAAACCTTTGTTTACTGCATCAAAAAACAATGCTGGATTTGCTTCATACAACTCATCTGGTGTGAATGTTTTTCTGATTGCCATTGATTCAATTTCACCAAAATTTGCATTCAATGGATTGCCGTTTTCATCTCTCCATAAAGACCAATCAAATCCTTGTGTTGGATCACCGTCTGGGCGTAACCCATTAAAAAACACATTAGCAATAATTCCATTGATCCCATCAAGACTACTTCTCAATACTGCAGTAGAACCAAATATAGCACCACCAATTACAACTCCAACCATACCACCAAGAAGATATGGTATTACTTGGGCAATTGCACCAGGATCTCCACTAAGTGCTGCATCTCTCAATGCTTCTGGTGGAGCAATTCCAAAGTCGTTGATACCCGTAAAAACATAAGTATCGTTTATATTCAAATTGCCATTTGAGTCCCAAGAAAATGCATCTGATCCCAATCCAAGATTAAAAAAGAAATTTTGAACACCAACTAAATTTCTCGGACCATTAGAACTATTTTCATAATTTTGATACAATGCTTGCGGATCGGCAGAACTTCCAAGCATTTGCATAAATGCTGTATTGGTTTCTGCACTCATTACAGGACTCACTGGATTGTTTGCAGATCCATATCCATCGTTTCCTTGATAAGTTACTTGTTGCCACCAATATTGAGCAAGACCCAATGTTGCAGTAAGAATTCCCTCTGCTTGAGTTGCTATGGTTACTTGCTGTGTCGGATGTATTGCACCATCGGCAAATGCTTGACGAGCAAGATCACCAGCAATTTCTCTAATTTGTGCTTCAGTTCTAATTAAGTTTGAGTAAGTATTATTACCATTATCTGGCAATATTCCACCATTTGGAAATCCTTGTTGAGACATCTTAAATTAGAGGAGAAGTGTTTACAGTTGTTTTATTTAAAAAATCATCGGGACATCTCAATATATCATAATTACTACGATCTACTAAATCACTAAATCCTTCGCTAGTTGGTTGTAGCAAATAGAATGTTCTCTTTGGATATGTAGAACGGAATTGTGCCCACTTAGATTCCATTCCAGCAAATGTTTGACTATCGCTTTCATCAATCACAGCAATACAAAGTCTATGAGCACTTCCTGGGGTTGATCCTCCACCAAAACAACTGGTAGATATTCCTGCCCTTACCTGAACATTTCCTTCAAGAACTATCTCATTGGTTCCATTTGGTTTTGTGAAAAGAATATCATAGATATATCTTCCAGGTTTAAGTCTTGAAGTCACCCAACTTGGAATGGATAGTTGTACTTTTCCAGCAGTACGATTAGGAAAACCAACAGTAAAACTTACACCAGTTCCACTACCTCTGTGCTTTCTTAGTTGTGCCTTTGCTGTATAGTTTGTAAGGTCTACAACTTTACCACCGACTTCGTACATATCGTACTCTTGCTCGTAGTCGGTTCCGCTATTGATAGTAATATTATGTACGTATACTGCCGACATCGTTTTTTAAGTATTTATCCTCGAAGAACTAAATCTCTCATCGCATTATAAATTACTTCCTCGTTGTTATTTTGATCCAATTCTGCGTGTGTTCCATTAGTATCAGCACTGACTATAACAATACCATTTCCAATTCTTTCATATGCCATACTAATAGTAGGTCCATCTTCATATATTTTTGTTCCCCCAATTACCGCTCCAGATGCCACAAGACGCCACGTTGCAGGGAAAGAATTGGAAATTGTTAGTACGTTACTTGCGGATCCAACAAGACTTGCCGATCCAACTCTTATGGAAGTACCCAATAATGTAAGTGCATTATTGGATGATACTACATTTCCGCAAGTAGTATGCTCATGATTAAACCAAATTACTCCACCTAAACTAATATAATTTGTAATTTTTTGCAAATAATCAGCATTTGTCAGATTTGCTTCTAAATCTGAAACATCACCACAAGCGTGGAAATGACCTAAATGAACTACACCATAGTCGCTTATTTGATCTATAGTAATTTCCTTATATCCACTGTAAAACTCTACAAGTTGACCAGTTTCTGGTATTCCACCAAATCTTGGAGATGATAATGAACCTGGATAATATGTAATAAGACATTCACTAATAGGTGTATAGTCTTCTCTCGCGTTAAACATTCCCTCAACAACAATACTCTTTTTGTTGGAAGAGTCTGTAAACATTACATCATAAAAATATCTACCTGGTTTTATTTTTTCTGTGACGTATCTATCTAAGGAAAGACGAAATCTTCCATTTGTCCTATCAACAAAAGAAAGAGTGAATGTCGTTGCAGCACCAACACTATCTGGGTGCTTTCTAACTTCCGACTTTCCAGTGTATCCAGTCAGGTCTAATGGAGTTCCATCAATATTATCAAGATAGAAATCTCTGTAAAAGTTTTCCCCTGTATTAACAGTAATATTATTGACGTATACCGCCATATTATAACTCTTTATTGAGTATTTATCAACCCCTTGACAAGCACTCAAAACTTAAGTAGAATCGCTTTGTGCCGGTTAAAGATAAATAATAGCTCATAGAATTATAGAGTATGAGTTATGATAATCCGTGGAAATACAATGGGAATGTATTTGACACTGATAATATTGGGAACTACTTTGGGTTTGTTTATCTCATTACCAATAAGTCCAACCAACGACAATACATTGGTAGAAAGTATTTTTGGTCGTTCCGAACACCACCAGGAAAAAAGAGAAGAGTAAAACAAGAATCAGACTGGAAGAAATATTATGGTTCTTGTCCTGAGTTAAAGGAAGATATCAAAAAGTATGGAAAAGAGATCTTCAGTAGAGAAATATTAAGTCTCCATGAAGCAAAAGGAGACTGCAACTATGAAGAAACAAAACAACTTTTTCTAAATAATGTGTTGAAGGAATCACTTGACGATGGCTCTCCAGCGTATTACAATAGTAATATTCTGGGACGCTACATGCGAAAAGATTATGGTAACTTTGGAACAAACGCTTCAAGTGGCACATGATTGGGCAATTGACCGCATTCATACTCTTTGTGAGGAAAATATTGATAATGCCCA
>Ga0222714_10004365_pt1 | contig 13888 bp, 16 predicted proteins | sample C33_3DmetaG_FD_165048 | JGI IMG/M metagenome (GOLD analysis project Ga0222714, IMG submission 165048) | Estuarine water microbial communities from San Francisco Bay, California, United States - C33_3D | ecosystem: Environmental > Aquatic > Marine > Unclassified | place: USA: California... | reverse complement strand
CGGTAAGTACAGAGTCTACATCGATCCCTTCTCTGCCAACAGTGCTGCTAACCAGTACTATGTTGTCGGTTACAAGGGTTCCAGCCCCTATGACGCTGGTCTCTTCTACTGCCCCTATGTTCCTCTGCAAATGGTTCGTGCCGTTGGCGAGAACAGCTTCCAGCCCAAGATTGGCTTCAAGACCCGTTATGGTCTTATCGCCAACCCCTTCGCAGAAGGCACCAATCAGGGTATGGGTCGCATCTTCCCCAACACCAACCGCTACTACCAGAGAACGGTTGTTCAAAACCTCATGTGATTCATTCACAACTCAATCAGGAGGGTCTTCGGACCCTCTTTTTTTATGCCTAGGTATAAACTCGTAGGCATAAATTTTTATTGCCAAAATGTTCATTTTAGCACAAAACGAATCTATATACTGTAGAATTATGCGAGGTGGTCAAATGATCCAAACTCCCTCCCAATAGATCATGTGTTACTTTGCATGGAGGAAACATGCACAATATCCTATCTCGCGCTCAGCTCAACGAATGGCGTCATCTTGAGAAAACAATTAACGAACTAGAAGTCGAAAACCAAAGGATTAATGACTACTATGAATGTCTTATTGAGTGCGATGCTTTAAATCAAAATGAATGCAAAAAGGTTTGCAGAAGTATTCTAATGTAATCGACGGGGACCAAGAGGTCCCCTTTTTTTGTCTAAATAAGATCATAAGAGTGTCCCTAGGACCATGTATCCAGTAATCTTAGTTGGTTGTTTTACACCACTGATTATTCTCTTCATTGTAATGAAACTTTCAGTCTGGATCGAAGCTGTTAATGCTGAGTCGGATTATGTCAGACAAGAACCTCTTCGAGAACGAGGACCCTTTGTGGCAAACCCATATGAAGATGTTGATGCAGAGGAAGAGGAGTATGGAGATCGCACAGACTATCGATGATGTTCTGTTTGAATGGTACTCTGAAAGGGGACTAGAAGTTCCTAACTGGAAAAGACAAAAAGATCCACAGTGGTGGATAGACTACCTTAGAGAATTGGGATTAGACGAGAACAATCAATGACAAACAGTTTTTACTCAAAACAAATTCAGAACAGGAACTATCTGTCTCCTACTGGATTTAAGTTTACCCTCGCTAAAACACCAAAGGTAGACTTCTTTTCTAACAGTGCAAAGTTACCTGGCATTCAGTTAGGATCCATTGGTGTAGGTAATTACCTGAAAGAGATTCCTATCCCTGGAGATACCATTTCGTTTGAGGATCTCACTCTACAGTTTCTTGTAGATGAGAACATGGAAAACTATATGGAGATTCACAACTGGATCTATGGTTTGGGGTATCCTAAATCTGTACAACAGTTTAGAGATCTTGTAGATGATAGGGGTTCTGTTGATAATGGAAAACAGTTCAGCGACGGAACACTTGCTATTCTGAACAGCAATTATAACCCATTGATCTATGTAAAGTTCACTGACATGTTCCCAATTTCGCTATCGTCTTTGGAATTTACTGCCAGTGAAAACGATTATACATACTTTACAGCAACAGTAACTTTTAAGTATCTGTTGTATGAGATCTTCGATACTCAATTCAATCTATTGTAATGAACTTAGAAACTATACAAAGTATGTGGGAGAAAGACTCACAGATTGACAAATTTAATATTCATGATGAATCTGCAAAGATTCCATCGTTGCACGCTAAGTATTTCGACATTTACAATACGATTAAACTTCTGAGAGAGAAAGCCCAAGCACAAGACTCTACGGTAAGGTTACAAAGGTATAACTATTACACGGGCAAAGCGTCACCAGAGGTTTATGAGGATGATCCCTTTCCATATAAAGTTAGGGAGAAAGATGCCATTCAGCGCCATTTAGCTGCTGATGAAAAACTGCAAGCAATAGATCTAAAAATTAAGTATTACAATGTAATGCTTACATATCTGGAAGATATCATTAAACAGATCAATAATAGGAGCTTCATGCTCAAAAATATTATTGATTGGAATAATTGGCAAAGAGTTGCAGGTTAATTATGAAAAATCTATTCCTCGCCGCACTGCTGGCGTTGACTCCCGCTTCTGCTTTGGCAGAGGGAAAGATCACTAAAGGATACAATACGATGGACTCCTTGGGTTGTATGCTCGTGCTTGAGTGTACAAAGGGAGTAGAAGAAGTCCACACCATTCTAGACATTTCATCTAATTATGAGATGGAAGACTACACAAGTGTGGCAAAAGAATTTAACAACATGATGGTGTCGCTTAAAAGCATTGGTGTGAAAGTATTCCTTGCTGATGAGAAGTACTTCCCTGTTGGTCATCGTGGAGTTTATCACACCGTAGGTAATAACTTCTTCCTCAATAAGAATTACATGGATGATCCTGGCACGCTGATGGCAGTGATGCGTCATGAAGGATGGCACGCTGCACAGGATTGCATGGCAGGTTCTATTAAGAACTCTATGATTGCCATCATCCATCCAGAAGAAGATGTTCCTGCCTTGTGGCGTGTAATGGCAGAGCGTACATATCCTGCCGCTGCTGTACCTTGGGAAGCAGAAGCAGGTTGGGCAGGTCGCACTGAAGGTATGACAATGAAAGCACTGGAAGCATGTGCTAATGGAAAAATGTGGGAAGTATATGAACCCACACCACTCACTCGTAAATGGTTAGAAGCAGAGGGTTACATTAAATGATTTACATGTTCACAAAGGAGTCTTGCGGTCCTTGCGGATTGGTTAAAAGATACATCAATGCATTGAAAGATGATCGTAAAGATCAGATTACTGAAGTATATCTGGAAGACTTCAGTGATGAACCAATTCCAGAAGAGAACCTTGCCCTTGCTAAGAAGTATGGCGTAACTGCAACTCCCGTACTGGTCGTCACTGATGAGAACGGAGAACTGTTAGAAACATACACAGGTGGTCTACCGATCACACAAAACATTAGAAAAGTATACAACAAGTATATTCCGAATGAGTAAGATCGTAATTTCTAAAAAGAACGAAGTATTTCTCAAGATTGAAGCAGACCCTCATGTTTACCATGAGTTGTCAGATCAATTTACATTCGATGTTGAGGGTGCGAAATTTATGCCTCAGTATAGAAAAAAATACTGGGATGGAAAGATTCGCCTCTTCAACATGCAGACTGGTGAGATTTATGTCGGTCTCTTAGATAAAGTTGTATCTTTCTGTAAGAGATACAAATACGAGTACACATTTGAGAACAATAAGTTCTATGGACTACCATTCGAGTCCAACGACATGATCTCTATGGAGGGTGTCAAAGATTACATGACATCTATTTCCAGACACGCTCCGAGAGATTATCAGATTGAGGGTGTATACGATGCTCTGAAACACAATAGAAGACTATTGATAAGCCCAACAGCCTCTGGCAAATCTTTGATGATTTACTCAATCGTGAGGTACTTTGCAGAGCATAAGAAAAATATTCTTGTAGTTGTTCCAACGACATCTCTGGTAGAGCAGATGTATAAGGACTTTGAAGACTATGGTTGGGATGTTGAGTCATACTGTCACAAAGTATATGCTGGTCGTGAGCGTGAAGCATCTGCACCAGTTGTAATTACTACCTGGCAATCTATCTATAAATTAGAAAGAAAATACTTTGAAAGATTTGACTGTGTTATCGGGGACGAGGCACACCAGTTTAAGTCGAAGTCTCTCATAGGTATCATGACAAAACTACACCATGCTAAGCATAGGTATGGTTTTACAGGAACTTTAGATGGCACACAAACTCATAAGTTAGTACTAGAAGGTCTCTTTGGTCCATCATATAAAATCATCAGAACAGATGAACTGATGGAGAAAGGTTATCTTGCAACATTAAATGCAAAAATTATTTTGTTAACTCATGATAAAAAACCGTTCTCGGCGTATGAGGAGGAAATCCAGTACCTCATCAAGCACGATCAGCGCAACAAGTTTATTAAGAATTTGGCGTTGGATCTTAAGGGAAATACCTTGGTTCTTTTCTCAAGGGTAGAGGATCATGGAAAGGTATTATACGAAATGATAAATAGTTCGGTAGATGAAAACCGAAAAGTATTCTTCATCCACGGGGGTGTGGATGTTGAAAATAGAGAACTCGCTCGCTCTATCACAGAAACTCAAGACAGTGCCATTATTGTAGCGTCTTACGGAACATTCAGCACTGGCATCAATATTAAAAATCTTCATAATGTAATTTTCGCATCCCCATCCAAATCAAGAATTAGAAACCTCCAAAGCATTGGTAGAGTTCTGAGGAAGGGGAAGAATAAATTTAAAGCAACTCTATATGATATTGCAGATGATTGTTCAAGTCGCGTAAGAAAAAACTATACTCTCAATCATCTCATTGAAAGGATAAAAATTTACAACGAAGAAAATTTTAATTATGAAATTATAAAAGTAAATTTAAAGAGTAAAAATGAATGAAGACCTAACCTTTTACTGCGTACTAAAATTAGTATCAGGCGAGGAGTTAATCTCTGAAGTCTTGATTGACGACAATGATGACAATCCTCTGATTATTTTACAAACTCCTCTGAAAGTAGAGACTGTCCATAGAGGTCCTACTGGGTACATGAAACTCGTACCTTGGATGTCGGTTCCCGATGATGATATTTACTTTATCAAACCAGATAAAGTTATTACTATGACTGAGATCTCAGCAGATCATGAGATGGTGGAAGCATATCTTCACTATAATCTGCAGAAAGAATATTATGATGAGGGAAACAAAAAAGTGAAAGCGAGTAAAAAAATGGGATACATCAGTAGTGTAGATGATGCTAGAACAAATCTAGAGAAGATTTTTAACACTAAAGATGATATTGTCTCGGGAATCGCTACACATGCATAACTAAAAGCTTCAAAGCTATTATTTCTCTTGACCCCTCACAAGGAGGATTATACTGAGAATTTGAGGTCGTGTCAAGCCCATGACAAATTCTTATGATTGTGTTATAATCTGTACAGTTAAACAGATTACCTATGCCTAGGAAGAGATCTGACCATTATGTAAATAATAAAGAACTTCTGGAGGCAATGGTTGTCTATCGGAAGAAGTGTGCTATTGCGAAAGAGAAAGATCTTCCACCCCCTCCAATCGGAAATTACCTTGGAGAGTGTTTTCTGAAGATTGCAACACACCTCTCATACAAACCGAACTTCGTGAACTACATGTTCCGAGAGGATATGATCGGTGATGGAATTGAGAACTGCGTTCAGTATATACATAACTTTGATCCCGAAAAGTCTAATAACCCATTTGCTTATTTCACCCAGATCATTTATTATGCGTTCCTTCGCAGGATCCAAAAGGAGAAAAAGCAGTTGGAAATCAAGACCAAGATTATTGAACGGACTGGATACGATCAGGTCATGGTCGTAGAAGAGGGTGCATCTGGATCTGCTTCCGACTATAATTCTATTAAAGATAATATTCAATATAGACTGAATCGATGAAAGTCGCTATTATTACTGATCAGCACTTTGGATGTCGGAAGGGTAGTAAGTTATTCCACGACTACTTCCTGAAGTTCTATGAAACAGTATTTTTCCCAACCTTACAGAGGGAAGGCATTACCACGGTCATCGACATGGGCGACACTTTTGACAATCGTCGCTCGATTGATCTTTGGTCTCTGGAGTGGGCTAAGAAGAATTACTATGACACTCTCAGAGATATGGGGATTAATGTGTTTACCGTTGTGGGTAATCACACTGCCTATTACAAAAACAATAACAACATTAACACTATTGATCTACTATTACGAGAGTATTCTAATATTACTCTTATCCAAGATTGTGCCGAGTACACGATAGACAAGACCAAGTTCCTCTTTATGGGGTGGATGAATACTGAGAATCAAGATAAGATTCTGAAGAAGATTAAATCATCCAAGGCAAAGGTTGTAGTCGGTCACTTGGAACTCAATGGGTTTGCTGCCTATAGAGGATTTACTCAAGACAGGGGCAATGATCCAGAGATCTTTGAGAAGTTTGATAGAGTCTTTAGTGGGCATTATCACACTCGCAGTAGCGATGGCAAGATTTTCTATCTTGGTAATCCATATGAAATGTATTGGAATGATGTAGAAGACCCCAGAGGTTTCCACATCTTCGATACTGACACTTATGAATTGACACCAGTTAACAATCCTTACAGGATGTTCTACAACATTTACTATGAGGATACTCCATATCAAATGTTTGATGCCAGAGAGTATGCTGGTAAGATTGTAAAACTGATTGTTCGTAAAAAATCTAATCCAAAAGACTTTGAGAAGTTCATCGACAAACTTCACACCGTGGGTGTTGAAGAGTTAAAAGTCATTGAGAACTTTGACTACAATCAGGGATGGGTTCACTCAGAAGACTTTGAGGCAGAGGAAGAAGAAAATACTATTGCTATCCTTCACAGATACATAGAAGAATCTGATGTTGAATTAGACAAGTCTAGAGTCAAAGAAATGATCGGAACACTATACAGGCAAGCGTGTGAGGTAGAATAATGTTTCTACTTACGGAAGAGGGTAAGAGAGAAGGTGCGTATGCAGTAAAAGACTTCTCTGGTGAAAGAGTTCTTTTTCTTTTTGAACAACAGGATGACGCTGAGCGTTACGCTATGCAGTTAGAAGATAACGAGGGCGTAGAGATGGAAGTCGTAGAGGTGGATGAAGAAGTTGCAATAAAAGCGTGTGCGGTGTATAATTACAAATATACTGTCATCACTGCGGATGACATCGTGATACCCCCTGAACAAGAGCATGATTCTCTTCAAGAAGATTAAATGGAAGAACTTTTTATCCACTGGAGACCAGTGGACGGAGATGAATCTAAACACTCATGGCACTACTCTTATTGTGGGTACTAATGGAGCTGGTAAATCCACTGTTCTGGATGCACTTTGCTTTGTTCTTTTTAATAAGCCTTATCGTAAGATCAACAAACCGCAGTTAGTTAACACTGCCAATGAGAAGGGGTGTCTTGTAGAGATTGAGTTCTCGGTTGGTCCTAAAGATTATATTGTTCGTCGTGGTATCAAACCCAATGTGTTCGATATCATTGTCAATGGTCACATGCTTAATAAGGAAGCAGATGATCGTGCCAATCAGAAGATCCTAGAAGATAATATTCTTAAACTGAACTATAAGTCTTTTACTCAGATTGTGATTCTGGGTAGTAGCAACTTCGTGCCGTTCATGCAGTTGACTCAGGCGAACCGTAGAGAGGTCATTGAGGACCTCCTGGACATTCGTATCTTCTCTGCTATGAATAACCTCATTAAGGAGCAGATTCGTAGGCATAAAGAGGCAGTAAAGTCTCTTGAGTATAAGAAGTCTGCCTCTAAGGATAAAGTCAGGATGCAGGAGGAGTTTATTACAGATATTGAGACCAGAGGTAAGGATAATATTAAAGAGAAGGAAGGTAAAATTGATACCATTTCTGTAGAGATTGATACGCTCATGCAGAAGAATGAAACTCTTGATGAGCAAATGACAACACTCTCTGATGAGTTGGATAAAGTATCTGGTGCTACCGACAAACTCAAAAAACTCGGTAACTTGAAAGGTAAGATCTCTCAAAAGGTATCTACTATTACCAAAGAACATAAGTTCTTTACAGAGAATACGGTTTGCCCTACATGCACACAGTCCATTGAAGAGACCTTCAGACTAAATAAAATTAGCGACGCTCAAAATAAAGCCAAGGAACTCAACGAAGGTTTTAAACAACTGGAGGAGTCGATAAAAGAAGAAGAGGATCGAGAGCGTCTTTTCAAAACCTTATCTAAGGAGATTACTGACCTCACACATGGCATTTCTCAAAACAATACAAGAATTTCTGGGTTACAGAGACAGTCAAGAGATCTACAACATGAAATTCAAACTCTTACCGATCAGTTACAAAACAGAAATTCTGAACATGAGAAATTAGAGCAGTACAAAGGAGAACTTCAAACTGTATTCGATAATCTTGCTCACAAAAAAGAAGAGATAAACTACAACGATTTTGCATATTCCCTCCTTAAGGATGGTGGAGTAAAGGCAAAGATAATCAAAAAATATCTCCCTTTGATTAATCAGCAAGTGAATCGTTACTTACAGATGATGGATTTTTACATTAACTTCCATCTAGACGAAGAGTTTAACGAAACGATTCAAAATCCAATACACGACAAGTTCTCCTATTCATCTTTTTCGGAGGGCGAAAAAATGAGAATCGACCTGGCGCTTCTCTTTACATGGAGAGAAGTTGCTAGGTTTAAGAACTCAGCGAACACAAACCTTCTTATTATGGACGAGGTGTTCGACAGTTCTCTCGATGGGTTTGGCACAGACGAATTCCTAAAGATCATTCGTTATGTCATTAAAGACGCAAATGTCTTTGTCATCTCCCATAAGCAGGACATGCTAGACAAGTTCAATACTGTGATAGAATTCAGGAAGCAAGGAGGATTCTCGTACAAGTCTGAGAAAAGCGCAGTAGAGTCATGAACACCCCAAACTGGCAACACCACAGTAAAAAAGAACAGAAACGCAAACTTAAACCACAAGCTCTTCGCCAGGCAAAGGCACGGCTAAGACAGTTTAAAAAGCGGCACATGCAGACCTCCGACCAGCGTCGGGGGTTTTATAATAGGTGCATACGAGACGAGATCCATGCTGCACGACATTAAGGGCAAACTCGCCCGACTGCTTGCCACCGAGAACCTTATTGTAGAGCACAAGCGGGTAGAGACTGCATCCTTCAATGTCCACAGTCGGGTCCTGGTCCTTCCTATCTGGAAGGTCGCTAGTTCGACTGTCTATGATCTTCTCGTCTCGCATGAGGTTGGTCATGCTCTGTTTACTCCAGATCGTGACTGGAATGAGGAAGAAGAGTACGCTTCTGCACCTCATCAGTTTGTGAACATCATTGAGGATGCTCGCATCGAGAAACTGATGAAGCGTAAGTTTGCTGGTCTCTCCAAGACTTTCTACCGTGGTTACAGTGAATTGCAGGAAGAAGATTTTTTCTGTCTTGGTGAGGACGATCTCTCTACTTATAGTTTCCCCGATCGTATAAACCTTTGGTTCAAGGTCGGTAATCATGTCCAGATTCCCATCGAGAGTGATGAGGAAATGGATATCATCAAAAGGATTGCTGCTGTTGAGACCTTTGATCAGGTTCTTGCACTCGCTGTAGAACTTAGGAACTTCTGTCAGGAAAAACAGCAGCAGAAAGAGTACGAGATTCCTGCACCTAAGCAGGAACAAGACTCTGAGGGTTCTGACTCTGAAGAAGAGACTCCCAATAACCCTGCACCTGAGAGCACTCAGACCCGCCAGGAAGACGCTCCTGAGAGTGAGCAGGGCGAAGGTACTAAAGAGAAGGAGAAGTCTCCTGTGGGCGGTCGTACCGACGAGTTCGAGACTCAGACTATGGATGCCCTTGAGGAAAAACTGAAAGATCTTGCAGAGATGCAGGGATATGACAGCATTTACATTGAGGTTCCTAGCGTAAAGAGTGAGAATGTCATTGCAAAAACCCATGAGATTCGTGATCTTCTGAATACCTGGTGGGGAGCACAACAACTGAAAAGGGATAATGACCGTGAAGAGTTTGGTCTTCCTCCCATCAATCTCTTCGAGAGTGTTGACGCTGATTACAAGACCTTCAAGAAGTCTGCTAATCAGGAAGTTAACTATCTGGTCAAAGAGTTTGAGATGAAGAAGTCTGCAAATCAGTACTCGCGTTCCACATTTGCAAAGACGGGTGTTCTAGACTGCACTAAACTTCATACCTACAAATACAACGAAGAACTTTTTAAGAAGGTAACCATTGTTCCTGATGGAAAGAATCATGGTCTAGTTTTTGTTCTTGACTGGTCTGGATCTATGGAGCGTGTTCTGCTGGATAGTGTGAAGCAGATTATGAACCTTGTTTGGTTCTGTAAGAAAGTCGGTATTCCTTTCGATGTCTATGCTTTCACTAACGAGTGGTTTCACACCCGTGATGGTGAACTCCCCCCAGAGAAGTGTGAGCGTATCGAGAATGAACTGCACATCGCTGATGAATTTGCAATGCTGAATTTCCTCAGCAGCAAGTCAACTCATTTTGAGGATGACATGCTCAATCTCTATAGACTCGCACATTATTTCTCCTGCTGGCGTAGTGGTCCTGACTATACTGCCCCCTGGCGTCTGAACCTGTCGGGCACTCCTCTGAATGAAGCAATCATTTCTCTGCATACTATTCTGCCCGAATTCAAGCGTAGCAGCGGTGTTCAGAAAGTCCAGTGCATTGTCTTCACTGACGGTGAGGCAGGTCCTGTGCCCATCAATCGCATCGTTAAGCGTACCTGGGAAAAAGAACCATACATGGGTCACGGTCATGTTCGTCCTGGATCCTTCCTCAGGAACCGTAAAACTGGCACTACCACTCGTTTTGATGGTCCCTATCAGGATTTTACTAAGAGTCTGCTGGACCATCTTTCGGAGACCTATCCTGACTTGAATGTGATTGGTTTCAGGATTGTCGAATCCCGTGATGCAGGATCTTTCATTCGTAGGTACATTTCCGAATACAATGAAGTTGAAAAAGTTATGAAAACTTGGAAGAAACTTCGTTCCTTTACTCTGTCTAACACTGGGTATCTCAAGTACTTTGCCCTGTCCAGCACTGAACTCTCAAAGGATTCTGAGTTTGATGTAGATGAAGGTGCTACTAAGACGCAGATCCGTAACGCCTTCAAAAAATCTCTTTCTTCTAAGAAGGTTAATAAAAAAGTTCTCAGCGAATTTGTTGAATTGATTGCTTGACAAAAAATTTCAAACCATATATAATTGGAATATCTTCATTAACGAATATGAAATTCGCACTGACCAACCGCAAAAACATTCTAGACACTGCTCTGGAATCCTATTGCATGTGGGTTCCTAAGAACTTGGACAAGATCCGTGCCAATGCTCGTATCGGTGAGACCATGCTCCCACCCGAACAGTGGACCCAGATGTTTGGTCTGGATCTGTTTACTGCCGAGCACCAGAGTCTTATTCAACCCCTGTACACGAAGTCGAAGAAACCTCTTATCGACTTTGCCCGTGAGACCATCAGCAAAGAGGTGGTCAGACGGTTCCATTCCGAAGAACTCTGGGGCACCACTTTCTCCCGTCAGTTCCCTGGCATTATGGCGGCAAAGGCAAAACCCTCCAAACCTCGTAAAAAGACCAAGAAGATGCAGAAGACCCAACAACCCATCGACATTTTCGAGACTGCAACTGCTGTAGACTCTATCTCTCAGTCTCTCGGTACTAACTACCAGGAGAGGCAAATGACCATCACTGATCTGGTCAACTCCATTGCAGGAACTGGGATGAAGATCACCATCGAACCAGTTTGAGAACTGTCCCAATCGTCCCTTCTGGGGGCGGTTTTGCCTTATAATAGGTTCATACCAATCAAACCTCTGACATGACCCGCGTGAAAACTTCTAATCTTCTCGATTCTCTTCGCGACAACTTTGGTAGCAATCTGACCGCTGCTGATATCAAGGGTTACTGCCACGCTAACGATATCTCTTACCCTACCGTTACTCGCCACCTGGAACCGTTCAAGGTTGCTCGTGGCAAATGGGATCTGTCTATCACTGAAGTTCGTGAGCAACTTGAGAAAACTGTCTCTATTCAAAATACCCAACCTGAAAAACAAAATTTGATCCCTGAAACAGATGATACCTTCGTCAAGTTTGGTAACTTTAGCGATCTTAAAAAGATTATTTCCAGTCGTCTCTTTTACCCTGCTTTCATCACTGGTCTCTCTGGCAACGGCAAGACCTTCTCTGTTGAGCAAGCATGTGCTCAACTAAATAGGGAGTTGATTCGTGTGAACATCACCATTGAGACTGACGAGGATGATCTTATTGGTGGGTTTCGTCTTGTTAATGGCGAAACTGTCTGGCATAATGGACCCGTCGTGGAGGCTCTTTCGCGTGGAGCTGTTCTCCTTCTAGACGAAGTTGACCTGGCATCTAACAAGATCCTGTGTCTGCAATCTATCCTTGAAGGCAAGGGTGTCTTCCTGAAGAAGATCGGTAAGTTTGTGAAACCCGCTGCTGGTTTCAATGTCATCGCCACTGCCAACACCAAGGGCAAGGGTTCCGATGACGGTCGTTTCATTGGCACCAATGTGTTGAACGAAGCATTCCTTGAGCGTTTCCCTGTGACCTTTGAGCAGGAGTATCCCACCACCAAGATTGAGCAGAAGATTCTACAAGGTGTAGCATCAGAACTCAATGTGGTCGCTCCTGAGTTCTGCGATCGTCTTTGTGACTGGGCAGACATCATTCGTAAAACATTCTATGATGGCGGTATCGATGAGGTAATCTCTACCCGTCGTCTGGTTCACATCATTCGTGCATATTCCATCTTTGCAGATAAGCAAAAAGCAATCGAAGTCTGTCTGAATCGTTTTGATGATGAGACCAAGAGTGCCTTCCTGGACCTCTATGACAAGGTTGATGCCGATTTTGATTACACTGCATCTGGTGAAAAGTTTCCTGTTGACAGCAAGAATAAGGAGGATGTATAATGAACTCATGGTCACTTCTTTATGATGTCATGCACGGTAATCTTGAACCCGAAGAGAGGTCTCCCTATACATTTGAATTAAAAATTACTGACAAAACAGTGTACAAATACAACGAAGACAAAATCCTTCAGGAAGTGAAGGACTATATCAGTGACACATATCGTGCCCACTACAACTCTGGCAGTGGAATTCAGACTCTTGATCTGATTGATTCCTGTGGAGATGCTGCTGCCTTCTGCCGTAGCAATATTCTAAAGTATGCATCCCGCTATGATAAGAAGGGATCTGCTAAAATGGATCTAAAGAAGATCATCCACTACGCCGTTCTTCTCTACTACTTCACTACTAAGGACACCGAAACCGATGAGCAAGGATATGAAACTTTCTGAAAAGACTATCGATCTTTTGGAGAACTTCTCTTCTATTAACCAGTCCATTCTGGTGAAGAAAGGTTCTAAACTTCGCACCATCTCGGTGATGAAGAACATTCTCGCGGAAGCAGACATCGACGAGAATTTTGAGAAGGACTTTGGCATCTATGACCTGCCTCAGTTTCTGAATGGTGTCGGTCTGATGAATGACCCTGACATCGATCTGAAGCATGACTCTTACATGATCATCCGCGAAGGTCGTAGCACCCGTGTGAAGTTTGCCTTTGCTGATCCTGAAGTCATTGTCAGTCCTCCTGAGAAGGCAATCGAACTGCCCTCTCGCGATGTCTGCTTCCAACTGGATAGCACTCAACTGCAAAAACTGCTGAAGGCATCTTCTGTCTATCAACTTCCCGATCTGTCTGCCGTAGGTAATGGCGGAGAGATTACCCTGGTTGTTTCTGATCGTAAGAACGATAACTCTAACGAGTTCTCTCTGGTCGTTGGTAAGACTGACAAGACCTTTGAGTTCAACTTCAAGATCGAGAACATCAAACTGATTCCTGGATCTTATGATGTTGTGATCTCCAAGAAACTGCTGGCAGAGTTCACCAACTCCAGTTATAATCTGAAGTACTTTATTGCTCTGGAACCAGATTCCACTTACGAATAATGAGACACATCCTTTTTACACTCAAAGAGTGTAACAAATCGTTCTTAGATGACGAACAGTTTGTAAGGGATGTTGTTTACCAAGCATCAGTAAAGTGCCACTCTACTCTGCTGGCACTTCATTCCCACAAGTTTGATCCTCAAGGTGTAACTTGTGTCGCAATGTTAGCAGAGAGTCACATCAGTATTCACACTTGGCCTGAAACGGGCATGGCAGTCTGTGACATCTTCACCTGCGGTGACCAT
>Ga0222714_10004364_pt1 | contig 13889 bp, 14 predicted proteins | sample C33_3DmetaG_FD_165048 | JGI IMG/M metagenome (GOLD analysis project Ga0222714, IMG submission 165048) | Estuarine water microbial communities from San Francisco Bay, California, United States - C33_3D | ecosystem: Environmental > Aquatic > Marine > Unclassified | place: USA: California... | reverse complement strand
TAAAAAGAAAAACAATCAAGACTGAATCTATAAAAATACTTCAAAAGAAATGTATCAATAAGCCGGATGATCTTCGGCTTCTTGTAGCATTAATTTCAGACACTGGGTTAAGACTTTCAGAAGCTGCAGGGTTAGAAAAAGAAGATATTTTTATTGATGAGCATATCTCATACTTAAACATTAGAAAAAATAAAATTAGATCACTTAAGACAACTACTAGCACAAGAATTATTCCTCTTGTCGGAGCTTCACTTAATGTTGCAAAACTAATTATTTCAACTAGTAAGAGCGAATACTGTTTCCCTAGGTATGTCGCCAATGGAATTTGTAAAACAAACTCTGCATCTGCAGCAGCTAATAAATGGATAAAAACTATTATAGGTAAAGAAGCAGTTATTCATGGTTTAAGGCATAGTTTTAGAGACAGATTACGAGATGTTGAAGCGCCAACAGAAGTAATCGATCAACTAGGTGGATGGAGTATGAGATCTATAGGACAGACGTATGGAGAAGGTTATAAGTTGGAGTTACTTTACAAATTTATAAGCCATATTGAACTCTAATCCGAGTTCTATAAAAAATATCAAGGATTACAGAGACTTCAGAGAAGAGTTTGGTGCCCAGGAGAGTTAAGAAGTCCTTTCCTAGGAACAGCAGTGTAATCCCGCTTATTTCTTACTCTCTCAGCTATCTAGTTCACTGTCAAGGGACTCAAAATGTCTACCAGGATGTCTACTCTAGTGGGCTAGAAAGTCTCCAAAGCCTAACAAACTCTTATAATGCAAAAATACGGGGTAGTCTGAGTCCACCCCATTTATTGTGTTGCTTAGAGAGGCTCTGAAGGCCTCTGAAGAGCTAATTAGGGGGGGGGGTAGGAGGCCATGGGGAACCCGTATATATAGGTGTGCTTGGAGATTTTGGAGGGATTTTTGGTGTATCTTAAAGGCTTTTGGGGGCTTGGTGGGCTTTGGTGTTCTATTCAGCTGTGTAGTCTAAGTAGTACCTGTCTAGATACTTCTGAGGCTATTTTAGAAAAGAAAAGTAGTAGGCTGTAACGTCTGCTTTCGGCCAGAAGCAGACATTAACATTTTACAATAATCTCTATAGTGGAACTAATTACTGGAATTTGGTTAAGTATTAAGAATATTAACAAGTTAACTTGTCAGCACCCTTATTCATGCCGTTGTTGCTCTTTATCTTCAGCATCCCACTTTCTTTGGAGCAGAGATTTCTCTTCCTCACCTAAACTAATATAATTATCTATATTTCTGAGATGTCTTATTAATTCTTTTTCTAGTATTTGGTTTTTTTCCTTGTCTTATTTATATCTAACGAAAGAACCAATATAAATAGAAAAAGAATTGTCCATAATGTCAATTCGCCAGCCATTTTTATCCCCAAATAAATTTGTTGAAAGAATGTATTTTACTCCTATGAATTAGCTATACGTATTCGCAATTAAGAGTATTTAAGTAAATACTCATAGTTTGATTGTGTCAAATGTTTGCTTTCGGCCAGAAGCGGACATAACGCTCTGGTTAATGGGCGCAGCTTGCTGGGTCCTTAATTGAATTTATGCTTATGTGCCGTGTTAAAAGCCTTCTCTATTTTTAAAATATGCGACTAAGGCATTGGCATGGCCATGTCCCAACCCATGTTCTGCTTTTAGCCAACAGGTCATTTCCATATGCTTAAGGTCTTTTTGGGTAGCCAATAATTTAAACCAATGCTCAACTGGTAATCCGTATTTCTTTTCTATAGATGGGAAATACGATGCTGGTCCTTTTGTTCTTTCTGTCATATTGATCTCGATAGTAGCGACTCAGGCTCATAACACTATATTAATATGCGTGCGTTCTCATATGTAAATTAAGGTTTTTAGTATGTCATTGAAATTCAGGGGATTCCATTGAAATAAAAAGTGGAAAGCGAGCCATACTTAATATTTGTTCTCATGTCCGCTAAGGATAGTAAGCAGCCATTTGCAATATTAAGACGAAAGAACTAGATGTGCTCTAAAACGTAAATTCATTCCTTGTAATAAAGTTGATGGCAACCTATACCAGTAACACCAGAGCCCAAACCACAATCAAATTTACAATACTTATCATGACAGCAGCAGAGCCTAAATCTTTTGCCAGACCCGACAGCTCATGATGCTCTGAGCTCACTCTATCAACAACCGTTTCAATAGCTGAATTTAATATTTCAACAATTAACACCAATAGACAACTGCTTACTAAAAGAGCTTTTTCTATTCCGCTATTGCCAAGATAAAAAGCCATAGGTATTAAAAAAACGCAGGCAACAAGTTCCTGGCGAAATGCTGTTTCCATTTTCCAGCAATCGATTAATCCTTGTTTGGAATAAAGAAAGGCTGAAATGATTCTTTTAATGCCGGTCTGACCAGGCTTGCTCATGATGCGAATACTCTATATTTGGCTGGTTTTAAAATTAGTTAGTCCAGGTGTGTTTCTATTTGTAGCATGGGATGAACATCATTTCCAAATTTGAAAACCCAAAATAGTAATACCGCTATTGCCCAGCAAATGAAAGCTGTTTATAGATCGTGAGAAAGGAAATGATCACCTCACTATTGCCGGTCTATACCAAAAACAAGTCCAAGAGTTATGAGGAAAGCCAAGCCGAAATTTTTGTAAGGATAAAAGTAGTGCTTAATAAAAAATACAGCCCAAACCAGCAATAACCAGCACTGGCATGACCAGCTTAGATAAAGGAAATTATTAGCAAGCATTAAGCATAATTTTGCTATGTCAAAGTTGCAGGCTGGTCTAAAAGGGGGGGGGCGTTTAATCGGAATTCTTATCTGTAGTAGAGATCGAAACAGGTGTTTTCATGATGACTTCTCTATGTGGATAGGGAATATTGATCCCATTTTCTTTAAAAGTATCCCAAAGCGCTAATAAAACCTGTCCTCGAATATTGGTTAGACCATTTTGCGGATCTTTAATCCAGAACCGTAAAATGAAATCCAGTGAGGAATCACCAAATCCGGTTAACCAGCACACCGGCTTTTGTGTAGATAAAACACGATCAACTTTTAATATCGCCACTATTGTTAACTCAGTGACTTCATGTGGATCAGAGTCATAGGAAACGCCAAAAGGGATGTCCAATCTGACCAGGTCATCTGAGAAAGACCAGTTGATGACTTCTCGAGTAATAAAATCTTCATTGGGAATCAGAAATTCTCGTCCATCCCGGGTAACTACTGATACAAAACGTGCTCTTAACTCCCGAATCCAGCCAAAAGTATCTCCCAGTGAAATGGTGTCGCCAGGTTTAATTGAGCGGTCGGCTAAAATAATTAAACCTGAAATGAAATTAGAAACGACTTTTTGTAAACCAAAACCAATTCCCACCCCTATGGCGCCTGACAAGACTGAAAAAACAGTAAGGTCTATTCCTATTCCGGAAACAGCTACCATAACCGCTATAAAAATAAGTGTGATTTTTAAAATCTTGCCAATAAGAACACGCAAGCTGGGAGTTAACTCATCATTCCTCTGGATGCGGTTATCGAAAAAATTGCCTATTGAAATGGCTATCCATAAAGTTGCACCCAAAAATACAAATACTTTGAAAACCAGCAATAATGAAATACGGAAATCGCCAATGGAAAACCCCGCGGCTTCCAGAAATAGGGTGGTGTTTTCTGTAATGCCCAAAATCGTTATCGCCACATAAGCCCAGCCAAATAATGCAACTAACTGGCTTAGTGAGCGGTTTCTAATGGATTGAGTGGCGACTGAAATAATTAGCCACGAAAGTGATAATAGCAGTGCGATGTATATTAAATAACTTTGGTCACGCCAGCCCAGATTAGTGATTAAAGCTAATACTATGCCTAATGCAAGGGTAAAGCTTATCCAGTTGGAGCGTCGCAAAATTGAGATTACAAGACGCAGCAGACCCGGATAACCTCTTATTTTTCGGGCATGAGATTCAAGCCAGGGTTCTATTTTCCTGGCAATCAATAATGACAAGATATAGAGAACAAAAATGATAACTAACTGATATAGGGCATCAGTTTGGACGGCCCATTGAACAATACTGGTTAACAGGGCTGAGAGATTTGAAATAAGTGATTGAAAATTAAATTCCATATAAAATATATACCAATAAATCACGGTTAAATGATTAGCGAACGGTAGCATTATTTTGAAAAATTAGCTAAAACCATAGCTTATTTTTTCAATTGAATATTGCAGATGCTTGAATGGAAGTAGAAAAAATTACTTTTTTAAGATTCTTTTGTTAGAAATAACCCAGGAATGTAAACACAGGATGTATCGGACATCGAATACCAAATATATTTGCCATATTCAATGCTTTCAATATATTTAATTTTTTACTTTTTGGGTCAATAGAAAAGATTTGGCTGGATTGACCAATACTTTTTTACCCATTCCTTGTCTGCCTAGTAACATAAGGTAACTCATATCAGAACGATTGGTTAAGGTAATTTCAATTGGCCAGGACTGATCGCCCAAGCGCATTAGTGTTTTAATAACGTAACGCACTTCAGATGTGCCATTGGAAGACTTGATGCTTCTCACATCATGTAATGCCGCCTTACATGATGTGACCTTTTTTATGTCATAGACGTCTGGATGAATATCAAAGCGGACCCAGGGCTTTCCCTGTTCAGTATATTTTTCCAAATTATCGACATGCAAGGATGAGGTTTTAGCGCCGGTATCAATTCTAACCTGCAAGTTGTTAATCCCAATTTCGGGGAGGTCACAAGCTTCTATGCTACCAATGATTAGTTTATTACTCATTAGGTTCTTGCTCATTTTTTTTGGTAACTATTTAAGTAGGCGATCTGTCATTAGGTAACAGATCATCCTGCATAATTTCAATATTTTCTACAATTTCTTCATCTTCTTCTGAAAAGTAAGCAATATGAAACATGGCATCACCCTCCTGAACCAGGGGAATATTTTGTTTGCCAATAATGATACCGGATCGAGAAGCATAAACAGAATCAAACACTTCTCCTAATGGGCTTCCTATACTGGCAAGGCGATCCCCTTTTTTGACCTTGTCACCCAGGTTTTTAAGATTGTTAACTATGCCACTAGCGTTGGCTCTGGTCCATGAGCTGGTATTGGCAATAAAAGGAGAAACAGTTAACTTGTTCGGGTTTTTACGTATTTTACGATTGATCATGCCCAAATGAACGAGAACGTTTTGAATTCCTCGAATTCCTGCCCTGATAGATAATTCATCAAAACGTAATGCTTGGCCTGCTTCGTATAACAATATTTTTGTGCCAGACTCGACAGCCGACTCACGCAAAGAGCCATCTCGTAAATTGGAATTTAATAGTACCGGCACACCAAATATTTCAGCAAGTTCACGAGTTTCTTTATCGTCTAAATTTGCTCTCACTTGTGGAAGGTTGGATCTGTGTATGGCGCCTGTATGTAAATCGATACCGTATAGGCAGTGTTTTACAATTTCTGTGAGAAATTTATTGGCAACAATCCCTGCCAGAGAACCTTTAGGAGACCCTGGAAAACAGCGATTAAGATCACGGCGGTCAGGCATATAACGACTCTGATTCAGAACACCATAGACATTAACCATTGGGACAAATATCACTGTTCCTTTGGTTAGACGCAGACTTTTTCGGTTAATAAGGCGGCGAATAATTTCTATGCCATTTAATTCATCGCCATGCACAGCGGCAGAAATGAAAATTGTAGGGCCTTTACGTCTGCTTCGAATCACATGCACAGGCATAAAAATATCGGTATCGGTATAGAGTCTGACAACCGGCATTTCAATTTGCACGGTTTTCCCTGGAGGGATTTTTTGACCCCCAATGATCAACTCGTCCATCAATCAGCCTTTTCCGCGTGTTTTATTTTTATTTGGCTGGGCATTTGTCTCTATGAAAGAATAAATCATGCCAGCAACATCTTTACCCGTTGAAGTTTCAATGCCTTCCAGACCTGGTGATGAATTGACCTCCAATACAACGGGACCATGTTTTGATTGCAATATGTCCACCCCGCAAACATTTAAACCCATTGCTCTGGCTGCATTAACTGCTGTAGCCCGCTCTTCTTTAGATAAACGAACGACTACTGCTGATCCTCCACGATGCAGGTTAGAACGAAATTCACCCTCGGCACCCTGGCGTCTCATCGCTGCAACCACTTTGCTGCCAATAACGAAGCAACGTATATCCGCGCCGCCAGCTTCTTCAATAAATTCCTGTACCAAAATATTGGCTTTTAATCCCATAAAAGCCTCAATAATGGCTTCAGCTGATTTGTTGGTATCGGCCAGGACAACGCCAATACCTTGCGTGCCTTCCAGCAGCTTGATAACCAAAGGTGCACCCCCGACATTTTTAACCAGATCCGGGATGTCATCCGGTTTATTAGCAAAGCCAGTGCGGGGCAGGCCAATATCTTTTCTAGACAGTAATTGTAAAGAGCGTAACTTGTCTCTTGAACGGCTGATGGCTACTGATTCGTTGACGCAAAAAGTGCCCATCATTTCAAATTGACGAACGACTGCTGTGCCATAAAAAGTGATTGATGCGCCGATACGGGGTATTACCGCATCATAGTAGGGTAATTTTTGACCTTTATATCGAACCGCCGGACGACTGCGTGTCACATCCATATAACAATGAAGCGTATCGATGATATCAACCTCATGCCCTCTCGCTTCGCCTGCTTCTTTTAGACGTCTGGTTGAGTAGAGTGTCTCAACACGCGATAAAATAGCAATTTTCATGCTTAACCTCTTTAATTAGTGCTAATTCTAAATTTTTGGAATAGTTGCTTGCTATTTTCTGATCATCTTAAATTACTTAAATGTAAATTAAGGGAAGAAAAATATTTATGCTTTTCCTATAGAAAAATTTTCCAGTTCTCGATGAAATTGATCAAGTATAACCAAATTTGTATGTGTCACAGGGCAGGATTGTCGAATTTTTGAATCCCAAAAGTGACTAATAAGGGATAAATATTTTTATACAAGCATCCATATGATGATATAAACATGAATGATTCAATGTTGAAAGGATAATTAACATGTCTGTATATGAAAAATTAACACACGCAGATTCATTTGTTTTCGGTTTTGCGCTTAATGGTCTTGGTGGCGGGATGCTACTAGACAAAGCGAAAAATGATGAGAAGGAGGTTTGGTGCCATCTTGATTTCTTGGTAGATGATTGTCGCCCAAATCTTGAATCCTTGGGCATCCCTGAACACGCAATAGATGCTTTAACAAGATTAGACACCCGGCCACGCACCATGGTTTACGAGGCCGGAATATTATTGATATTACGGGTCGTTAACTTGAATCCTGGTCAAGACCCCAATGATATGGTTTCACTCAGATTCTGGGTTGAAAAAGACCGAATCATTACTCTCAGACACAGGCGAGTGCTTTCCACCCAGGATGTTAAGGAAGAAATAATTCAAGGTTCGGGTCCTAAAAATTCGAGCGAAGTATTGAGCACTATTATTGAGCATATTGCTGACAGAATTGCAGACTATGTCGATGCGATGGAAGCCAGAATGCTTGAATTTGAAGAAGACTCAATAGTCGACAATATTGTAAAAACAAGAGCTGATGTGTCTAACTTGCGACGAGAAGCAGCAATGGTCAGACGCTACCTGGCTCCACAGCGAGAAGCAATGGAAGCTTTGCACAGGCTGGGCGCAGCAATTCTGGAAAAAGCCGAGCTCATGTATATTCAGGAATTGTCAGACAGTATGACCCGTTATGTCGAAGATCTGGATTTGGTCAGGGAAAAAGCAATCGTGCTGCAGGAAGAATTAATGAACATGATGGCGCAACAGCAAAATGAACGGATGTATGTGTTATCGATAGTAGCCGCTATTTTTCTGCCTATATCTTTTGTTACGGGTTTGTTTGGGATGAATGTCGCAGGACTACCAGGTGTCGAGACACCCGAAGCGTTCCTTTATGTCTTTTCAGGCATGGCCCTTGTTGTCATTGTTATTCTGGCGCTGTTCAAGCTTAAAAAATGGTTATGAGTCTGATTTAGTTAACTTAAGTTCGCCATCAATATGGAGATCTCGTTGTGGGTAGGCGATGACAATATTATTCTGATTAAACAGCTCCTCAATTTTGAATCGTACATCGGATTTTATAAAACGTAAGCCCCTTTCACTGACCGTCGACACCCAAAAGTAAGTATCAAATATCAAGGCGTTATCACCAAAATCTTCAAATATGACGACAGGCTCAGGATCATCAAGTATAAATTCATGAGATTTGACCGCTTGAGTAATTAATTCAGAAACCAATTTTACAGGCGAACCATAGGCAACGCCGACTCTTACCTGGCCACGAGCCAGCTTATCAATTAGCGTCCAGTTAACGACGGTATTTTCCAGTAATTGGCTGTTGGGTATGAGCATGTGCACACCGTCAGTTCGGCGAATTAGAGTGGATCGGGTATTAATAGTCTCAACCGTTCCCATCACATCTCCAAGCTCAAGAAAGTCACCAATACGAATGGGCTTTTCCCACATTAATATCCAGCCCGAAATAAAATTATTAATAATATTCTGAGCACCAAAGCCAACACCAATAGCGACGGCACCTGAAACAAAAGCAAAAGCGCCTAGTGGCACATTTAGAAGTGCCAGCGTGGTGAATCCCAATAAAAGTAAGCCAACAATAAAATAAAGACGTTGAACCAGAAGAATTAAATCGGGTTCAACTTCTTTCTGCTTCATTTTTTTGACGATGTAGAAGCTGGATTTTTTAATAAAGTAATAAGCCAGTAATACAACTAGAGGCAGTGCCAATACCTGTAAGAGGGTATATTCTTGGCCCTGAATTGTGAAAAGTCTATAAGAAAATATATCGATCAGTTCTTGCATAATAGTTGTGTAAGATTAATGGCTAAGACTAGTAATAATTAAGATAGCAAACATCGTAATGAATAGAATAGGGTTATTCATAATCTAGAGCAACAAGATTGTCAGTTAATGGTATAAATCAGCCAGTACGCAGTTCACTCTGCACTAATCCAAAACACTTACTTCTCAACAGTATAGGTCATATCGATGCTTTGGCTGATGCCACTTTCCACTTCAAGACGAAGTCTTTGTGTGAGTATGTATTCAAGAGAAAGCGTCGATTTACTCTCAAATAAACCAACCTCGTAATGCATAAAAATATCCGGTGTCAAATATTTCCCCATGCCAATTGAGCTCTGATCAATATTGCTTGAGCTATTTAATGCAAGCATATCCAGGCCAAGTTCCGAACGGATCGTATTGGTAAGCCCTTGGCTACGATTAATACCAAGGCTCGCTACTGCGCCCAAGAGGTTTCCCTGTTCCTGATCGTTCGTATTCGCAAATGATTTTCCGGTGATTAGAATGGATAGGATTTCACTGTCTGGTAGTGTTGGCGTAGAGAATAGCTGACTTTGCATATTGCGTAATGTGCCATTAATTTGCACACCGGCCTGGACATTGCTTCCTTGTCGATTGGCTCGTATATCCAGAGCAGGATAGGGTTTGAGGCCTTACTTGGCATGAGTATTTATATGCTAACTGTGCTGCTCGGATTATTCATTATGTTTGTCATGTACATGTTTTTAATTCTGCTGGTCACAAAAGGTTCTCCTTTTGCGTTTATGAGTAAATTAAAAGAGTTACTGTTGCTGGCTTTTTCAACATCCAGTTCGGCAGCAGTGATGCCTTTGTCTATTAAAACCGCTGAAGACAAATTAAATGTAAGACCTTCTATTGCGGAATTTGTGATACCCATTGGGGCAACCATTAACATGAATGGCACGGCCCTATACCAGGGTGTCGCGACTATATTTTTAGCGCAGGTTTATGGGATTGATCTCAGCACCGGCTCTTTAGCACTGCTTGTTGTAGTGGCGGTTGGCGCTTCAATTGGGTCACCTGCCACACCAGGCGTCGGCATTGTTATTTTGGCGATGGTGCTCAGCACAGTTGGTATTCCTGCGTCCGGGATTGCCTTATTAATGGGCGTGGACAGGATTCTGGATATGTGCAGAACTGCCGTTAATGTTGCAGGGGATATAGTTGCTTGTGTCGTGATGGATAAATGGGTCGGCGGTGAAAATACACTTGAAGAAGAAAAACGCAAGCAGAGAGCATTTGAAAAGCAGCGCAAAAATTCTGATGAAGATGTCATCATTAAAAATCCATCACATGCCTAATTTGAACGAATTCTTAAATAGTTTTTTGTGCTTTATGGGTTATTTTTTTTAAAAATACCTTTGCCCAGAGCGGTTAATCCTATGGATATGACCATATTAAAAGAAGATAACAGCACCCATGGGGCATATTGTGCAGTTGATACTCCCAGTGCCGCACTGAAAAAAGCACCTGTTGTTGTCCAGGGAATTAAGCCCGCACTTAGCGTTGCGCCTTCTTCGACACACCTTGATAACATGCGCGGTTGCAGACCTCTTTCCTGATAGGTGTCCTTGTATATTCTGGAACCGAATATCACTGCTAAATAGTTTTCCCCCATGCTCATGTTCGCCAGGATGCAAGTTGCGATGGTTGATGCAACCAGTTGAGTGGCCGTTTTTATACGTTTGATAAGTCCACTGACCAGCACTTTTAGAAAGCCGGCGCCATTTAAAATACCGCCCAGAGCAAGCGCAATCAGTGCAAGTGATAAAGTCCACATCATGCTTTGTAGGCCGCCTCTTGTTAAGAGCGTATCGACACTTGCAATACCGCTTTCTGAAACGTAGCCGTACTGTAGGCTATAAAGTATTTCTGAGAATTCACGTTCCTGTAAAAATATGGCAATAATCACGGCAACAGCAGTACCAGCCATCATGCTCGGTTCTGCAGCCATTCGCATGAAGCTCATTGAGATAATGACTAATAGTGGTAGGAACACCAGCAGGTTGACTGAAAATTGATCGAGCAAGGGCTGTCGCAAAGCATCGATTTCAGTCAGGCTTAATTCTGCTCCCGCGTAGCGGAAACTCAACAGACCGAAGACCAGTAGAATAATTAAAAAAGTAGGGCCGGTGGTATAAAACATGGCCCTTATATGCTGATCAACTTCAGTGCCTACTGCGGTTGCTGCAAGTATGGTGGTGTCAGATAAGGGAGACATTTTGTCACCAAATAATGCGCCGGATATAACAGCACCAGCAACCATGGGTGCGGGTAAGCCAATAAATTCACCCAGGCCAACCAGAACAACGCCGGCTGTGCCTACTGTCCCCCAGGACGTACCGGTAGCCATCGACATAAAGCTGCAAAGTAGCAGGCATGCCGGCAGAAACCAGCGTGGGTCGACAACACCAAGTGCATAAACAATGATGCCTGCAATGGTGCCGCTTTCAATCAATGCCGCAATAACAACACCAATTAGCATGAAAATATAAATCGCACCAACCGCGGCAATGACGCCATCATTCATCAATGCTTTGGTGTCTCGAAACCTGAAGCCAAGTAAGGCAGTGTTAAATGCTGCCCAAATGAGTGCAAGTATTAAGGCAATATGTAATTCTATTTTAATAAAAAAGACGCTGGCTATGATGATGACAAGAATGCCACTGCAACATAATAATGCTGAGCCAAAACCCGGCTCGGGATGCTCGTTTACTTTTTCAAGGTTTGTCATTTAAATTCCAGACGGTAAGGTTCATTTTTTCTATTTAGTGATGATCTGTTATTTAGAATGCTGTAATCGGATTTCATTGACGTTAATAATGACTGGGTTGTTGCCAATATTTGTAATTCGGTAACTGGCGCCGGCATCACGGAAAGCCCAATCACCAGGCTTAGTCAGCTCACGGGTAATACCGTCTTCTCTTGATACATGTGCAAGACCTTCTGTGGCCTGAACGATCACACTGGGGTTTTGATGCAGTTGAGTGAAAGTGCTTTCGCCGGCGGCTAATTCAATTCGATAGGCGCGAAACCAGTTATTCTCAATCTCAGGCTCTAGCCCCATCCCCGTCGGTTGATCATTGTCACTGAGAGCTTCGCCATTACCATCATGAATGAAGGCAAGTATTCGCCATAAATTGTCGCCATTATTTTCAATTTTATGAGTATATGTTTCTGAGGCATAACTGGTGACAACATCAATAATCCCAAGTTGCGGTCCATCGGGGTTGCTTATGCGGTTGAGCAGAATAGCCTGATCATGCCGATGGGGTAAGGAGGCATCACCGGGATTCAGCTGCATATCGATCATATACAACTGACCTTTCTGTAAGACGGTTCGATGACGTGGTTCGTCCAATACGTGTACAATTTTTTCGCCGGCAAATTCTTCACCTTGCGCCAAAGCAGTTTGCCAGTCGGTCAGGACGCCCATAAGCAAGAGCAAACCCAGGATATTGAACAGCAGTTTCAAACCCTTATCGTGCTGGAATGGTACATTGTTAGTTTTTATTATTTTCACAATAGCCCCTTTTCAATTTTTGATTATTGATAAATCAGACCTTGAGCCTGTTGTTAATGCCAAAGAGTAACCCATCTGTATAAACATATCTTAAGCTTAAGAATGAGCCGGAATAGCAGATTCATTAGCCATTCAGCTTGAATAAGTGTTTCAGTATAAAAGCTCCTATCCCAATCGGCTACTTTCTTACCTAAATCCATAAGAAACAATAATTGGTGAAATGCAGCTAAGCGTTGAACTCGGGCAATAAGCTTGCCCGCTTGTAGCAAATAATTAATAATCATTTTTAATCAAATAAATAAATTAGCGGAGAGCGCATGTTGAAAATAAATACTGGTCTGTTACTAAAAAGTTTATTGCTGGTTTTTTGTTTCAGCAGTCAGGCAGCTGAAACAGGTCCGTTTACAGTGGTGCAACTGGATGGGTTTGAATGGGATGAAAACGATACAGGGATTCAACGTAAAAATGTGTTTGGATCTCCTGATGAGGCAGGTTTCTATGTCTATCGGGTCAGATTCCCGAAGGGAGGATCAACGACACCGCATTTTCATAGTATGGATCGTCATGTCACTGTAATCGAAGGCACCTGGTATGCAGGGTCAGATGCCAGTCATGATATGTCCAGAGCCACACCCATTACTCCCGGCGGCTATATGATTCATCCGGCTGGCGCAGTGCATTTCGATGGAGCGGTTGATGGCCCAGTGGTAGTTGAAATAAAAGGCATCGGACCAGTCACGACGACACAAGTCGATACAGTGCCTTGATCTCTCTATATGTATGAATGTTTTAAAAGGCTGGCCCTTAAAAGTATGAGACAGCCTTAAAGTTCAAAGAGGAAGGCGTCAATAGCTGCTCTTGAAAGCGGCTCGTTCAAGGTTGGTGCATGGCCTGTCTCTGGTATCTCAGCAAATCTCATGTCGGGCTTTCGCTTAAACATTTTTTCAACACAAGCGCTGCTGATAAGGTCCGAATTGGCGCCGCGTATCAATAACATGGGAATAGACACTATCGCCTCGAATTGAGGCCATAAATCCGGAGCGGCTGATCCGGTATCCATATCCTTAAAGGGTATGGCTATACCGGGATCATAATTTAGACGGAGTTTGCCATTGTCATCTTTAAAAATGTTTCTGGCGAAATCCTCCCACTCTTCATCAGTAAAATTTGGAAATGCACTCTTATTGATGGCTTTTGTAATAGCGGTTGCATCTGCCCAGGAATTAACCTGAGATGTTTTGCCAACATAACTGGCGATACGTTTGATTCCTTTTGTTTCCAGTTCAGGCCCAACATCATTAATGATCAATCCTCTGATTCTTTGTGGCTGCATAGCGGCCATAATAAAAGCCATTATTCCTCCCATGGAGGTGCCGCAAAGAATGACCTTTTGGAAATCTAGGAGATCCAATAATGTGAACATGTCCGCCACATAA
>Ga0222714_10004363_pt1 | contig 13891 bp, 10 predicted proteins | sample C33_3DmetaG_FD_165048 | JGI IMG/M metagenome (GOLD analysis project Ga0222714, IMG submission 165048) | Estuarine water microbial communities from San Francisco Bay, California, United States - C33_3D | ecosystem: Environmental > Aquatic > Marine > Unclassified | place: USA: California... | reverse complement strand
TGCCGCTCACCGAAGTCACAGCCATCACCAAAGCGAGGAACAGGAGGCGGAGTTCACCGCTGAGCCAGTCGCGCCACAGCAGTCGTGAGGCAAGGCCGATGAGAGTCGACCAGCTTTTACTGCCGTCTGTCAGCGGCTGCGCAGAAGACTGCCCTGAAAAATCGGCGCTGGGCTCGCTTTGACTGGGTAAATTAGGCGAAGGCGTGGGTGAATTAGACACTCGCAGACTCCGCGCTTTCGCTTATGGAAGGTGCCGCACTCGGTGCGCCTGAATCGCTCTCAATTCCGCCGGCGATCAACCGCACGATGCGACCGCAGCGCTGCGCGAGGCGTTCGTCGTGAGTCACCAAGACCAGCGTTGTCGAAAATTCTTTATTGAGATCGAAAATAAGCTCGACGATCTTCGCGCCTGTGGCGGTATCGAGATTGCCGGTGGGCTCGTCGGCGAACAGGATTTTGGCCTCGGTAGCAAACGCGCGCGCGATTGCCACGCGCTGCTGCTCCCCACCCGAGAGCTGATTAGGATAGTGCGTGATGCGCTCGGCGAGGCCAACGCGTTCGAGCAGCGCCGTAGCTTTTGCACGCGCCTGCGCGTCACCCTTGAGCTCAATCGGCAACATGACATTCTCGAGAGCAGTCAGGCTCGGCAGTAACTGAAAAGATTGAAAGACAAACCCGACGATCTGACCGCGCAGCACTGCACGCTGCTCCTCGTCCATTGCCGCCAGACTGTGGCCACCGAGCCAAACGTCGCCGCTGGTCGCCGCGTCGAGACCAGCCATAAGCCCCAAAAGCGTTGACTTGCCTGAGCCCGAAGCACCCACTATCGCGACCGTCTCGGCCTCCGCGATGCTTAAATCGACCGACTTCAGGATAGTCAAAACACCCTCGCTGGTCGGCACGCTTTTCGTCAGTCCGCGAATCTCGATCATAGTTATTGGTCGTCCCTGTCTCTGGTGATGCTGCGCCACCGCGCAAGCAATTCGTGTCACGTTACCGAAATCCCGCGGCCAGGCTGCAGGCGTAGAGTGTACCCACGCAGGCGTCTTAAAACGAGCGGTGATAAAGTGTAATTAACCAAGTATAACGCTAGATCAAGCTTGGCAGTTTGCCGAGAAAGGCTTACCGCTACGCGACCACTGAGGTATTCTGAGCGTAGTGAACTAAGCACACCTAAAATTACGCCACGAGAACTGAATTTACCGATGATTAAAGCCTTTATTTCAGTAATCTACGCCGCACTGCTTTTGATGCAGGCGTCAGTTGCCTTTGCGCAAGAGATCCCCGCCACTCAGGCTTCCACTCAGCCGAGCATTCTTATATTCGGCGACAGCTTAAGTGCAGCCTACGGCATAGGTGAAGACGAGGGCTGGGTGACGCTGCTCGCCGATCGACTCAAGCGGGAAAACAGCGAGCTTAAAGTAATTAACGGCAGTGTGAGCGGCGAAACTACCACCGGTGGCCGCTCTCGACTGCCGAGCCTGTTGCGGCGCTACACCCCGGCTTATGTCCTAATCGAGCTTGGGGGTAACGACGGCCTGCGTGGATTACCGCTAGCGCTGATGCGTGAAAACCTTACCGAGATGATCACGCTCTCAAAGACGAGCGGCGCGACGGTACTGATTGCCGGCATGCAGATACCGCCGAATTACGGCCCTCGGTATACCGAGCCCTTTTATGCGCAGTACGCTGAACTAGCCGAGGAATTCGACCTATATCTAATCCCCTTTCTCATCGACGGCATCCCTCAGCAGCCAGAGCTGATGCAGGCCGATGGCATCCATCCGAAGGCCGAGGCGCAGTCGATGATTCTCGACAATGTTTGGCCAGTACTGCAAGAGGCAATAAGCGCAGCCGACTTATAGCAACCACGACGAGGGCGATACGCTGAATCGATTTCCTTCCTCGCTCGCTTAATTCGGTTTGCACAATTCAGATAGTTCTTACCAAGGCCGCCGGCTTAGCTAACTCCGCGGTAGGCGATCTTTGATACGATAGAGCATCAGTGCTGACCCCAGATTGCACAACGCAATCGCAACCAGTGCGAGGTCATAGTTGCCGACTTGGTCGTAGTAATACGCGACGAGCACAGGGCCCAACGCCGCCATACCAAGTACAAACGGTAGCGCAGTCGAGCGAACCGAGCCGAGATAGCGCCGTCCAAACGTAGTCGCCCAGATTACTTCCTGAAGCGGCAACAGACCGCCCCAACCGAACCCCATCATGATGAACCCTGAGTATACGAGCGCATCGAAACGAGTCGCGACGCTGTAAACGATGACCAGCACCGCGCCACCGGTTAGCGCAGCACCGATTGCCGCGAGTTTCTTCGGACTGTACCGATCAATCAAAATACCCCAGACAGGCTTGCTCAAAAAGGCGGGGATCGAGGCGAGTGAAATCATGCTCGAGGCGATAAAGCGCGAATAGCCTGCGTCGGTCATCAAGGGAATCGTTTGCAGAAGCATGACGGTAATTGAGATCTGAAACAGACCGAAGGCAATCACGAGCGTGTAGAAGGTTGAGGTCCGCATCGCCTGCGCGCGGGTCATCGAGTTGGCGAAGTCTGCGCTTGCCGCCTCGCCCTGCCCTGCCGAAATCTGGTCCGGCGAAATCCCATCGGGGTGCCAACCGAAGTCCTCAGGCGCGCGCCGGACAACGAACGCCATGGGCAATGTCATCAACCCGGCGAGCAGTGCTAGCAGCTGCCAAGACGTGCGCCAGCCGAAGGAATCCACGAAATACGTCGCCAGAATCGGGAGCACAATGCCCGAGAGCGAAATACCCATGCCGGCGAGAGCGACCGCACGACCCCGGCGCTCGACGAACCACTTACCTAGCGTCACATTGACAACAAGATTGCCCACCATCGCAGCGCCCGCAGTCAACACCAGCCCGTTCAGCACTAACCAATGCGTGAGCGTCTGCACTTTGCTCAGCCCGAATAGCGCGGCGACGAGCAAACTTCCACCGATGAGAATAAAACGGCGACCGCCATGCTTATCGATTTGGGCGCCGATTAAGAACCCGGTAAACGCCATGACCATCTGGCCGACGGAGCGCGATGCTGAAAACTCAGCGCGACTCCAGCCGAACTCCTCGGTCATGGGGATCATGAAGGCTCCTACGACATAGTTAGCCATGCCCACCGAAATGAATTGGGTGACAAAGCCGGCGAGGATGATCCAGTAACCGTAGTAGAGACCCGCGCTTGCGCCCGGCTCTGGCGGTGTCAGCGGACCCGCGGCTTTCTCGATAACGCCGTTTCGTGAAATATCTGGCATGGAATCCTTTAGCTAGTAGGTGTAGCGCCCGAGTGCAGGACGGCGAGGCTTATGCTGCCTCTGCACAAAGCGCGAGATAGCGCGCTATTACTTTATCGACACCCTGATGCAGAGACTCCACTATAAGTGCATGCCCGATAGACACTTCAAGAATGGAAGGGATAGTCAAAAATTCACCTAGGTTGGCAAGATCCAGATCGTGACCCGCATTGAGGCCCAGACCAAGCTGCGAAGCACGCAGCGCTGCCGCGCGATACTTCTCGAGAACGGCGTCCTGCGACTCACTCCCGAACGCCTGCGCGTAGCTTTCGGTGTAAAGCTCGATTCGGTCGGCTCCGACACTCGGCACTCGCTCGACCATCTCGACATCGGGGTCGAGGAAGATACTGCTGCGAATATCGGCATCGCGAAGCCTCCCTAGAACATTCGACAGCAGGCTTTCGTGGGCACTGATGTCCCAGCCATGATCAGAGGTCAGCTGATCTGGCGCGTCGGGGACGATCGTGCACTGGTCGGGTTTGGCGTTGAGCACAAGCTCCATAAAGTCTTCGCTAGGATAGCCTTCGATATTAAATTCGACACCCGGATAGTCGGCGAGAAATGAAGTGAGTTCGCGAATATCGCGGCGCGTAATGTGACGTTCGTCGGGACGAGGATGCACGGTGATGCCCTTTACACCCAAGCCAATTACGCGCTTTGCAAATTCGATCACACTGGGGAAATCACGCCCACGTGAATTTCTTAGCAGGGCAATTTTGTTAACGTTGACACTCAGTACAGTCATCAATTCACTCACTTATAAATGAAAGCCGCAAAAGAATTAACGGCCAATTTAGGCGTCCGTCGCCTCAAGAAAATCGAACACAATTTTCTGAAACGCCTGCGGCTTGTCCGCATGCACCCAATGTCCGGCTTCCATGACAATTTTAACCGACGCCTGTGGAAACAGCGCGAGTATGTCCTGCTCGTGTTCCGCACCGATATAACCTGACTCGCTTCCCTTAACGAACAGCACTGGTTTATCGAATGGCGCGTCGCCCTCGGGTTTCTCGCGGAGCCGATCGTACTGCTCTTTGATTGCGGCCACGTTCAATTTCCAGCGCAGTCCGCCGCCCTCGGCGCGCGCGAGATTGGTCATAATGAATTTAAGCGTCGCCTCGTCTTCGATATGTTTTGCAAGATGGGCCTCGGCATCGGCTCTCTTGACCGCCGTCGTCAGATCTAGCGTCATCATGCCCTCGATAACGCGATGGTGACCCGGACCCATGCTCTGGTAGGCCACCGGCGCAATGTCGACAATAATCAGGCGCTCAACAAGCGCCGGATAACTCAGCGCTAACTGCATCGCAACCTTGCCGCCCATCGAGTGGCCAAGCACAGTACAGGCGCCTAGCCCACGAGTCTCGATCAGTAGACGGATATCCTCCGCCATCGCCTGATAATCGAGTTCGGGTGCGTGCGGCGACTCGCCATGATTGCGTAAATCGACGCCGATCACACGGTAGCGCTCGGCAAGCGCCTTGCAGTGCAGCCCCCAGTTGCCCTGATGACCAAATAGCCCATGCAACACGAGAAGCGGTTCGCGTTCGGTTGCATTCGCTTTTGCAATGGCCTGGTCTGCCGCAACATAGTCTCGGGCATTTAATTCAACGGCGTGGCGCATTAGGCATCGAGCTCCGCGAGCAGAGCGAGCACATCGTCGTGATGTGACTTGGTCTTAACCTTATCCATTACATGCGTCAAGCGCCCCTGTTTATCGATGATGAACGTCGTTCGCAGAATCCCCATATATTCTTTGCCCATGAACTTTTTGAGTCCCCACGCGCCGTAGGCGTCGGCTACCGCGTGCTCTTCATCTGCCAAGAGTTGGAAATTGAGTTCGTGCTTTTCTTCGAACTTTGCCAGACGCGCAGACGAGTCAGGGCTAATGCCAATCGCCACGGAGCCGAGTTTGGCGAGCGCTTTCTGCGTGTCTCTGAGGCCGCAGGCCTGCACCGTGCAGCCGGGCGTCATCGCTTTGGGGTAGAAGTACAACACCACATGTGACTTGCCCTTGTAGTCCTTCAGACTGATCTTCTCACCGACCTGATTTGGCAGAGTGAATGCCGGCGCGAGATTGCCTACCTTCGGAAAAGGCTTTTTGGTGTCGGTTGTCATCGTAATCTCCTTGGTGTTTCAGCCGATGGATTATACTCACAAGGCTCAGATTAACTAGGTCACTTTATGCACACCAACAACGCCTTTTCGCGTGCACCCAGATCGGTCGTCGTCTTGACCGGCGCCGGCATTTCCGCCGAGTCGGGTATACGTACCTTCCGCGCGAGCGATGGGCTATGGGAAGAGCATCGCATCGAAGATGTTGCCTCGCCCGAGGGTTTTGCCCGCAACCCAACCCTTGTTTACGATTTCTATAATCAGCGCAGGCGCCAGTTGCTCGCGCCGACCATAAAACCCAACGCCGCACACAGCGCGCTCGCAAGATTCGAGCACGACCTTGTGCAAGCAGGGGGCGAGTTTCTCCTCGTTACTCAGAACGTAGATAACCTGCACGAACGCGCAGGCTCAGAATCGCTCTATCACATGCATGGGGAATTGCTTAAAAGTCGCTGCATAAACAGTGGCCTCATCTTTGGCTGGCGCGAAGACCTTGGATTCGACTCGGTTTGCCGTTGTTGCCAACAGAAGGGGAATTTGCGACCCCATATCGTCTGGTTTGGTGAAATGCCGTTTTACATGAATGAGATCGAGGCGGCCCTCGCCCGCTGCGACCTGTTTATTTCGATTGGCACCTCGGGCAATGTCTATCCAGCGGCAGGGTTTGGACAGCTTGCGCGCTATGCGGGTTCACACACGGTGGAGATTAACCTCGAAGAAACTCGCTCAGGATTCGACGAGGTCGTGCTCGGGCCAGCATCAACTCGAGTCCCTGAGTTTTTTAACTCACTTCTGCACAGCAGCTAGTAAAGCTTTTTATGCAAACTGATAGAGCATTTACTTTATTCTGCGATTTCGAGAGAATGATGAAAATTTACCCGAAAAATCAATATGCTACGTAAAATTGCCCTCGGTCTAAGCGCCCTTGTGGGTGTCTTGTTTTTGGGCGGCGCAGTCGCCTATCTCGCCACTAATCCCTCCCAGCCTGCCGAAGGCTCCGTGGCGGCCGAATTTCTGAAGCCCGGCGCCTTTGAAGTAGGCGTGCAGGATTTTGTTTTTATTGACGAAAGCCGCCCCACAGCGGCCAACCGCGACTACGCAGGCGACACAAACCGCGCTTTTAACACAACGCTCTGGTTCCCGATCGGTGCGAACAGCGCGCATCCTCTGGTCATTCACAGCCACGGCTTCACCTCCGCTCGCAACGATCTAAGCTATGTTGCCCAGCAGTTAGCGAGCCACGGCTATGTGGTCGCCGCCGCCGACTATCCTCTAACCCATGGCGGCGCGCCTGGCAGGCCCAACTCAGTCGATGTTTTAAATCAGCCCGAGGACGTGAGCTTCCTTATCGATTCGATGCTCGCGCTCAGCGGCGCCGATAAACCCTTCGCCGGCACGATCGATTCTCAGCGCATCGGCCTGATGGGCTATTCGCTAGGCGGCCTCACGACCGAGCTCGCCACCTATCACCCGCGACTGCGCGATCCGCGGGTCGCCGCGGCGGTATCTATCGCGGGCCCCACAGTGGGGATGACTTCTCAGTTCTTTTCCACAACCGATGTACCCTTCTTGATGATCGCCGGCACGTTAGATTTTCTCATCAATTTTGATGCGAACGCCGCGCCGATTCCCGACCTTATACCTGGGGCACAGCTCGCGGCAATCCGAGGCGGTACACACCTTGGTTTCGCAGGCGTCGCCGACCCCATGTTCCGCTTCATGCATCACCCCGACGATCTCGGCTGCCAAGCCGTGCTCGCGAATCTCGACACCGACCCGAATGACACCGTGCTGCTGCTCGGCGGCGAAGACGATGGCATCGTTGTCGATCTGAACGCGCCCCAAGTCTGTGAGATCCGCCCCACCGAGAAGGCGCTGCATCCGGGGGAGCAACAGATCATCACCAGCATCGCGACCCTCGCGTTCTTCGAGTCGGTCTTTGCCGAGACCGCCGCCGACCGAGCGGCGGCTAAGTCGGCTCTTAACACTGCCCTAAACGAAGAACTCACGAACGCGTCTCTTGATACCGGCGATTAAGACGCACTTTTAGCCTCGCCTAAGACTAGAAGAAAGCATGCATAGATATCGAGGGTGTGATCTCGATAGAACCCGCGCCTGCGCGACCGACTCTCTAAAACAAATAGCTCACGCCAAAGCCGGTACCGAAATCTGAGTCTTTGCCGAAGACGATCGCGGTGCGTTTGCTTAGATTGAAGCCCACGCCCAGGCGGTATTCTTCGTCAGTATTCCAGCGCCAGTCGAGTGCGAATCGGCGGGTAAGCTGCAGCCCCGAACCTAGCTCAAGGCGCGCGTCACCGGCGTCATCAATACCTATTTCGCTGTCGATGAACAGCGGTAGCGTCATACGCAAGCCGGCGAATACGCGCGTGTCTTGTTCGCCGTCTTCATGCCGACGTCGCTCCATACTGACAAACGGCGCGGTAAAGCGGCTGAGCTGGTAACTATAGGATGTTCTAAGTTCGAAATTATCGCGCGCCGTTTCAAGCGCATGATCCGCCTCAACTAGAAACGAATGCCTCTCATCCATAACCGAGTAGTCTATGCCCAGAACGTTGCGCTGAGCGCGAAGGGAATTTCGCGAATACCAGCGCCGCATTGGCAAAATAGATTGCGCCATCGCAGCGTCGAACTGCGACGAATCGACATAGCTAATCACCCGATTCATACCGGATTTCATGTGGTATTGGTTATGGCAGTGAAAGAGCCAGTCTTGATCCTCACTCGCCGCAAATTCAATCACGACGCGTCCCATCGGTGGCACATCGACCGTATGCTTGAGCGGACTCCGCTCTCCTTGCCCGTTTATCACCCGAAAGAAATGGCCGTGCAGATGGATCGGATGATGCATCATCGTCGAGTTACTTAATTCAAGGCGCACATTGTCGCCCGCCTCAACGCTGAGCCTTGGGTCCTCTCGCTGCGTAAGGCCATTAAAACTCCACACATAGCGCTGCATATTGCCAGTGAGTTCGAGCGCCACAACACGCGTTGGCCGATCGGCTGGGAGCGTTGTGTCGACAAGTGAGATGAGCGATTCATAACTCGTGAGATGGTCTACGGTTTTCACCATGGCTGCAGCAGACCCATGCTGCGCCGCCTGTGGCGCATGGCTATCGTGCTGCGAATGAGCAACACTCGTTGCGGGCATTTGGTGTGCGCTATGGTCGCTGTTTGCTGCAGGTAAATCCACAGCGTGATTTGTTGAGTGCCCCTTAGAGTGATCCATCGAGTGACCTGTAGAGTGATCCATCGAGTGATCTGTAGAGTGCCCTGTAGAGTGATCCATCGAGTGACCTGTCGAATGGTTCATCGAGTGCTCGGTCGACGAGTCACCGGCACTGTGCATCGCGTGCCCCTGCAATAATAGATTGGGCCTGGGGATTGTCGGCGCTGAAACACGCTCGCCTTCTCCGATAAACGTTCTGCTATACCCACTTCCGTCGAATGAGGTCGCTCGCATCTCAAACGCTTTACCCTCAGCCAGCGGCACTATGACATCGTAAGTCTCGGCGGTTGCCATCCTAAGGCGTTTCACGTCGAGAGGAGCCACCGGTTGCCCATCGGCCGCGACGATTCTCATCAACCCGCCGGCATACTCAACATCAAAATAGCTAGAGGTAGACCCGTTGATTAACCGCAGTTTCATCTCGCTGGCAGACTGACTTTTTACGTCGATTTGCGCAATTTCCTCCCCGTTCGCGAGGAAGGCGTCGTAGGCCACATCGGCAAGATCCATGGGCCCCATACGTGTGAGGCTCTGGTTAAACCTCGCCTGGAGCGTCGGCTGACCTCCGGCAATCACTTTGTCCCACGACTGCACATTATTTTTCTTAAAAGCATAGTAATCATCGTCTTTTTTCAGATTTTCAAGCACGCGCGTTGGAGACTCATTAGTCCAATCCGAAAACAGAATAACCTCTTCCTGCAGTGCGATTTCGTGTCCGCCGTGCGCGTCGTGCGCGTCGTGCGCCGCTGGCTCAGCCAAGACTATCGAGCCGTAAACGCCCCGCTGTATTTGCATATCGGTATGTGAGTGATACCAGAATGTGCCTGCCTGAATTATCGGAAAGTCATAGGTAAAGCTTTGTTCGGGCAGAATAGGTGCGGTATTGAGATACGGCACGCCATCTTGATCCCAAGGCAGGAGAAGCCCATGCCAGTGAATAGATGCAGGGACTTTTAAGCGGTTGCGGAACGTTACGCGTAGGGTATCGCCCAAGGTGGCGCGCAGCGTGGGCGCGGGGATTTGGCCATCGATGGCGAGTGAATCAATCGTGGCCCCGGCGATCGTGGTGCCTAGCGTGTCGATCGTCAGATCGTATTCGACGACTTTGGCTTGGGCTGAACCTAGCAGCAATGCGGCCAACATTGATCCAGCGCTAACAATCCCGCGCCGCGCATGAAAAGTAGATAATTTCACAGTTTTCTCCAATGAACAGGGTTTACTCGACCGTCGGCCGAGCGTAATCACGAGACGAATCTCGGACTGTTAAGCTCTAGGAAAAATTGGGTGGAGGGAGCAGTAGATCGAGCGTTATAGAAAGATAGTCGCGCACGCGGCTGGCAAGCTCACCCTCCGCTATTGGCGAATGAAGCAGTGAGGCGACTTGATTGAGACTGGCCGCGCTAAAGCAGCAAATATCGTCGCAAGCGCACTCCGCATCGAGATTACCCTGCGGCTCCTCCGACTGCATCATGTGATGGCTGCCGTGCACTTCTGAGCTGCTATGCGATGACGGTTCAGAGAGCTCTGCAGCAGGCGTGTGAGCGTGCAAATTATGCGCCAAACCTTCGGCTACGGAGGACACATTAAATAGAATTGACAGCACGAGGCTTAACACCCAAACGACGGTGCGTTTAGATCGCCGACCCGAAGGTCTTGCCAAAGTGATGAAACGTGCCTGGTTCATAGTGTCTATTTTAATGGTGCCCCGTTCATGGAGACGAAATCTCAATTACCGTCTCGCGCTAATCTTATCTCAGTTAAAAAACGCTCGACGAGCGAAAATAGATGACGTTAGTTTGCTCACTTTAAAAGTGTAACCCACTGTTCCCTAAACCAACAAATCAATCTCGTGCGCGAGCAGGCACTGGGTGTGGCTACACAACTGTATCGTGACCCGTAGCTTGCAAGCGCGATCGAGGCTCTGCTGATACTCAGGCCTGAGCGTCACCACTAAAGGGAATTTCTGCTCGCCCCGATAGTCTCCCTTGTGACCGTAGTCTAAGGGTTCAAGTGCCCAGGCGCTGTGCTCGGAGGCTTCAATACCAAGCGCGCACGACGCACCTTCGTCTTGACTCGCTACATGCCAGCCTTCGGCAATATGCAGAGTTAGCAACACTTGTCGTCTATTGGCCTGCGCGTCTGCGCGACTTCCCTCGAGGGAGCGCGAGGTCGTAGTGAGTCGGGCGAGGCCGCCATCGACATAAACCACACCCGCAGTCGCGCCGCTGTCGCGCTCAGTCTGCACTCGCAGTAGGCTCGTGTGACTGAGCGGATGCTCGTTGAGCTGTCCGCTGACCGCATTAAACCCGCGCCGGTAGAGATCCGCATAGTCGTAACCATCCGCGTCAGGCGTTGGTAGCAACGCTTTTCGCTGCTCTAATAACAACAGACAGCGCAGTGCTGTCGCTATGGGTGAGAATGTCGCGCCATCATTTGCGCTTTTAGAGCGCGTTAGCCGCGGACCAACTTGCTCGCGAGGGCTTAGGAAAAAACCATCTTGGCTGGAATCCCAAAATTCATCGATCATGGCGTCGGCAAGCGCTTGTGCTTGCGCGAGCCAATCGGCCGGGTGTGCATTCGCTAACGCTTCGCTGTCATCACCACCGCCATGTAAGGCATCGAAAAGCACTATCAGCCCCTCGATTAAGTTCGCGTAGTCTTCGAGCTGACCGTTGATCGAGGTTGCGCCATTGAGAGCAATGCGCAGCAACGTGCCGTCGGCCTGAATATTTTCGCGGCAGATTACCTCGGCAGCCTTCAATGCCGCCGCCGTCCAACGTGTCTCTGCAAGTCGCGCGCCTGCCTGTGCGAGGGTGTTGATCATCGCACCGCTCCACGCGACGATGAGTTTGTCGTCTCGCAGTGGGTGAATACGCAGCTCGCGCGCCGCGTAGAGCGTGTCGCGTATCCGATCTAACCGCGCATAGAAATCCGTCTCGCCCGCAATGTCAGCCTCGCGAGCACTGACTTCTAACGAGCGCGACAGAGCGAGAATATTCGTGCCTTCGAAATTACCGAGCTCATCGGGTCCATAGAGACGACGCACAAACTCAAAGTCTTCCATGGTAAGCGCCTCGCGCAGTTCGGCGAGAGACCACGTAAAGAAAACGCCCTCCTCGCCCTCACTGTCGGCATCGGTCGCTGAGTAAAACCCGCCCTCAGGACGCTGCATATCGCGCAGCACGTAGTCGAGCGTCTGCGTGAGTATGCGCAGAAAAAAGGGTTTGCGAGTGAGGGAATAGGCTTGTAAGTACACAAGACCCAGCTGCGACTGGTTATAGAGCATTTTTTCGAAATGCGGCACAAGCCAATCTTCGTCGACGCTGTAGCGTGCGAAACCGCCGCCAATCTGATCGTAGATGCCGCCGCGCCCCATGCCCTCGAGTGCGCGATCGACAAAGCCTAGCGCATTGGCATCCTGCTCCCGAGCCGCCTGATCGAGCAGAAATAGGAGCAGCGGCTCCTGCGGAAATTTGGGCGCGCCCGCAAGCCCGCCCCGCTCTCGGTCTTCGCGCTGAAACAACGCCTGAAGTGTGTTCGCTCGAAGAGTCGGATCAAGTTCAGCGACCGCCTGTCTGTCTCCCAGTATTTTCTCGATGCCCTGCTGCATTTGGCGGGCGCTGGTCTCGAGCTCTTCGCGCTTGTTCTCCCAGGCGACGACCACCTGCTGCAAAAGAGCAATGAATTGCGCCGCGGGGAAATAGGTCGCGCCGAAGAAAGGTTCGCCGGTCGGCAGGAGAAGATTCGACATAGGCCAGCCGCCGTGTCCGGTCATCAGCTGCACGCCGGTCATATAGACCTCGTCGATATCTGGATACTGCTCCTTGTCCATCTTTATGCTTATAAAGTGTTTGTTGAGCACGGCGGCGACCTCAGGATTGTCGAAACTCTCGACCTCCATCACATGACACCAGTGGCAGGTTGAGTAGCCTATCGACAGAAAAATCGGTTTTCCGGTCGCCTGTGCCTCGGCAAACGCCTCGTCACCCCACGCATACCAGTTCACTGGATTATGGGCGTGCTGCAGCAAATACGGAGAGTCTTCTTCGATCAGCCGGTTGATGAAGAGCCCCCGGCCAGATTCGTCCAGATGCTCGGTGCGCTTGTCGTAACGCCCGTGCTTCGATTCCTCGACTGCCCTGAGGCGCTTTTCTACCTGTTCGCTGTTCATGCAGTTTTTGCCTTGCGAGTGAGAAGATAAAATAATCTATGAAAATCAGATAAGTAGAAATTATGACACGAAAAAAATGGAGCTATTGCGCATTTTATTTTCTTCGCCTGCAACAAAACTCCTGCTAACACGTTCTAGTTAAGCAGATTACATTGTTTCTTAGTCTGTAATCTTCTGTGCCCTTTTGATGCCTTTGCATGCTCCTGCGTGCAGAGGCATTTTTTAGTCTCCGACTGTCGTTTGCACGCGGCATAATACACGGTGGGCGCAGTGGTAGGCGTATTTAGGGTGACATTAAAGTCCGCGTCCGTTATTTTCGAGGCTACCAAGTAGTGTCGGCATCATACTATTGGGCGTCGACGCCTACTCCAAACTAAAAAATTCTTAAAGCGTTGCCAACAAACGCCTAGTCGATTACGGAGCCCCAAATGAAACTATTCAAAACCCCCATAGCCGCGCTGTTAACCACGGCTTTTGCTGGCAGTTTTGCCCTGCCCAGCTTTGCCGATCACCATGGCGGTGGCCACGCGAGCCTCGAGGCGCTCGCCGCTGGCGCGCATCGCTCTGCGGAGAATATAGCGCGCAATGACGCACGACATCCTGTCGAAACGCTCGAATTTTTTGGCCTCGAAGCCGACATGACGGTAATCGAAATCTTACCTTCGACAGGTTGGTATACCGAAATCATCGCCCCCTATGTGCGCGACCAGGGAAAGCTGTATGCGGCGCACTTCTCGCCCAATGCAAGCCTCTCGTACATGGCTCCGAACTTACGTAATTTTGAGGCCAAGATGAGCTCGGATCCATCGCTGTACGGCAAAGTGACGATCCGCCACTTAAACCCTCCACATGAAGTTGTGATAGCGCCTGCCGAAAGCGCGGACATGGCGCTAACCTTCAGAAATGTCCACAACTGGATTATGGCCGATCAGCAGAACGAGTTCTTTGCCACGTTCTTCGCAGCACTCAAACCCGGAGGCATTCTTGGCGTTGTTGAGCATCGTGCCAAGCCCGATGCGGGCATGGAAGTCATGA
>Ga0222714_10004362_pt1 | contig 13894 bp, 12 predicted proteins | sample C33_3DmetaG_FD_165048 | JGI IMG/M metagenome (GOLD analysis project Ga0222714, IMG submission 165048) | Estuarine water microbial communities from San Francisco Bay, California, United States - C33_3D | ecosystem: Environmental > Aquatic > Marine > Unclassified | place: USA: California... | reverse complement strand
TACTTATACTGCTCACTATCCACCATCACACCGGTATGATGAACAAAAATGTCGGCACCAGACTTATCACTACTGTCAGTCACAGTAATAAATCCATAGCCTGCTTTATTATTGAACCACTTAACACGTCCGGTAAATCTAAAAGTCTGAGTCGCTGTCTCTTGAGTTTCTGTGCTCATTATACATACTATTATAGACTTCTCTTTAAGTCTATTTACATTCACTATTTACCTACTTGTTCGATAACATTATTTGTAGTTTTATTAGTAAATAAATTCGAAATATAATTATAATTAGGCGTATCAGAATATTCTAAACTATATACATAATTCATGTATTCCACTAAAAACTGTGGGTAATCATCACACAACTGATTTTGTTTATAAAAATTCTTTATTTTTAAAATATATTTAATTTTCTCTTCTTTTGTATGATTCGTTATTTTTTGCCATGGCAGTAAACCTTTCAATAAAAACATCAACATATATCCAATAGAAATCATATCGTCTCTTCTTGATGGTTCATATCCCGAATGTATATTTGTACTTAAATATCGAAGTGTTCCTGTGATTTTTTTATGAAGCTTCATCGGTATATGATTATCATTATCATCCAAATATCTCTTAGATAGTCCAAAATCGATTATGTATAATTTTGTAGAGTCATCTCCCACACCAAACAGAAAATTCTCTGGTTTAATATCTCGATGAAGATATCCTTTATTATGTACATATTTAATAATACCTGTAATATCTGTTCCACATTTACGTAACTGTTCAATATTAAAATTTTTATATTGATGTTTAAGATCGTACAAGCTTTTACCTAGCAAATCAAATACCATATATCTATATGTGAATTTGCTAGAATCTTCATGAATCCCAAACCATTTTATACTAGGTATTCCAACACCTCCTTCAAGAAATCGAAAAATTTGGGCTTCATTTTTCAGCAGTTGAGATTTTGCATTATAATCTTCGAACTTGATAGCCACTAAACAACTATTTTTTATTGACACCGCTTTGAAGACAAATCCAAAGGAACCCTTACCAATCTCTTCTACCAATTTATATTTATTTGCAACAATAGTTCCCATACTCATTTGATTTTCAGATGTTTCCATGGTGTTTATATTTATGTAATAAAATATTTTTATACCATTAAAATGCATTAAAATTGAATAGATATAATAAGTTGAATACATTATATATTATCATACCAAAATGGTTGTCATATGTTCATCTACTTATGAAGCAGCTACCAGCGCAATAGAACCATATTTAACCCTCTTCCCATATGAATTAAGTGACTGGCAAAAATGGTCATTACATGCGATTGTTACTGGAAATCACTCTTTAGTAACTGCACCTACTGGCTCTGGTAAAACATTACCCGCCGAATTTGCCATCCAATATTTTAAACAACAAAACAAGAAGGTTATATATACCTCTCCTATCAAAGCTCTATCAAATCAGAAATTTTACGATTTTACAAATAAATTCAAAGATATTAGTTTCGGTTTATTAACAGGAGACATCAAAACAAATCCAGATGCCGACGTACTTATTATGACCACCGAAATTCTCAGAAACAATTTGTATCAGATTCGGGCTTCCGACAACAACTCCTGTCTGGATTTTAATATCGATATCGCCAACGATGTAGGTGCTATTATTTTCGACGAGGTTCATTATATTAATGATGCAGATAGAGGTACTGTATGGGAAGAATGTTTCATGTTAATACCACCGAATGTTCAACTTGTCATGTTATCGGCAACGATCGACAATCCGTCAAAATTCGCTTCCTGGATAGAAAACATACATGCTAATAAAAGCGTATACTTATCTACGACTACAGTTCGCGCGGTTCCACTTAAGCACTATTATTGGTTTTCGTGTAACGCTGGAATGGTAAAACTAATCAAGGACAAAGAATATCGACAAGAAATAGAAAAATTTATCGACAATCCCCATCCAATCATGACAGATTCAAATGTGTTCAACGAACCTTTATTTCATAAAGTACATAAACATATCGACTATTTTCAGAAGAATCAATTATTTGTAAAGAGACAACACGTATTGAATCGCGTAACAGATTATTTAAAACATAACGAACTGTTACCAGCAATATATTTCGTGTATAGTCGAGCAAATGCCGAAAAGTATGCCGAAGAAATCAACTTCAGTCTATTAGATGCATACGATGATGCTCACATTCCAGCGATTATACAGAGAGAATGTCAACATGTACTCAGAAAGCTTCCGAATTATAAAGAATATATGAATTTACCCGAGTATGTCAATATGGTAAAACTACTCGAAAAAGGTATTGCTGTTCATCACTCTGGTATATTACCTGTGTTACGAGAGATGATAGAAATGATGTTCGACAAGGGCTATATTCGTTTATTGATTGCCACAGAAACATTCGCTGTAGGGCTAAATATGCCTACAAAGACAGTCGTATTTACGAATCTTACTAAATTCGACGGATCATCTTCGCGATATTTACATTCTCATGAATATACTCAACAAGCAGGACGTGCTGGTAGACGTGGATATGATACTAAAGGCGTGGTTATTCACTTGAACAATATGTTTCCTTTACCATCTTCAACCGAATATAAACATATTTTAGGAGGTACCCCACAGAAACTAACCTCCAAATTCCGAATCTCATTCAATATGATTTTGAACATGCAGTATATGAATATAGACAGTGCAAGCAATTTCGCACAAAAAAGCATTCTAAATTCAGATGTATCTTCAGAAACGAGTTTTATAAAGAAAGAAGTCTCTGAGCTGGATGTAAAGATTCAAGACAAAATGCTGGCATTAAATACAGTACGAACGGAAAAGGATACGGTTATACGTTTGATGGAATTGGAGGAACAATTACCGAATCTTACGAATAAACATCGTAAGAATTGTGAACGCGAAATCTCTAATATAAAGGATAATAATAAATATATTTTACAGGACGTATTGTTGTATAAATCACTACGCGATTTGGAGAACAAGAGAGCGGTCACATACGACCAATATATAAATAGTGAAAATTATATCGTGGATTCGTCATATAAAGTTATGAGTATTCTACACAAAAATAATTTTGTGGATGAGAATGATGTGATATTATTAAAAGGTAAGATTGCAGCACAGATTAAAGAGATACATTGTCTGGCATATACAGATTTATTAGAGGAACTGAATTATTTCCATGACTATTCCTACGATGAAATCGTTGGAATATTGAGTTGTTTTACGAATGTCACCGTGGGAGACGAATATAAGACGACGATTATTCAAACGGAGTATAGTAAAGTCAAGCTCGCAATCAAGCAATTATCGACTCGTCTAGAATATTATTATGACGAAGAGGTAAAACAAAAAATATATACTGGAAGTGATTATACGATACAGTTTGATTTGATTGACTATACAATAAAGTGGTGCGGGTGTTCGGACGAATCCGAGAGTAAGTATTTAATACAAACACTTCAACAAGAAAAGAATGTGTTTTTGGGAGAGTTTATAAAAGCCATCCTAAAAATAAATAATATCGCGAATGAAATGGAGAAGATTGCGAATTATATTGGTAATATGGAACTATTGAGTAAGATTATGAATATCAAAGAGAATACGTTGAAATTTGTGGCAACAAACCAATCATTATATGTGTAAATTTTGTTGTCTCCGTGTGTGTTTATACTTCTATAATGACATTTTTTGTTCCACCATGATATGAATAACCGTATCCATTTAGGATCATTTTATCGTTTATATTTTCATTCATATAGTTGTAAAGTATCACGAGTGGTCGTCCATACTTATCGAATTTTTTGAATTCTACACAAATGATGGGTGAATTCAGAAAATTGGTGTAATTTATTAATGCTTCTTTGGCTGCAATTGCTGTTTTGATTGTTTCGTGTCTGTTGGGTATATTTAGTTTGGGTTTTAATTCGGGACTATCGTAGCCGTACATACGGCATCGTATTTTGATAGGAATGTTTTTCCAGATAAACAGTAATGTACAGGTATCTCCATCGTATATATCCACGACTTTCGCGTAACAAATGAAATGTTCAAATGAGAAAAAATCAACGGATGCTGCATCCAATTTATTAAGACGATATTTATTATAACATAAATAATTACCCATAGTCATTATATTGACATTTTTTTATATCGATATCAATCCATAACGATATATAGACGTATTTTCTTCTTGAATTTATTTTCATTATTAAACACGTATAATTTAAATTTACATGTTTGATAGTTCTGTAAGTTCTCTCTCACAGTAATTCTAGAAGCCAATTTCAATTTGGGCAAATACACCATAAACTGATATAATCCATCGTTTCGGTTGAGTTTATCAAATATATAACCATCATATAATGGTTCCAATATGATAGGAGTCGTCATGCACATATGAAGTAATGAACAATCACATTGTATTTTTCGAATAGCTCGCATAGTAATATTAATATAAGATAATCGTTCGGTCCATTTCTGTAGAAATACTTCTGCCGATTGACTGAATGGAATCATCTCATAATTGTTCTGGAAAATAATCATATTTAATAGGTCCACCAGTCGTCTAATCGGAGATGTAATATGTACATAATTATCTAATTTCAACAATTCATGTCGAATATCGTCCGAATATGTCACATATTGACCCGATGAACTATTCCACATTTTCAGGAACTTGTGAGCATCATCTGGAATATTATCTGGCACATCATCTTCGGCGGAGTGTTTCAAAGCAACCGAACGATAGATGCCATTTTTATGTTGCAGTAAATCAGTAGACGTATTGTAGTTCATCAGAATCATCAAGTATGCCACGACATCATGACTATTTTGGATCGACGCAACATATTTATTATGTTTGTTCAATTCTACTACCACATCAAATATAAGATGATAATCCGAATTCGATAACAAACTATGTGAGTCGTATGCATAATTTTTATTTACACGTACTGCTACATTCTTATAAGAGATTGATTCAACCATACCATTCGTTATAATGTACTCGGACATAAATGCAAAGCGAATAGAATTTTCTTGAAGACTGCACAGACAATCCGACAATAATGTTGGCAGCATCGGACGTTTTCTGTCAGGCAGATATATTGTAGAGATTCGTTCTGAAAATTTATCCCACAAATTCAAAGCATCCATCCAAACAGAGACGTTCGATATATATATTTTCAACGAAATGGTTGTGTCAGATATACGCGTAATACTCATGGCATCATCATAATCGGTGGTGGTCTCGGGGTCAATAGTGAAGATGAACTCGGTATCAATACGATTTTCTATTTTCGGATATTTTTCTAGGATGAGCTCGACATATTCATCCACAGTTCTTTCTCTCAATACTTTTGCCGTATCTTGAGTAAATTCCTGCATCGAAGTGTTCAAACTCTTACAATATAGCTGATACGTATAAAAACTATCTAGCTTGCTTACATCTCCCACGACATTTGTCAATTGAGCGTGTGGGTGTTTTTCGTTCCATGAATGAAATTCGACGGTGACGAATTTATTTTCGAATGTTTTATTGAATCCGATATGCTTCATTTCATACGGAACCATGAAAACAGGCAACCGATTGTCGTCGGGTATGCATTTATATAATAACTTTTTTCCACTTCGACCATATGTTTTATTTTTGTCCAAAACGAGCACTGCAGGTATATTTTTCATGTTACGTACGGTGGAATGAACGAGTCGGAATGATTGGTCAGCATTTAATTCAAACACGTCATCACTAAATAGTCGATGTTGAATTGGGTCAATAATAAAGTCCGGAATTTTTACATATGTGTCATCATAAAAGACAGACCAACTACTATATCTGTCATTTACGTGTATTTTATATACACTCATTTGGCGAGGTTGTTGTATTATAAAAATAATTTATATAATCAATTTTATAATTTAAGCGGATATCGTAGAATCAGTCGTATTTGTGGTTGTGGTTGCTACAGGCGCGAGTGTTTCGGTAATATTCTCTATATCAATATTAGGAATACTTTTGGCTATGCGTCTTGTGATATTTTGCTGTTGTAACAAATACAAACATCGTTGAGGAATCGTCGCTACAGCGCTCATTAATGTAGAATACCCACAGTTTAATATAACTGCATTTTCACCGAACTGAATGCTATAAAACCAATAACTTGGGACATATACCACACTATTCTTTTGTAGTTTGATTTCCATTACCTTCGATTTAACATAACTATCTGAGAATTCTTTTTGAACATTCCATACGTTAATAGGAGATCTAAATTCAAAATTCTCATAATCGTTATCTACATGTAGATATTTCGAAAACATTGGTGGAATCAGTTTAATTTTCGCTGTTCCATCACATACATAAAAATAATTGCGATTAAATACATTATATTTCAGGGGAGTGCAGCTGTTTATTGTACCAAACAACATATCATAATGACATGTCATGTTCAAATAGGGTTTGAATACATCATCTATTGCCTTAATATGTTTGACTAATCCGGTTTCTTCTAGGAAGTCACTATTTCTCTCTGAATAGTATTCAGAATTGTTTTTCTCAATCAGTTTATTTGCCAACGACATTTTTAATGGAATATGTTGACATTCATTATTATTTTCTTCCCATTTTCGAACTTTTACATCAAAAATATTGTAATCATTCATAATCGTTTTATGACTAAATATGCGGGTAATATTTTCATTCGGAAATTTAAGTAAAATTGGTTGGCGCATATTGCATACCTCCTCCATTTTTGACTTATCTAGGTCATCCAATTCATATATTTCCAAGTCATTACTCACCTTTAAATGGTAATAGACATGTAAATAAATGAGTAACACAATACAAAAAATTCCTATAGATAAAAGCATCCACGTATATAAATTTATATAAAATAATATACTTATTTCATTTTTCGAACTAATTATATGTCATTATATACACCTTTGAACATATAAATTTTTTACGGTGGAGCTCCCATTAATAATTGCCTACTCTGCTCAAATCACTACATATATAATATATTCTTATAAATTTGTGTCATATACGCGTATGGTTAAACAATAAAAAAAAAAAAATAAATATTATATTTAGTTATTTAAATAACTAAATAGATGGTTGAACTAATAACCACAGAGAACGATACCATACATAGGTTAATGCATGGTGATCATGATTTAATTTTGAAAAAAGCTCTTAAACAAGCTCGGCTATTTGATCCAAATAACCAGGAAATAGAATACATAAGAACAGAAGCTACACTCAAAAAGGATTCAAAGATAAGACACACCACCCCCTTTCAGACAAATCCTAATAAGGATATATCGTGTTTTACGATTCAAGAACTACTTGACAACTACGTCAAAATGCCTCGAACGTATAAGTATAAATTAAATAGAATTATTAAACTTCCAACCATTACAAGAATACCTCTAAACTTTGATGAATTGAAAGCTAATCAAAAATCAATTATTGACCAGATGGATAGTGAGGGTTTGTTTGCTCCTGCTCCTGCTCCTGCTCCTGCTCCTGTTGCTATTAACCAATTATCATTAGAAGAGTATTATAAATTTATCGTTTGTTTATTTGTATTTGATCCATTACACGATTATCAACATGGTTACAGGAATAAAACATCAGCTAAGATACCTGGTAGTTTTACATCAAACGACGACAAAAAAATTAAGCGCGGTGTAGAGAATATATTAAAGCATTTGTATGACAAATTACGAAATGAGTATGCTGCTATTGCGGGTGCTACTCCTCGTCCTGAGGATCCATTTACAACTATGGACGGCTGGTGGGAAAATAAGGCGAATATTGAAGAGAATATGATAACATATTTAATGCCAACACCAACACAAACACCGGGAAATAAGAGAAAGTCTGATCCTGATGCTAATGCTAATTCTTTAAAAGTGTATTATAAGACCAGAGAGGAAGTAAATAGGTTGAAGAATAGTACTCAAAACAGATTTATAACAGTTAATGCGCCGTCTTATCCAACATATAATAATCCCATTGTTCAGAATTTTAATAGTTCATATAATGATAGTTGTAAAACTGTTATAGCCTCTTTGATTGATGGTGCATCTTGTGGTGATTGCGGTAATATTAACAAAGCTTTAAATAATGCCGAAAAGAATGCCAGAAGTATAGTTTCAAAAACTATAGAATTTGGAAATATAAATATAAGATTTAAAGTTCGACGCGAGGAGGGTCTTTCTAATAAAATTGCGGATGATAATTATGTGGATTTTACATCACATATGACAAGGGAACGTGCTGTTGGTCAAACCGGGTCTAATGTATATTATCATTTAAAAATTACACGTAGTGTTAATAGGGGACACGAGACGACCCAACATGTTGCATATTATAAATATAAAATAATGGATAGAGATGTTAATTTAAATAAAGTTACAGTTGTGACTGTTGATACTGAACTTGGTGTTTATAAGGATAGAGATAATACTGGCGAACAAATGACTAATAATAATATGTTACTGTATAACCCTCATGTAAATGAACATACATTTGGATTTTATGTTAATGAATATGCTAATGCTGCTGCTGCTGGCACTGCTGTTCCTGCTAATAAGTATCCTGCCGATTGCGTAAACGTAGTTAGAAAGGCTATGTGTGATTTTTTTTTTGGTATAAATGGATTGAATAAGAATGGAGGATATACTAATTTTTTTTCATCTCTGGATGTAGTTGTTCCTACAACACCTCTTACACATTTTCCATTTTTAGTTGCTGGTGGAGATAGACCAGCTGCCGCGGTGGCGTATTATTTAACTACACATATTGAAAACGATAATCATAACCAATATATGCACGTTTTTTACGCGAGTAATAGTAGTACTCTGATATTAGGAAATTCTGCAGGAATTGTCGCCGTTGCTAATATTGATGCAAACTCTGCGTTAGATCATGTGAGGAAGAAGAGGAGGGGTGGTGGTAATGATTTAGATAAAGATCGAGAGTTTGGTGATCCTTACCGAGGCATGAAAGGATTTGAACCAAAACAAACATTTTCAAGATTAGAATTAGACAGATTTCCTGCTGCTCCTGCTCCTGATCCTGCTCCTGATCCTGCTCCTGATCCTGCTCCTGATCCTGCTCCTGATCCTGATCCTGCTCCTGCTCCTGCTCCTGATCCTGCATACGATATTAGGATTTATACATTTTTTGTTGGATGTTCAAAATTCAAATATCCTGTTTTTGTATTAGAGTGTTATAATTACTTTAAGAATAATCCGACGATGTTAGACAAATTTTTAAACAGAGTAGTTGTTAAGAAAATGTATACTTATGTGCCAATAGAAAAGGATAATGATGATGAATGGTTAAAAATAATGAAGTCAATTACAAATATAGAGATGAGCAAATGGGCGCCTATATGGACCAAGATTCAAGAGAAAACACCAAGTCTTACATTACGTAGTATTACACAATCTGTTCCTCTCAGTAGTAGATTAAGTAATATTACATTAGAAAAAAAAGACATAAATACATCTTACTCTGACAAAACTGACAGTGAGGGTAGTGAGGGTGGTTCAAAAAAATCAAGAAAATCAAGAAAAACAAAAAAATCAAGAAAAACAAAAAAATCAAGAAAATCAAAAAAATCAAGAAAATCAAGAAAAACAAGAAAAACAAGAAAAACAAGAAAAACAAGACAATAAGAATAACGTTTGTTCTTGGAAAAAATATCAATAGAATTATTATATTTACACCATTGAAGATTTAAAACGCCGTTTTTGAAACAATTATAATAAAAATTATTTATATAATTTTTATTATATAGTATCGTAATAGATAATAAATATAATTTATTATTTATAAAACATCTTTCCATCGTTCTAGAAACTAGATAGAACCGCACCAACTTGATTATTATTATTAGATTGTTGTAAAGAGAGTGTTTTTAAACGCGATGTAATATCGGCAGATACAATTGCTGCTGTTTCTTCTTCATCATAATCATTATTCTTGTTCTCGTAGTTTTCATCATCATTCTCTTCGTCGTCGTTTTGAGAAACCGAAACATTACTATTATTTTCGGTAGACTTTTCTGTAAGGTTGATTGATGTAGATTCGTTTGAATGTTTAACTTCATGAATATCTAATGAAACCTGTTTATTAGAAGACGTTAGTGCATTCAGCTTATTTGATAAATCTAGCAAATTATTATTGAATAACAAATATGAATTTTGCACTGAAAGAACGAATTCATTTAATACACTCATTTTTCGGTTAATCTCATTCATATCTGAGCCAATACTGGACATGACATCATTAAAATCACTCTTGGTAATAATATCGTCAGGATAAGACTGCTCTTGCATCTCGTTTGTGTCTTCGTTGGAAGACATGTTGTTATTCGTAGTCGTATTTGACTGCATCAACATGACATTCTCAAATCTCTCGTTCATTTGTTGTTCCACCATGTTAATTCTGTTAGACAACATATAAATTGACTGGGGGATTGTTAATGTTTGAGGAGGTTGAGGAGCAACGTTTGTATTCACATTCGTTTGAGGTTCAACTGTATTGACCCCTCCTCTTCTTCTTTTTGCTGCGGCATTAGCTGATGAACTACTCATAATAAAATTTATAAATAATTTTTAAACACATTCTTTACGCATTTCTCTGAATAAAACTTTGCTAAAGGTAAATGAATAATATCAGTTCGGGTGCCAATTCTATTTAGGTATAATACGTATTATTCGTATATCACATTTAATTGTTTAGCATATTATTAGGAAACTTCTAAAATGATAAAAATATAGCTCTGTTAATAATTTTTAATTTCTTGTAATAAATTAAATGGAAGGTATCGAAGAAACGACTAAATCTATATCGTCAAAATCAGGTTTTATAAATCATGTATTCAATTTTGATGAAGACACCAAATGCGAATTACTAAATATCACACAATATTCATTATTATCCATTATACCTGTAGTCGGTTTAAATAAATCTATTCAGAAAATTATTCCTGACGTGGACGAAGACAAAGGAAGCATCGAAATTTTAGCAGAAATCATAGCCCAAATCGTTATCATGTTCGTCGGCATATTCTTTATTCATAGATTAATAACATATGTTCCTACATACAGCAAGATGAAATATGAAGACTATTCTGTTCCTAATATTATTATTGGTTTTTTAATTATAGTATTAAGCTTACAGACAAAATTAGGTGTCAAAACGAATATCTTGATCGACCGCATACTTGACTATATTGAAGGGAGAGCAAATCTAAGAGGCGCTGAAGTACAACAGGGGCAACAACAACAGAATCAACAGCAGCAGCAACAACTGGCTCCTTCTATTCCTACTAATTTAAAGATAAATCCGATGGCAAGAAATGGACAAGATAACGTAAACTATCAACAGTCTGGACAATCTGGAAATACAAATTATGGTCAGCAATCATCACCACAATTCAATAATATGTATGGACAACAAACTACCCCATTAGTGGGAGCAAATTCCCCAAATAATGTACATGAACAATTTGCACCGATGGCAGCGAATGATGCCTTAGGTGGTTCATTTGGTTCTGCCTTTTAATATATATAATAAAATTCAATATATTTTTATTATATAATTATCGTCTTCTAATTAGTAAACGTCGAATGAAGACGCGTACAATCACCTTTATCAAAAGTCGCCGTATATTGAACTTGTGATGGCATAGTGCTCGACGAGTTATGATAAGAAAATACCCATGATAGTGATGCTTGCGTTGCTCCACTCTGAATACAGTGATAAATTTTATCTTCAAATTGAGCATATACACCACGATTGATAGAGAGCTGTTGCGGGAAAATATTCACAGGTTGATTTCCATAACCACCAAGTCGATTCGCCATAATGTGTCCAGCATCACAATTCGATGCTCCATCATCCTCTAACATGCGGGAGTACTTTTGTGTACATTCTGTTGTATCAGTTCCTTTATCAAGAGATGCCACGGAAACTATCCCATCGGCAGAAGATACTACTGGAACACCATGCTGTTGAATATACGTATAATGAATTGTCGCTGCTCCACCACCCATTACTAAAGTATTTACACCAACGGATGGACATGCTGCAGCACTACAAATACACGAATCTAGAGATTGTGATGCGAACGAGACGGAAGACAGACATAATAATCCGACAACGAATTGAGAGAATAAAGGATACATATTTATAATACGTATATATATAATATTTGTGTTTATGATGATTTATTATGTATAATACAAAAAATTGACAGACTTTACACTCTCATAATAACTAAGTATATAAATGAGTGAAATACTCGTCTTTACAGATGGTGCATGTAGCAATAATGGAAAAATAAATGCCAAAGCGGGTATTGGTATTTATTTTTCGGAAAACGATGAGCGAAATCTATCCAAACGACTCGACGGAAAACAAAGTAATAATGCCGCCGAATTAACCGCCATTATTACCGTATTCGAAATTCTAACTACGGAAATTTATAACAACATACCCGTCAGAATCGCCACCGATTCCGAGTATAGTATTCGATGTTGTACTACATACGGAAAGAAATGTGAAGAGAAAAACTGGAAACAAGACATTCCAAACAAGGAATTAGTATATATAGCATACACATTATTCAAAAATAATTCAAATGTGACATTACAACATGTAGATGCTCATACAGGAAAATCCGACATCTTCTCGGTCGGAAATGATCATGCAGATAAACTAGCAAATATCGCCATCGGTCATACAGAATGTATGTATAATAATAAACCATCAAAGCAATATCTGAATGTTACATACGATGAAAAGGACATCGCGAAACAAATGGGCGCAAAATGGGACGCATCAAAAAAGAAATGGTATTGTATGTCGGATTTGGAATCGATAAAAAGGAACGAATTAGTATCGCGATTTGGCAAATAATATTATGATTACAACGCTACTTCCTTGGAGACATTTTTTATTATTTCAGATTTGTCGGTCTCTTCATTTGTCATGGTCATAATATTCGACACGATTTTCATATAATCTTCGTCATTTGCTTTGTCGGGATTATCGGATATTAAGATGGGTAATTGTTTGATGTTTGATTTATTCAGTTCATCGATGGCTCGTTTCATAGTATCTTTATTGTCGTTATCTTGTTTCCATGTATTGTTGTCCTTTACGTATAATATTTCATTTTGTATATCGCTGCAATGAACAGGTCGTTTATGAATTTCCATGCCACGTAAGCCATCTATCATGATTTTACTGGTTCCTTCTACGAATCCCATTTTGCCAGTATGCTCGAAATCGGTTAGATTCATTTTCAAGGAATTTATAAAATCCATAATATTGACGGCATCTTTACATTGTTCATTTAAAAAGAACTGAAGGTTGATATTGTTCGTTTTGTTATTATTGTTATTACCAATATTTGGTATCATATCTTGCATCGTCTTCTGCATCGTCTGTTGCAATTCGTGTGTCTGTTTCATCATCGTTTTATGTAGTTCTTGGTTTTGTTGTATCACTTTTAATAAGATAGAATTATAATTCAGATCATGATTCATCATTTTTATCCCATTTTCTTCCACATTACATTTCTTTTTATGACTGCATAAAGACGATGTGTGTTTATAAGACTTGCCACATGAGCACACAAATGCTTTGGAGACTTTTGCGACTTTTTCATTAGGATTTGTTAGGATTTGATGCTTTGTAGTGAGCAAATGTTTATTGTAATCGTTCTTCTTATTACATTCGTAGTGGCATTTTTCGCAACGAAAAACCGGGCGACTTTTTGCGACTTTTTCGTTAGTCATTGTTAGTATATTATACTAACATAAAA
>Ga0222714_10004361_pt1 | contig 13894 bp, 17 predicted proteins | sample C33_3DmetaG_FD_165048 | JGI IMG/M metagenome (GOLD analysis project Ga0222714, IMG submission 165048) | Estuarine water microbial communities from San Francisco Bay, California, United States - C33_3D | ecosystem: Environmental > Aquatic > Marine > Unclassified | place: USA: California... | reverse complement strand
TCCAATTAGTACGCAATCTATTGAAAATGCGCCATGCTTAGTTTGCCCTGTTGAACAGAAATGTTCCCTAGAAGGTGAAATTAGTCCAAGAAATTGTCAATTCATAGAAGATTGGGTAATTGCTGAGATCAAAAAACCCACGAAGTCCAAATGAAGCTACTAGATGCACGTAAAGATCCATATCGAAAATTAGCACACGAACAAGGTTTTCGAAGTAGGGCTGCATACAAACTCAAAGAACTAAACCAATCTTATCGAATCATGGGTCCAGGTTTTTACGTTTTAGATCTTGGTTGTGCACCTGGTGGTTGGACTCAGATGGCAGTAAAACTTGTAGGAAATCAAGGAAAGGTAATGGGAATTGATTTGTCATATGTAGAAGAAATTCCAGGGGCTCATATTTTGAGAGGTGATATTGAAGATGAAAATGTTGTCGATGAGGTAATGTCTTATTTTGAGCGTAAAGTAAATGCGGTAATTTGTGATCTCTCACCAAAAGTTAGCGGAAATTGGTCTGTTGATCATGCCAAACAAATTTCTTTGAATTATGACTGTACAAAAATCATGGATAAAGTGTTGGCACACAAAGGCAATGCTATATTCAAAGTCTTTGATGGTGAATATTCAATGGAATTTAGAGATTATATCAAGAAAAAATTTGCAAGAATCAATCTCACAAAGCCTAAAGCTAGTAGAAAACAAAGTAGTGAATTATACTATGTATGTTTAGGTTTTATTGGATAGACTGAAAAACTTCTACTATTTCTTTGATATTTGCATTAGTTCGGAATCCTGTTGGATTAAAAGATGTTACACTGGCAACAAAATTGTTTTTTTGCAAATTCTCTACAATATCTTCTAATTTTGGAGGAGAAGATTTCATTTTTTTTGCAATTTCGTCTAATGTGTAGAATGTTCCTGGCATTTCTGATTCTAGAAGACATTTGTTTAATGTTTTTTCACACACTTTATTCACTTGTAACTTTGGAACTTGATTTAACATGTTTTCAATAAATTTTTTATCAAAAATTTTTCCAATCCATAGAGGACCTGCAACCTCAATTTTTGAATTACATAATTCACATTCCTGTCTTGGCTCTAATGCCATTTGTCGTTGCCCACAATTTTTACAATGTAAAATGTATCCAATATTTTCTTGCTGATCTGGTCTGTTTAGAACTTTGACATATGTTCTATAGTAATGCATATCACTTTCAACAAACATTGGGATGACTTCCACACCCAATCTTGCTGCAACTACTCTTAGACAACCTAGGACCAATCTAATTGCCATCTCATTCCCATATTCTGCTCTGATTGGAATTCCTCCGTATTTTCTCTTACATGCGCCTTGAAAGAGTCCATTTAGCACCTGCAAGTCTGTGGCTGCTGTGGACAGTATTCCACCATGCATGGTTGCCCTAATCCCACAATCAAAAAATGCTGCCGGAGAACCAAATGGGTCAATATCTACAATAGAACCTCTTTTTCCTTTTTTTGAAAAATTACTAAAGAATCTACATACTTCTTTCTCAAAAAATTCTACTTTCTTAATTCCGTTGAGATTGGCTGAATATTCTGCCATCTTTAATGCAGTTGGATTAAGGTCGTTTATAATCAAATTATCAATTTGTAATTCGTTTGCAACTCGCAATCCTCTGGCCCCAATTCCTGATAATCCTTCTAGAAAAATTTTTGGACCTTTGAAACTTTCTAAAAAAGCTGCATAAGCAATAATGGAAAAATCTCTGTTCAGTTTTGCTTTTGGATTAAAAAATGCTGGTTCTTTTGGTGGAACTTTTTGTGTAATTGATGCCTTTGGAACTAGCAGTTTTGTTTTCCCCTCAACAATTTCTTCAAGAGAATCATTTGGAATTTCCAACAATTATCAACTTTTGAATGTCTATAACGGTTTAATACTTGTGCTTTGCGACAAAATTTGTGAAAATTTGCGGTGTAGATGATGCAGGTCGTGGTTCGATGCTTGGACCCTTAGTTATTTCTGGTATTTCTATTGAGAAAAAAAATTTGAAAAAACTTTCTTCATTGGGCGTTAAAGATTCAAAGAAACTTTCGCCCAAAAATCGAGAAATCCTCTACAAAAAAATTGTAGAACTAGTTGATGATTACTATATAGCAAAAATCTCTCCAAGATCAATTGATTCAAGTGTTAAACGACACGGGTTGAATGAACTAGAGGCAAAATACATGGCAAAAGTTGTATCTAAACTTGATTCTGACACATCATATGTTGATTCATGCGATGTGAATCCGGTCAGATTTGGAAAAGAGATATCTCGTTTGTCTAACAATCATAAAATTAAATCATATCATCACGCAGATAGCCGATTCGTGATTGTATCTGCTGCATCGATTTTGGCAAAAGTTACACGTGATAGAGCCATTGAAAAACTGCGTAAAAACTATGATTTAGGCAGCGGTTATCCATCTGATTCTAAAACCGTCAAATTCGTGACTAGTTACTACAAAAATAATAAAAGTCTACCTACATTTGTGCGGAAAAGTTGGAAGCCAGTTCAAAAAATAATTAATGATTAACCTTTGAATTTTGCAATAACCATAGCATGATCTTTGTCATATGGAAAAAGATCAATTGTTTGCAATACATGAAATCTTGTTTGCAGTTTTTGTGTTTCTTCTTCAACAATTCTCTTTGGTGATTTTGTTACATCAATACTTCTTGTTTTAATTACGAGGAAAAAATATCCGTCTTTTTTTAGATACATCTCACAATTGTCTATTGCGATCTGTGTTTGATCAGGTTGTGCAATATCTACATAGACAACATCAACTTTTCCAAATACTGAAAAGTATTCTTTAGGTTTACGTGCGTCCTGCAAAATTGGCATTATGTTTTTTCTATATGATGCAACTCTGTCTAAAAAATCTCTTGCAACTCTACTTGCATGTTCCACTGCAAACACAATTCCACTTGAACCGACAATATCTGAAATATGACTAACAGTTGTTCCAGTTGAAGCTCCAAGATACAATACTTTGGTTTTATTTTCAAACGGAAAATAATCTAATTCATTCATTATCGCCGCAGCTAATTTACTTCTAAATGGATCCCATAATCTGTATTCAATCCCTTTTTTAAGAATTAATTTTTCTTTGTAAACCTGATTACCTGGGACAAAATTCTCAGTCGCTAATTTTTGTTGTCCTTCTGATTTTATCCAGAAAAATGATTGGTTATCTTCTTCCAAACTTCTTTCTCTTTTTGTTTGAGTTTGGTCTGTCTTCTCTACGTCCGCCTCTGTCTTCTCTACGTCCGCCTCTGTCTTCTCTACGTCCGCCTCTGTCTTCTCTACGTCCGCCTCTGTCTTCTCTACGTCCGCCTCTGTCCCTAAAGTTACCTCCATCTCTTCTAAATGGCTCTGGTCTTCTCATGTCTTTTTCAGTAGGATTTTCGTATTTTTTTCCAATCTCATCTACTCTTACATTGAGTTTTTCAAGAAGTGTGGAATTCAGACCCTCACCATAAACATCAACTCTAGCAGCAATGACTGCTTTTGCAGCAATGGCTCTAGCAATCTTTCCTCTTTGCCATCTTGGTGCAGCATGAACCATTGCATGTTGGAATAATAATCCGTGTTTTGGTGGTTGAGAACCAGTTTTTAATGATCTAAACAAAGCTTTTTCTGCTCCAAGAACTTGAATGGTACTTGCTGGAAGTGATGCTAATCTTTTAAGACTGCCAGCTCTTCCTAAAATTCTTGCACCAACTGCAGTACCAAGTATTGCAGAAAGATTTGGCGCAATAGTTTCCATTTCTGATTCTAAATGCTCTTCAAGTTTTTTACGTAAATCATGAAAATCTAAAATTTGTTTTGCAATTGATTGAACAATTGTAAGATTTACATCAGAAATGTCTCCACCTCTGCTTTTTGAAGAAATTAATGATAACATCTCAACTTTTGATTCTGGAAAACCCGCATCCTCAAAAACTTGTTTTGTTAATGATTCACGTTTTCCAGCCAATACAATTTGTGCATACCCATTGATACTATCTATTATGTTATCTAATTCTGGAAAATGTAATCCATACCATTCTCTTAATCTTGAACTTAATGCGTTTGCAATTTTGTCAATTTCATCTAGTGAATTAATTGCTTGAATTATGTGAAGATCTGGACTTTCAGAAACTTCGGTTACTTTGGAAGATGATAATCCTAAAGCAAATTCTCTTAGCTTACCTAATGCATCTTGAGGATTTGATGCAAAACCTGAATCAACAATGATTTGTGGTTTTGATGCTTGAATTCTCTCTAATTCTGAATCTTCCATAATTTGAGAATCTATGTTATTTTTCTTCAAAATTGCTAGTAGTGATTCATCACTCACTGCAACCCCTCTTTGAATTGAAGAGAGATAATTGATAAGCTCATTTAGTTTTGATTCCTTGTTTTTCACTTGGAGGTACTCTTTTACTGGATTTGAAAATGAAAAAGACTTTTCCAGTTTTTCATCATCAAAAACTGAGATTCCCAATTCTGTTAAAATCACAGAATACATCTCTAGTCCATTCTAACCCACCTTTAAAAAAGGTATTAGAATCCCGAATCAACTGTTATATTCGAAACTACCCTCATATTTCAAAGTGGAGCCCAATATCGCAACTTCCATAGGTCCAATTCAATTAGACAGGCCTGTGATGCTTGCATCTGGTATTTTGGGCATTTCATTAGATGTTTTTAATCGTCTTTATCGGTCTGGAGCAGGAGCCGTTGTTACAAAATCTCTAAGCACGGAACCTTGGGAAGGATATCCAAATCCTACAATCTTTAGTGTAAATGGTGGAGGATGGATCAATGCTGTAGGATTATCAAATCCTGGTGCAGAAAACTTTGCCAAAATGATTGAACCTAACAAAGATGTGCCAATAATTGTTAGTCTTGTCGGTTCGATTCCTGAAGACTTTGAAAAGATGGTAAAAGAATTTCAAAATTGTAAAGTCACAGCGTATGAATTGAATTTATCTTGTCCTCATGTAGCTAAAGTTGGATTAGAAGTAGGTGATGATCCAGAATTAGTTAAGAAAATTGTTAGCACTGTAAAAAATTCTACAAATGTACCTGTTATTGCCAAAGTTGGTTTGGGAACAACACATTATCTAAAAACTGTAGGAACTGCAATTGATTCAGGAATTGACGCAATCACTGCAATCAATACTGTCAGAGCAATGGCTATCGATGTTGAAACACAACGTCCTATTCTTAGCAATAAATATGGAGGATTATCTGGAACTCCAATCAAACCAATTGCATTAAGATGTGTTTATGAAATTTCTTCAAAGTATGACATTCCAATAATTGGATGTGGTGGAATTTCAACATGGGAGGATGCTATTGAATTTTTCTTGGCAGGAGCATCTGCTATTCAACTAGGAAGTGCAATTGGTGATAATTGGATAGATGTGTTTAATGAAATCAATAATGGAATATCACAATATATGAAAAAGAAGAATTATTCAAAAATTGAGGAGATGATTGGACTTGCAAAGAAATCATAATCATACAACAATTGTTACAATTGAAAAAGTAATTGATGAAACACCTACTGTTAGAACTTTGGTTTTCTCTGATGATGTAATGTCTGATGTTCTTCCGGGACAATTTGCAATGGTTTGGATTCCTGGAATCAATGAATTGCCCATGAGTGTAATGATTTCAGATGAATCTGGAAAAGCAGCATTTACTGTTAGAAAACATGGGGAATCTTCTACTGGTCTGTTTAATGTTAAAGTTGGAGAAAAAATTGGAATTCGTGGACCTTATGGTAACTCTTTTGATCTCAAAGAAGGAAAACTTTTGCTAGTTGGTGGCGGAACTGGCCTCGTCCCAATGATGCGATTACTTACACATGTAAGACCTACAGATGATGTCACAGTTTTGATTGGTGCAAAATCAAAAGATGAGGTATTTTTTGAAGATTTGGCAAACAGGTTATTGGAAAAAAATGCTCACCAAGTAATTGTTTCAACTGATGATGGAAGCTATGGAGAAAAAGGCTTTGTTACAGATTTAGTCGAAAAATATGTTGAACAAACAAAATTTGATGGAGTCTATGTTTGTGGACCTGAAATAATGATGTACAAAACAGTCCAATCTGCTCATTCTAGGGGTATTTTTGTCCAAGCTAGCCTTGAAAGGATGATGAAATGCGGTGTTGGAATATGTGGCAGTTGCTGTGTGGGGGAGGATCTAGTTTGTAAGGATGGAACCGTTTTTGATGGTCAACACCTGTCAGAAAATAAGGAATTTGGGAAATTTCACAGAAACAAGGCTGGAATCTTGGAAAATTACTAAATTTGACCAGCAAGGTTTAAAATAAATCATAAAATTAATTTCGTGAAGGACATGGGAACTCCAAAGATCGTATTAACTGCTGATCGAACTTTAATGTCTCCCTATAGAGGGTTGTCTCTGGCCACATTTTTTGGGTGTGCTCCAGCTATTGACCCTCACAGAGACCCAAAGAGCTTTTGGTACAAAATTCTTGGAAAACAAGTAACACCAAAGATTCTCTTTGACTTTATTTGTAATTATATTCCACATACAAACGGTGTTGCAAACTATGCTCCATATGGTTTGAGAAAACTAGAAGCTGGTCTGTTACGTGATGGATTTAGTAGACAAGATGTTGTGGTTGCTCATCCAGATCACATTGAAAAATTCATTGGACCTGAAACACAAGTTGTTGGAACCTATGAAATGGACCCACTTGGAATGGGACCAGTAACTATGACTTTCACATATGGTAGAAAACAAACATCCTATGATGAATATTACAATACAGAATTACACCATAGAATCAAAGCTGCAAAAGCTAAAACTGGAAGTAAAGCCAAAGTAATCTCTGGCGCATCTGGAACTTGGCAATATAATTACGATCCAGAAAAAATTGAAGAATTTGGAATTTATGCAATCTTAGAAGGTGAGCTTGGTGGTATTGCACCAGAAATTGATGGACATGCAGGAAGATTCTTCAATTATTTGATAAATGGCGACTTTGAAAATATGGATCCTTTCAGAAAGAGAAGTGACTTTAAAGTTAACATTAAAGAATTTGAGAGAAACGGTAAAAAACTTCATGGAAGATTTGTCAATTTCTGGGATAGACCTGATCTTGAAGAGATTCCAGATATTGTTGAACCAAGTATGCATGGAATGATTGAAGTAATGAGAGGATGTGGAAGAGGGTGTAAGTTCTGTGACGTGACATTAAGATCATTAAGATACTATCCTCCAGAGAAAGTCAAAAAAGAAATTGAGATTAACATTAAGAAAGGTGGCTCAAAATCTGCATGGGTTCACAGTGATGATATTTTCGTTTACGGAATGGATCCTAGAACTGCAAAAGGAATGGAACCAAATCGAGAAGCATTAGAAGAACTATTTACTGCAATCATGTCTACCGGAGTTGAACATACAAACCCAACACACGGGACATTGGCAGGTGCAATTGCTGATGAGAAATTAATTCCAAATCTATCAAAAATTATGAAAGCAGGACCTGATAACATGATTGGTGTCCAAGCTGGATTTGAAACTGGTAGTTTGAGATTAATTGGAAAATATGCTGATAGAAAACTTGCACCTTATCGTCCAGAAGAATGGCACTGGGTTGTAAAAGAAGGTGTAAAGACATTAAACAAAGACTATTGGATTCCTGCATTTACTCTTATCATGGGTCTTGACAACGATGAACAACCAGAGGATTCTTGGGAAACTATTCGTCTAATCAGTGAATTGGAACGTGAACAACCAGAATCAATGTTTACTGCAACTGCCTTAACATTTGTTCCAATTGGATTACTTGAAAAATCTGATTTCTTTAACATTGGAAATGAAATGACTCCTGCACAACTAGGTGTTCTGTACAAGACCTGGCAACACAATTTCAAATATGGTATTCAAAAATTCATGACTAAAACCGGTTCAAAAGGCCCTCAGAGATACTTTTTCAATGCAATTGCACGTTCTCTTGGCGGTGTACCACTAGGTGCAATGGAAAGATATGCTCGCAAAAAGAGTCGTGAACATGAACATGTTATTGAGACTGTAAAGGCAAAATACAGGTAGAATTCCAAATACATAAATTCGTTAATTTGTGATATAGATTATGGCAACTCACGGTTCACTTACTAAAGCAGGTAAAGTAAGAGGGCAAACTCCAAAGGTTGAAGGACGTAAAATTGTAGGAACCAATTCTAGTCTTAGAAACAAAAGTAATTTCAAAAAGAGATTTGTCTTAGGTAGATTTCCTGGTCAAAATAAACCTGGACAAAGAAGAAAGAAACGTTAGTCAATTATTACTAAAAATTTATCATTTTGCGATCATTTCCTAAAACAATACTCTTATAAAGTACTGGTACCGTACTCTACGGTATGGTAGAAGATTTAAGATTAGATAGTTTAGAGGGCGTAGGTCCTGTAACAACAAGAAAATTATCCGATGCAGGTGTCCACAACGTCATGGACCTCATCGTCAGGGGTCCAGTAGAAATTGCAGAAATAACTGGAATGGAAAAGGATACAGCTGAAAAAATTGTCAATAAAGCACGCCAACACCTAGTTGATGGTGGATTAATTGCCAAACACTTTACAAGTGCAACTGAGATTTACAAACATCGTCAAAGTATTGGTAAAATCACAACTGGTACAAATTGTCTTGACACACTATTTGATGGTGGAATTGAGACTCAAGCTTTAACAGAAGTCTATGGAGAATTTGGTTGCGGTAAAACACAATTTGCACATACAATGTCTGTCATGGTTCAAAAGAGCAAAGAAGAAGGTGGACTTGAAGGTGGTGTTTTGTACATTGATACTGAAAACACTTTCAGACCTGAAAGAATTGTATCCATTGCTCAAGCTCACGAAATGGATCCAGAAAAAGTTCTAGACAAAATCATTGTTGCACGTGCATACAACAGTGCACACCAAACATTGATTCTAGAAGAAGCAGGACCAATTATTGAAGAAAACAACATCAAACTAATTGTGGCAGACTCTGCAGTTGGATTGTTCCGTTCTGAATATCTTGGAAGAGGAACATTATCTAACAGACAACAAAAACTAAATCACTTTGTTCATCTGTTATCTAGAATTGCAGAAACTTACAACTGTGCTGCAATTGCAACAAACCAAGTTATGGCATCACCTGATGTATTCTTTGGAGACCCAACTCGTCCAATTGGTGGAAATGTAGTTGCACATACCAGTACCTACAGAATCTACTTTAAAAAATCTGGCAAAAAACGAATTGCAAGAATGGTAGACAGTCCTCACCATCCTGAGGAAGAAGTAATCTTTGCTCTTGGAGAAGCAGGTGTAATTGACCCTGAAGACGCAGAGAAAAAGACCAAAAAGACTACCAAAAAAGCAACTACCAAAAAGGCAAAAGAGCCTGAAGTAGAAGCAACAGTAGAAACTCCTGATGAATCTGAAGAAAATTCTGAAGTAGAAACAACTTCTAAAACACCCGAAGTTGAAACAGCACCGGAATTAGAATCAATAGATGCACCTCTAGTAGATGCTGAAATGGATGATTCAGAACCTGTAGAAGAGTAGAACTCTCTACTTTCATTTATATTTTGAAATCTATGAATATTCCCTTTTTGTAATTTTTCTGTGGTCAAAATCAAATGTATTTTGTTTGACATTGGAGGTGTGTTAGTTGATTGGCACATGTCTTGGATCACTGCAGAAGTCTCAAAACGATTTGATATAAACGAAAATATGTTAATTTCAGCATTCGATAAACATCTACCTAAATTAGATTCTGGAAAAATTGATGAATCAAATTTTTGGAATAATATTGGAATTGACACTGATTCTGATTTATTAAAAAATAATAAAGAATCACTTTGGAATACCTACTTTCGTAAAAATGCTATACCAAACCATGATGTGAAAAAACTCAGTATGGATTTAAAAGAAAATGGATTTGATATTGGAATAATTTCTAACATCGAAAAAATAACTCATACTGTAGTTGAGGATTGGGATATGTTGTCCCATTTTAAACATAAATTCATGTCTTATCAAATTGGTTTCTCTAAACCTGATCCTAGAATATACGAACATGTGATTCAAAAATTACCCTATACTGAAGATGAATTATTGTTTATTGATGACAAACTCCCTAATGTTGAATCTGCAAAAAATTCTGGCATGTCATCGATTCATTTTATTAATCTTGAAAATTTGAAATCCTCTTTAAATGAATTTGAAGTAGTAATTTAGGCTCAATTTTTCAGTTTATTGCTGATTAAATTATAATATCATTTAGAATACTCAGTAAAATATGAAAGATCTTTATCGATTGTACCCTGAAGAAATGGAAAAACTTGTCATTGAAATGGGTTATGACCGATACAGGGCAGACCAAATCTTACTTCCACTATATTACAAATTTCCAAAAGACATCAATGAGATTCCACAACTTCCAAAAAAACTACGAGAAGATTTAACAAAAGCTGGCTATACAATTGGCTCTGCAAAAGAAACTCATCGTATTGTAAGTGATGATGGAGATACCACAAAACTACTATTGGAATTATCTGATGGTTCCTCTGTTGAAACTGTCTTGATGCAATATGAGCCAACTAAAATTGGAGGTCATCCAAGATCAACAATTTGTGTTTCAACACAAATTGGATGTGCAATGGGATGTGTATTTTGCGCAACTGGTCAAATGGGTTTTGAAACAAATCTTAAAGCTGAACATATTGTTTCACAAGTAATTCATTTTGCAAAACTTTTGGAGCAACGTGGAGAACATGTCACAAACTTGGTCTTTATGGGAATGGGTGAACCTATGGCAAATTATGATGAAATGATTAGAGCTGTAAAAATTCTAACACATGATAGAGGATTTGGATTGGGACAAAGACACATAACAATTTCAACTATCGGCATTACATCTGGAATTGAAAAACTAGCTGATGAGAATCTTCAAATCGGTCTAGCTATTTCTCTTCATGCTCCAAACAATGAATTAAGAAAAAAACTTGTTCCAACTGCTGGACCTCACTCAGTTGAAGACATTATAGAATCTGGCAGAAAATATTTCAAAAAAACTGGACGCCGTGTTACTTTTGAATATGCTTTAATGGAAGGCATCAATGACTCTCCTGAAATTGCACAAGAATTAGCTCATCTTTTACATGGAAATGGTTCTCATGTCAACATCATTCCAATTAACCCAACTGCTGGTGACTTTAAGCGTCCATCTGAGAAAAATGTCTTTGAATTTGAAGAGATTTTGAGAAAATCTGGAGTAAATTGTACAGTACGTATAGAAAAAGGCACTGAGATCTCTGCTGCTTGTGGACAACTGAGAACCGATATGGTTGCCAAATCCTCATAGACTATTGTTCAGAGTCTTAAAATAGGGCTTTGGAAGGTTCTACACTACATGGCAACTAAGAAATCTCATGGTCGTTCACATGGATTTAAACACAAATCCAGATCAGTTATGAAGAAAGAGTCTCCTAGAGGCGTTTCATTCCTGCTGCGTGAGTACCAAGAAGGTCAGCAAGCACTTGTCATTATTGATCCTAGACAGCATAAGGGATTGCCTCACAGAAGATACCACGGTAAAGTAGGTATGATTACTAATGTAGGAAGACGTGCTGTCACACTAGATGTAAAATTAGGAAATAAATCGAAAACCTTAATCACTAGAATGGATCACATAAAACCATTCGGTGTATAGTTATGGAAGAAGTACAAAAGAAACAAGCCATTTCTCTTTCAGAAGTTAAAGAAATCTTAGGCAAAGTTGATCCTGAAGAAATGGATCAAATTCAACGTTGGACCTATGATTATGTTTCAAAGTTTGCATCAATTGATCCTAAAGATGCAAAAGAGATGAAAAAAAGACTCATCAAGGAATGTGAACTAACAGAAGATGAAGCTGTTGAAATTGTTAACATTAGACCAACAAGTATGGCTGAATTACGTTCTTTCACCTTTGGTTGGAAAAAATTAATTCTTGCTGAAACTCTAGAAAAAATGCTCAATATAATCAAGGAGCACTCTTAATTTCTTAGGAGTATTTTATTTTGTATAGGGCACAATCCCCAGCTAGAAAGTATGAGGAATATGCATATGTTCTAGATTTTAATCCACGAGGAAAATCATCAACAGTTAGAGGAAGAGAAGGAATAATCATAACTGCTATTGGTGAAGATCGATTAACACTTTTAGAGATTCTTGGAATAGCAAATTCTTCATTTGAAGTAGGTGAGAAAATCTACATTGGAAAAGAAGGAAGAACCAAAGTCCAATCAGTATTGGGTAAGATGGAATATGAAAAAATTTCTTCTGCTGCACAAAGCGAATTGCAAAATGTGGTTGAAAATATTGTAACTGAAAATGAATCAAAATTTGTAGAATATCTGAACAAGGCACAACCCTTGACTCCGAGAATACACGCATTGGAATTGATTCCTGGAATTGGAAAAACCTACATGAAGACTATGCTTGAAGAGCGAGAAAAGAAAAAATTTGATAGTTATGAAGATTTGCAAGAAAGAGTTGGGTTCAAAGAACCAATCAAGCACATCGCAGAGCGAATCATGGATGAAATTACTGGAGAAAGTAGAATGAATCTCTTTGTAAAGAGATGATAAAAAGAAAATTATTCGGACAACACTTTCTCAACTCACAATCCATAGCAGAATTCATTGTATCTGAGGCTCAAATCAGCAAAAATGACATTGTGTATGAGATTGGGACTGGATTGGGTGTGCTGACCCAACTATTATGTAAAAAAGCAAAAAAAGTCATCTCAGTTGACACTGATGAAAATCTAATTAGAAAAGCAAAGACTGCATTTTTTGAAATTGATAATCTTGTTTTAAAATCAGGTGATGGTTTTAAGAAAAATGATACGTTTTCAGTTTTTGTATCTAATTTGCCGTATTCTAAGAGTAAAGAAGCAATCGAATGGCTGGCTCAGAGAAAATTTTCTCATGGAGTAATTATGGTTCAAAAAGAATTCGCGGAAAAACTTGTTGCAAAGTCTAAAGATCGCAAAGCAATTAGCATAATTGCAACAAATACACTTGAAATAAAAAAAATATCTAATGTCGGAAAGAATAATTTTTCTCCTCCACCAAAGGTTGATTCTGTCATCTTAAAAATAAAAAAGAAAAACAACATGGATAAAAAACTGATATCTACAATTAATCAAATATTTTCATACAGACGAAAAACAGTAAAAAATATTCTTAAACAGTTTAACAAGGAATCTGAAGATGAGAAACGTGTTGATGATTTGACAGGAGATGAAATAGTAAAGCTTGCAAAACAAATTCTTGAAAAATGATGAATATCCTCCATCTGAGGATACATTTTTCATTGCAAACAATATTGAAAATGAGAAAGGAAAATATGCGTTAGATATTGGTAGTGGGTCTGGATATCTTACAAAGTTACTATCTGAAAATTTCTCACTTGTAGTTGGAACCGACATTAATTGTAATGTGTTACAGCATCAGAGTACTTACAAAACTGAGAATCTTGTTTGCTGTAATGCTTCAGATGCATTAAAGATAAAATTTGATTTTATTGTGTGCAATTTGCCCTATTTGGCAACTGATGAAATATTGGATGTTGCTACAGATGGTGGTGCAGAAGGATTTGAGATTCCAAAAAAAATCATTGATTCTGCAAAGAATAATCTAAAAGAAAATGGAAAATTTGTTTTTGTCACATCTTCTCTATCAAATTACCAAAAACTCATTGATTACGCACAAAAACTAGGATTTAAAACACGAATTATGGCAAAAAAGAAACTCTTTTTTGAGGAACTAATTCTAGTTGAAGCAATTAACTGATTATTTCCTTAGTTGAAC
>Ga0222714_10004360_pt1 | contig 13900 bp, 18 predicted proteins | sample C33_3DmetaG_FD_165048 | JGI IMG/M metagenome (GOLD analysis project Ga0222714, IMG submission 165048) | Estuarine water microbial communities from San Francisco Bay, California, United States - C33_3D | ecosystem: Environmental > Aquatic > Marine > Unclassified | place: USA: California... | reverse complement strand
CCGATAGCAAGCCCGTCGATGCCTTCGGGCACTTGCTGGCGGCTATCGGGCGGACAAGCCGCCATCAACGACAAGTTCGGAACCTGTCACATACGATGAATCGTCGGAGGCGAGAAACAGCACAGCCTGGGCGGCTTCCTCTGCCGTGCCGGAGCGCTTGAGAGGCACTTCGGCGTTGAGCTTCTTGCGCTGTTCGGGATCCGCGCTGCTGACCGATGTGCGCATGGCGGACATCCAACCAGGGTGAACGGAGTTGACGCGGATGCCCTGATCGGCGAACTGCACCGCCGCTGCCTTGGACATGAGGCGCACAGCGCCCTTGGAGGCGTTGTAGCCCATGTGCGTGATTTCATGGGCGATCAACCCCAGCACGGATGACATGTTGACGATCGACCCCCGCCCACTCTTGGCCAGCAGATCGCGGGCCAGCTTCATCCCCAGGAAAGTCCCGCGTGCGTTGATCTCCCATTGCTTGTCGAAATAGTCCAGGTCCATCCGGTCGGGCACCGATCCGCTGATGCCGGCGTTGTTGACCAGCACGTCCAGGCGGCCCTCCGACGCCTCGACGCGAGCCAGTACCGACTGCCATGCATGTGCATCCGCCACGTCCAGAGGTAGGAAATACACCTTCTTGTCTTCCACGATGTACTTCTGAGCCAACGTCTCGCCATCCTGCACATGCAGATCGCAGATGTATACGGTAGCCCCTTCTTGCGTGAACAACTTGCAGATGGCAGCACCAATGCCACCTGCACCACCCGTTACCAAAGCCACTTTGCCTTCAAGCCGCACAGCTGTCTCCTTCATTTCAAAAAAAGCAATAAAAATCCGACCAATGACACATTACCCTGATGAAACCAACCCGACAAATCCCTGGCCATTCAGCCTAACCTTTTCATACCTTCTGAAATAGCTAAACCCACTGCCCCGGGCCTTTCAGACAGGATCAGATGGCCGCATCCATCCAGCGCAACAAGTTCCGAACACGGAATTCGCTGGGAAACCAGCATGGCATCCGAAAACGGGCAATCCAGATCCTCGATACCATGCACGATCAATGTCGGGATATCAATTTTATAAAGTACCTCCCTGCAATCGAAATGCAGCATGGATTTCCAGCAATTGAGCACAGCCAAGGGATCCGTCGACCCCTTCAATCCCGCCTTCTCGGAGCGTTCGGATATTTCCATCAGGAGCCCTTCATCATTCATGGACTGAAATATGTTTGCCACCCCCGCCACTTTCGACAATCCGGAGCACAGCACCAGCGATCGGATGTCATCGGTGCCGTAACGTTTGACATACTCCAGTGCGACCATTGCCCCCATGCTCCAACCAGCAATGGATACACGACGATCCAGCTTTTGCACCAACGAATGAAGCAGCTCAGCAAACCTTCCTATTGAATAGAAATACTCCAACGAATGCCATGTGTCGCTCCCTCTGGCAGATTTTCCTCTGCCAGGAAAATTCAGCCGAATGCGCTCCACACTGCGAAGATGCTCGCAAACACCATCCCAGATAGTCAGATCGCTCTGCAAACCATGCAGCAGGATCAGTGGTGGACCTGAACCCTCAGACCGAACTTCGGTGCTCGCGCCAGACAGGTACTCGATGGCATCGATCGAGCCAACGGCATTCGGTGACAACATATCGTTTCCTCGCTTCCACGAACGTCAGGACAATGCCGGTGTGGATTGCTGGATCTCTTCAATCAGACGATCCAATTGGCCTTCCCGCACCTCCCATTCGTTGTCTAATTTTGCGACAAACTGCACCATCAGACGAATGGAAAAGGCATCAGCCACCGCGGGGTCGCCAGTACGATGCAACAGCAGAGCATGGGCCAGTCTTGCCGGCGAGTCACCTTCATAGCCCCATTCGAAGTCATCGTTCGACGTCTCGTCGAGCGCGAGCAGCTTCGTCAGAGGAGCCCCTTTGTACATGACCACCAGACCGTCGATGGTGCGCTCTCCGCTGTAGATACCCGCAGATGGCTGCTCCTGTGCGATTTTGATCATTTGTTACCCTCGTCTTTTTTCTGCACCGCCGACATGGACCAAAGGCCGAGCATCAGAAATACAACCAATACAATGAGATAGGGAATGTTGCGCTCCATACCCATCGCTACTTCGATCCAATAGCCCAGTACTCCTGCGCATAAAAGCAGCACGGAGAACATAACTTTCTTGTCCACAGGCATCGCTCATCTCCTAGAATTCTCAGAGTTTGTTAAACATTGACGCCTCACCGGAAATCAGGCTTGGTGTCGATCGGTGTTTCGACCGGCGTCTTGCGGGTTTTGCGAAGGTCCTTCTTCACATACTTGGTGCTGTAACCATTAAACAAATGTCCGAACAGGCCACGATCCAGGTCGGAAGTGCCGTAGACCCAGTCCCAAAACGGAAATACAATGCTCATGTTGTATTCCATCATCACGGAAGAATCGTGGTGTGCGGTGTGATGCCGCCTAGCGGTGTTCACGATGGGGCAGTGGCGCAGAAACCAATTATCGTCCACATGGCACAGGAAATGCAGTAGCTCATAGAACACATAGCTTCCAATGGCGGTTGCAAGGATGAGCCAGCCAACATTCACAGAAATGATTATCCCAGCCAGAAAGGCAAATGGTATTGTGGTCAGCGTGAAAAACACGAGGGTGAACGGCGGAAATATCGTGACACGCCAGTCCTTATGGCTGGCGAATCGTGGCTCCTCCGCCGTAAAGAACTGGTGATGCATCAGGGTGTGACGCACATAGGTCAGGCGCCAGAACGGGGATTTCGAAGGCCGATGTGCTAAGAAGCGATGAAACAGGTACTCCACCCACTGGGCAAATAAAAACACCGCTGGCACAAAAAGCCATTCCCACCACAACACATTGCTGATGTGACGCGTCGCAAAATAGATCTCGTACAGACCCACCCCGAGAATCAGGAAGGCGTGGTAATAGCCGTTGTAGAAGCCGCTCAGGCGCGAGCGGTAGATTTCCCGGTATTTACGCTGGCGTAGCCCCATTGGGCTGTGAACAAGTTCCATGGTCATCTCCTGAATGTCTACATGATTGCATGCATTTACATAAAATATATGTGTAGTATGCGACATATATATATGATGCATACATAGGGAAAACCCGTAATTTGGTTGCTAAGACCCATCCCATTATACACAAGTCCCCACTTCACTGAACTCTCTGGCGTAGCGGGCACCTTCCACAAAGATGGCTATCTCCTGCAATCCCAGCCACAGCGTCTTGGCACCGGGTTCACCATCTCCCTTTCTTGCCAGAAAGCCACCGCGCTGGGCGATCAGGCGGATCACTTCGTTCAGGGTCGGCATCTTTTTAGGCACCGGCTTTTTGTTCAAGATGAACGCCGCTCGCCACTCATCGGGCTCGAACACCAGAGCCGCATCCAGTTCGGGCACCGTGCGCCCCAGGCGCATCAGGCGGTTGATGCGCCAGGCAATCACCATGTAAATGGCCAGCGCTGATTCCAGTCTGTCCTTGTCGCTCAGCTGCAAGCGCTCGACCCGGCAGCCCTCCTTCAAAATCAGGAAGAACAATTCAATCTCCCAGCGCGCGCGGTACCAGTCAATCAGCTCGCTGGCTTGCTCGAGCGTGCTGGCCTCGCGGTTGCTCAGCAGGCGCCACTGCACTGGCTTGGTGCCCTCAGGGGCGCTCACTTCCGAGGCGATCAGGCAGGTCACTTCAATGTGCCCTTGGCTTTTGTCTTTGAGGCTCAGGCGCTGTAGCCGGATATCTTGCTCGACCATGCGGCTCTTGCGCCCGCGCCCTGCGGGCAGCATGAAGCGGATGCGTCCGATGGGCGTTTGTGCCATCACCTGATCCCACAGCTTGGCGCCCCCGGGCAGCACCCGGTTGTGCTGGCTGCGCACCAAATAGTCGGCCGGGTAGCCCAGATCACGCGCCTTGAGCATCAACTCCAGCATGTCGGACTCGCGGTCGCCAATGCACACGTGGCGCGTATCGGGCAACTGCTGGCCGCTCTCGGCAATGCGCTCGTAGCTCTCACTGACAGATGAAGTTGATTCGCTCAGGCATTTCATCTCCACGAAGTATGCGTCAGTGCCTTTTTTCAGGACGTATTTTGGATTTACCTTAATCTGCGCGCTGAGCGGTTGAAGTTCCCAACCCTTCGGAATCTCTCCAATCTCCGAATCCACCAACTCATCAGGAAACAGATCACTGATTTCAGGAGGAAGACCTGTGGGGCGACCCTCTACCTTTGCTCGCACAGGATCAAAATCAACAAACCATGACTTGAAGATTGCCTTGGCAATTTCCTCAAGGGTGTGGCTCATCTTTTGGTTGAGTTCGATCTTATCGTCGAGGGTGCCAAGAATGTGGGCGATTGCTTTTTGATCATGTTTACTTGGAATCTTGACTTCAATATTTTCAAAAGTGTCTCTTGTTATTGTGTCAAATACAGACCCATGAGCGATCGACTTCAATTCTCTTATTTTTAATTTGAGCAGGTAGTATAGGTAGTCATTGTTGAGATGATGCGTCTTTGCATCTATACCGTAACAGGATTGGTTAAATGCCATTTCAGACTTTAGTTGCGCAAGTTCACCTACTGTGCCCCTCGCTGAAATTATTAGCATTCCTGGTTTTAATAATTTAGTACTACTTTTCTGAAGACCCATTTGGGTAATAGTTTCATCAGATTTTTCAACATACCTACTGCCATGGTTAAAATCCTTAACAGATAACCATGGTATTTCTCCATTCCAATATTCACTGATCGAGCGCTTGGGAGTGCCTCCCCCAATTAAGTTAATCACGTCAGACAGTCTGTGAACTTGATCAACCATTTTGAAATATACTCAAATTAGAAGTTATTTCCTCATCTAATTGTTTGCCGAGATTCTGATATTCCTCAAGTTTTTCAAACAATCTAGATAGTTTTTCAGAGAACTCCTCACCGTCAGTTTCATATACACCAGCGCCCACATATCTCCCAGGCGTCAGAACGAATCCATTCTTCTCAATCTCTTCCAGAGAGGCTGACTTACAGAAACCCGCTACATCTTCGTAACCTTCTCCCGTCTTCCACGACTGCACCGTCTCTTGAATCTTTGCGATGTCCTCATCGGTGAAGACCTTAAGAACACGGGTCTCCATGGTTCCCAACTGCCGTGCATCAATGAACAGAGTCTCCCCTCTGCGGTCTCGTCCGTTCATGGTCTTGTCGTTAGTGAGGAACCAAAGACAAACTGGAATCTGTGTGTTGAGAAACAACTGACCGGGCAGTGCGACCATGACCTCAACCACGTCACCTCGCACCATTGCTTCTCGTATCTGACCTTCACCACCCGTGTTGGAACTCATGGAACCGTTGGCAAGAACAACCCCTGCCTGACCACCCGGACGCAACTTCCACAACATGTGCTGCAACCATGCGTAATTCGCATTTCCAACAGGAGGTCTGCCGAACTTCCAACGAACATCGTCTTCGTACTTCTCACCACCCCAATCAGAAATGTTGAAGGGTGGGTTTGCCATGATGTAGTCAAACTTCACATCTGGGAATTGATCACGAGCAAACGTGTCATCCGGCTCTTTTCCCAAGTCCGCAGAGAACCCTCGAATCGCTAAGTTCATCGCTGCTAGTCGCCATGTGGTGGGGTTGCTCTCTTGTCCGTAGATAGAGATGTCATCCACACGCCCACCGTGTGCTTTTACGAACGCCTCACTCTGAACAAACATTCCGCCAGAACCACAACATGGGTCATAAACACGACCAGAGTTGGGCGAAAGAACTGCAACGAGAGTTTTCACCACATGAGAGGGCGTATAGAACTGTCCGCCCTTCTTACCCTCTGCAGAAGCAAACTGACCCAAGAAATATTCGTATACCTCTCCAAGAAGATCCGAAGAGTTGTACTTATCTGCAAATCCAATTGTAGAAATTAAATCGATCAACTCACCTAAAACACCCTGACCCAACTGCGCACGACCAAATCGTTTGTCTAACTTACCTCTGAGTGACGTGTTTTCGTTCTCAATGGCAGTCATCGCACCATCAACCAACGAACCGATATCGGGTTGCTTCGCTTTTGATCTCAGAGTTTCCCAACGTGCTTCCAGTGGCACCCAGAACACGTTGTCCTGAATGTAGTAGTCACGCTCTTCCAGTTCCTCTGCATACTCTGCAGGGTCTTCGCTAATGAAATATTCAGAGGACGGATCAGATACCATACTCTTTACCTTGTCTTGTTGTTTAACGAAGGTATCGGAAATATATTTTAGAAAGATCAAACCAAGGACGACGTGTTTGTACTCAGCAGCGTCCATCTGCGCTCTGAGTTTATCTGCCGCCTTCCAAAGCATTTGCTTGAAATCTTGAGACATCTACTGTTTCTTTTCTGTTAAAACTAAAAAACGATGATATTGCATCTTATAAACCATTAAGCCGACTGAATAATGAACCAAACTCACATCCCTCATTATGTTTTGGAATATCTGATCGTAACAAACAATCATTAATATCTTTTAGGGTCGGTTCTATCCAATCTAGATGCGTCTCATAAGGAATCAAGCTCATCGCAAACCTCATTGAGGCATCCCCCTCCCCCAAGAAATCATAGTCGCTAAACCGATCACCATCGCAGTATAAAAAGTAACCTCGGGGGTCAACATCAAACCCCATTTTTCTCATAATCCAGACATATAGATCCATCTGCCGCTTGTAACTCTCTTTCCAAGGATCATCTAGGGTTATTTTTTTTCCCTCGGTCTTCTGAGAGGTACTTTTGTAATCGACGATATGCAGCTTGTTTGTTTTGGTATTAAGCCAGACGTCATCTAGCCCTCCCCCAACCTTTAGGTTAGTTTCTTCATGTACATGGTGCATACGACCAGCTGCCCCAAAGTGAAGGCTCTGAGTCCACTTTTCAAAATCTTCATGCTGAAAAGGCACTAGGTGCGATAACCCTTGATTAATCAGGAATGGATGAGTTGCATCTTTACCTCTGTACTTATCAAAGTCTCGCTTCAACAGAACATCAGTAGCCTCGTTGATATTAAAACCCGGGATACTTGGATACTTCACTCCTTTGACCTGAATCAAGTAGAAGCATGCAGGGCATTGAATAAAGCTCTCCACCCTTGATCGACTTAATTCATAAGGATTTGGATTACTCGGATCAAACTGTCCTCGATGTCTCGTAGCCATGATGTTGTTGTCTTATATACCCCGCTAAGTATCTGCTAGAACTTATTATCTAATTTTTTAGCGACCTGACATATCACTGGCTTTTCACCTGTATATTCTTCTCTTTTGAGCTCCTCTCCGTTCTTAGTGCGTGACGCATAAAGCCTAAAGCGTCCACTGTTTCGATCGATTGTAGCCGTAAGGCTCTCCTCTAAATCACCTTTTCTTAAGGTTTTTTCCGCCTTGATGTAAGAGCGTGAGACATCAACAATTGGAAGCTCTACAGAATCAAGGTCCGAGATAATAATTTGATTTGTTGAACCCATAACCATGACTGTCATTCCGCCCTCGCCATTTGCCCAATCACACTCAAGAGCAAGGTCTTCTAGCGGCTTGGAGCAGCTCGCTAACGGTAGCAGAATTACCGTCAATAGGAGGTAAACATATCGATCAAAATTCATAGATCTACTTCCTAAATATCGCTTTCCAAATAATCGTAATTATCAACGGTAAAAATAAAAAAAATAGCGTTAAAAAAACTTCCTCTAAATTTATCGTACTTGCTCCGTCAAGCAGCGCAAAAGTAGCTATCAAAGTTAAAAAGGATAAAGGAAGTATTGCGCAAATAAATAACCAAATTCTCATTTTTTGTTTTATCCCCTATAGCATAGTTCCAAGCCTATTAAGCCATAAAAAAGCCATAACTTCACCACTCTTGTTTCATATTGACTGAATAATCTTTACACCCAGCAACAAGTAATTGAACTCAATTTCAATGTTACTAGGGAGAATCAAAGATGAATCGGTTAATCACGTGGGGGTCTGTAGCCGGTGCAGCAGTACTTCTAATAGCTCTGTATTTCAGCACCATTCCCAAAGTTAGTCAGGTCAATACCAAATCATCAGTCAAAAAACCGGCTGAGCAAGTGATGGCGGTTATCAAAGAAAGTCTCGAGGAGGTAGCTGAACCCATAGTCGTAGCTCAAGCAGCGGAGGACACTTCATCTGTAGAACCTTCTGGAGGCGACCAAGAACTCTCAGAAGCCATTAGAGAAATAGCTAGCTGGTACGGACCTATGAACTCGGCGATGTATGTGAATAAGGAGTTCTTCGATAACGCTCCGCCTGAGGTTGTTCGAGATGTTTTCGATCGCTGGTTCAACATAGATGAAGGTTACCTAGATAGCCATCCGCATTGGCATAAGGAAGATCGAAGTGATGTGACCTTTGAGAACTTCACTAGCTCCTTCTACTTCTTCCCAGCGGATGCCAAGTTCTCTACAGTAACCGCAGTCTGTAAGAATCGTCAGAACTACAGTGAGATATTACTAAATACAGATCAAGGCAAATGGTTTGATCTCAATCAAGGTGGAGCAAATGACTTCTCCGTCTCTCTTTGGGAGTGGTACAACACCGTTGCCATCAAGTCGGGTAACGAAACATTTATCCATCATTCAAAGCCGCGATTGTATCGCTGGAACGCTGCCGTCCCAGAAGCTCTTGCAAATGAAATATTACGCACAGGAGAGTTCGAGATCTTTGTCGAGAGTAACCAATACCGATCCATGGGGATCATGATGAACAAGACTGACAAAGAGAAATATAAAGTGTTTCCAAATCTAAATTTGAAGGCGGCTGTGACGATTCAAAACATAGATGAGGTTAGAGGGTGCTTTGATATTAAAAAACCTAAGTTGGGAGACTACTAATGAGAAAGCTACTGATAGCAGCTGTAGTTTTAGTAATGACTGGCTTTGCAAACTCCTCTCTAGCAGTGGAGAGATGTGAGGGAGAAGATAAGATGAAATGGATTGATTGTCTCGGATTTTTAAACTACGACGGTGGGGACTTTTACTTTGGTCGAGTAACAAGAGGAAAGTCAGAGGGTTTTGGTACGTACTACTTCAACGATGGAACGTACTACGTCGGTTCATTCAAGAACGACGAGTTTCATGGCGTCGGCACTATGACGCTTAAAAACGGAGCGCAATACTCTGGCGAGTGGAGTAACAGTGAACGTGATGGTAAAGGTGTCTACGTTGACCAAGATGGAAATCAGTTCGTGGGGACATTTCGTAATAACAATCCAGAGGGATTTGGTCAGCACATATTTGCTGATGGCACAAAATACGAAGGTGATTTCTTTAGAGGCATGAGATCTGGACAAGGAAAATTCACTTACCCTGATGGTAGTTACTACGTTGGGCAATGGATAGCGGGTGAGCGTGGAGGCTACGGAGTCTATAAGGATACAGATGGTCATGTGCTTGAGGCTCAATGGCGAGGTGACGTCCCTCATGGGCAAGCTACATACATAGATCCAGCAGGAAATAAATTTGATGGTTACTTCAACAACGGTGATCCAGTTGGAATTGAGTTCACGGCAATCGTCAATGGTGGCTCAGTAACCAACCAGTCAACTATCTAGGTTCTCCTCCCGAAGACCCCAGTACGTGTTTGTGACGAACTGCTGCCATCCTCTCCTGAGGCAGACAAGCGTACTGGGGTTTTCACCTTTCTTCAAAAACTCTATTCACGATAAGCGTCAGCATATGCTGGTCGGGCATCCAATTCCTAAAAATATCTCTAATTCATGAAAGCGGGACACCAAGTTCTAAATGTATATCTTTGAACATAGGTGCATTGATAATCAACACAATACGTACCGACATACATAAACCCTTGGGGCGTAGAAATTCCATCACATTTGAGTAATCTACCTGCTTGCGCAGATATGGGAAGTGACACTAACGATAAGGTTAAAACGAGAAAAACAACCTTAAAAAAACGATTGACCATAGCTGCCTCCAAAGATAAAAATTGCAGTAACTAGCTTTTTGCTTGATCCATTAGTAGGCTAGTCCCAATTATGTTCGATATGCAACCTTTTTTTAATCGTTTTTAGGGTGAAATTGCGTGAAAGTACTTTTGGCAATAATTTCAATTGTTTGCATCTTACTTGGTTGTGCTAGCACACCTGAATACAAGTGGGATAGACAGGGTGGTGTAGATCGTCAGCAGTGGGAGAGGGATGTTCGGGAATGTGTACAACGAACGATGGCAACTGTTCAGCCGCCGACTTACTCAAATAACGATGCCGGGGACACTTTCCTTAATGTTCCTAGAGTGCTTATGTATAAGCAGGCTCAAGAACAATCTATGAATAACTGCATTAGCTCAAAGGGTTATTACCAGCGAAAAGTAAAAGATTAACTACCTAACCTGTTTCAATATGCGCCCCTTAATCTATCTTCTACTTGTATCACTAATAGCTGGTTGCGGTAAAGAGCCGGAATCCTCGGTTTCAGACAACAACTCTGAAGTATCTGCACCAAAAGATGTGAGTTCAGAAACAGTCAGCGATGACGAGTCAGATATTGAGCATGAATCGGAGGAGATATTCTCGTCTTGCCCACAAGTAAAAGAAGAAACAAGAAAATATGACGATATTTCTGTATCCCTTATACAGCTGCAGTGTCCTGATAGTGGGTATGACAGTGGCTACGTCGTGAAACGGGCGATTAAATTATTTAACTCCTCAGGACAATTACTGTTTGTCGATCACGGCGATGACATAAGCATTATTGATAACAAAAAATTACCCAGTCTGGTTTTTCACTTAACACAAATGTCTTCTAGTAATGCTTACCACGTAATTTATGGTTTTGAAACTAACCCAACCTTCCGTCAGGCATTCATGATTGAGAGACCAAAACGTAAAGGTCAAAGCGACTGGGAAATAGAGGGATTCTATGAGTCAGATGGTATTGTCATGATCGACCGATTAGAGGCAAAAGAAACAGATGAGGACGTCTGTAATGCTTGTAGGGAGTATAACGTCGAGACATATGGTTGGGTTGATGGCGAGATGAAATTATTGAGGACTCGAGATCTGGAATCAAATTAGAACCACCATTAATTTGATTCACGGATTTCTAATTCTCGAGTTGCTCAAGTATCCACCCAGCAAACGCCCAAAGAGGTGCTTTAGGATTTAAGTCTACGAACTCCTGATAAGTAAGTCTTGCACCAAAGCACTTTCTGAAGAATTTTTGATCAAGATTCAAATCATGCAAGACCCTCTCGATTCCTTCACTCGTTAACGGGATATGACTTTGGGGAAGTACGTACCCTCTTCTGCTCGCCAAATTTCGCCAATGCTCTGCATCCAACCAGTCCTGCTTTAACCCTTTTCCTTTTTCAATATTGAGTTTCTTCTGCTGAATAGCAGCTGAGTGATGCTTTGAAATATCGTAACGAGATCCTTCGTTAGGCAGCTCTGCAGGACAAGAATCGACGGAAAGGTCCTCATCCATATCAGAATGGCTTAGATGCTTTATTGGCTCTAAATCGTCCTGAGCATTGATGATCGTAGATAGATGAAATTGGCGATTGTTTTGCTGATAAATAGACAACGTAATTCTCCTTAAGAACAAGGTTTATGGACTTGAATTACGCTGGCTCGAACAAGCGAGTTATCAGCTTTTTAATACTTAGTATTATACCACAAAATGACTAAAAAGTCAAGATAAATATATGTTTTATATATGATTTTTTAAATATTTAGGGGCAGTTTATACCTTCGTTTTCAAATAATCTACTACCGCCCTCCAATCAGTAAACCTACCCTTACCAAACCAGATATGCTCACCCTTGAAATGCTTAACACCGTTGGCATCACGATCATCAACGAGAAAATCACCAGCATTTAGGTGCTTATTGTGAGATAAGATGAGCCTCTTATATGCGGGCTTTCCCAAGTATTTTTTCACCCAGTTAAGTTTATCTGTCCAAGCAGTTTCATTACCCCATGGAGCAGTAGACAAAATGTAGGTGTCAAACAATTGAGATAGCTCAGTAAAAGACTCAATAGCCCCCTGTTTGGGAATCATTAAACCGAATATCCCCGGTGCTTCGTCTAACCTTCCCTTGTATTCAGTTCGTTGCTCATCAGATAACCGAGCAATACCTGATTCAAAATCGACCAACACACCATCCATATCGATATAAAGTACTTTCATTTTCTTTTCTTTCTGAATACCGTGATTAATGTAAAAATCACCAAATTACCTTGAGGACAATTCACTATGCTGGATCGAGCGATACAGATAGCAGTTCAGGCACACGCCGGGCAAAAAGACAAAGGAGGAAACCCCTACATTCTACATCCTATAAGAGTGATGATGAGTGTTTCAGGGATTAATGAAAAAATCGTAGCAATACTCCACGATGTAGTTGAGGACAGCGACTGGACTTTTGACGCTCTTCTCAGTGAAGGATTCTCTTCTGAGATTATTGAAGCATTGAAAAGCGTGACCAAAACTTCCGAACAAGAAGATTACGAATCATTCATAAGACGAGCTAAAGCAAATGCAATCGGTAGACAAGTAAAAATCGCCGACTTAAAAGACAATTTAGATGTCACTCGAATACCAGAGCTTTCAGACAAAGACATTCAGCGTATAGACAAGTACATGCGTGCATTGAAACAATTGAATGACACGGCACGGAGACCAAATTTTGATGTGGAAGCAGCGGATGAGAGGGTAGAGAACCATATCAACTCTGAGGAGGGTCAGGAGAGAATGAAGCGGTTGTTAAGTCATTTGAAAAACACTAAGTAAGTTCTAGGAGATGAAGAAAGTGTTAACTCCTATAGAAGATATAAAAAACCTTCCGCATATCCCCTTTTTTGTATCTGCTAAGGCACTTATATCTAACCAGCTAACGATTTACCCCTCCCCCCGGGGTCTAACCAGTCTAGAAAATTGACGTGTACTGTCTAATTTTTGGAGTGACTATGTGCATTTAGAACTTGGTAGAAGCTCTGCAGTCGCTGTTGCGGTGGTACATCCGATGGTACATTTTTACAGAGAGCTTCAACAAAAAACTAAGAACCTTATGTCTTACAACTACTTAGCCAACTGAATCGAATCCCGCTCTCTCCGCCAGTAGTTTTTACTACCTAAATACCTATAATAATCAGTTACTTATAAATATGTAATTTTCATTTGTGTAACACGTTTGTGTAACACATTTATGTAACTTTTTTACCTTCTTCTATCGTCTTCCAGCCAACCACTCACCTTCCCTGATTTCTACAGACCTAGAACCACCGGGGGGAGGGGTAAATCAGGCTGATGTGATTTAGATATACCTTGGTAGATACAAAAAAGGATTATCGTTAGAAGGACTGACTCGCTGTCTTCTCTGCATCCCAAAACAACTTCGTAATCTCAACCGCCCTATCAGCATCAAAATCTTTACACGTGTAAATAATTATTGAGAAGAACTTCTTAGCGCTCCAGATGTATACAGAGATACCTGAGTCTATGAGGGGTAGGAATGCATCGTAACCCTGGTTATCTGTTTTCCCAAGCCCATCGGGAGAGTGAATGATAGGCTCTCCATATGCTTGGAATCCCATCTGCCGGCACAGATCATTGAAATAGTCTTTCACTCTCGCTTCGTCTACGTCACCACTAAAAAAACCCTCTACGAGTAAACGTTGTCTTTTTAAGTCAGGGGCTAGGTTTTCCATAAACGTCAGTGTATCCAATTTCTACAGACCTAGAACCACCCGGGGGGAGGGGTAAATCGTTAGCTGATTAGGTATAAGTGCCTTGGCAGATACAAAAAAGGGGGATTATCCCCCGAAAATATTATCTAAACACTGTAAGGACAGTATGAGTCAAATATATATCGGACTACATGAGTGCATT
>Ga0222714_10004358_pt1 | contig 13913 bp, 9 predicted proteins | sample C33_3DmetaG_FD_165048 | JGI IMG/M metagenome (GOLD analysis project Ga0222714, IMG submission 165048) | Estuarine water microbial communities from San Francisco Bay, California, United States - C33_3D | ecosystem: Environmental > Aquatic > Marine > Unclassified | place: USA: California... | reverse complement strand
AGCGGCAGCAGCAGCGGCAGCGGCAGCACCAGCACCAGCGGCAGCACCAGCACCAGCGGCAGCACCAGCACCAGCGGCAGCACCAGCGGCAGCGGCAGCGGCAGCAGCAGCGGCAGCAACAGCGGCAGCAGCAGCGGCAGCAACAGCGGCAGCACAAGTAGAAGCACCAGCACCAGCACCAGCACCAGCACCAGCACCAGCACCAGCACCAGCACCAGCACCAGCACCAGCAGAAGCACCAGCACCAGCAGCAGCACCAGCGGCAGCAGCAGCGGCAGCAGCAGCGGCAGCGGCAGCACCAGCACCAGCGGCAGCACCAGCACCAGCGGCAGCACCAGCACCAGCGGCAGCACCAGCGTCAGCGGCAGCGGCAGCAGCAGCGGCAGCAACAGCGGCAGCAGCAGCGGCAGCAACAGCGGCAGCATCAGCTGCAGCACCAGCATCAGCGGCAGCGGCAGCGGCAGCGGCAGAACAAAAATCTGTAAATGCAGCAGAAGCACAAGAACTAGTATCCGCACAAAAAACTGGAACGGGAACTGAAGCCACATTAGCAGCGGCAGCGGCAGCGGCAGCAAATGCAAATGCAGCACCAGCACCAGCAGCAGCAGCGGCAGCAGCAGCGGAAGCAACAGAGGCAGCAGCAGCGGCAGCGGCAGCGTCAGCGGCAGCGGCAGCGGCAGCAGCAGCGGCAGCGGCAGCGGCAGCAGCAGCGGAAGCAGCAGCGGCCGGTATGTCTGGTGGTGGTTCTAATTTCGAACTGACTCGTATTACGTACACCGTTATTGAAAACAAATATATGAAGTTACTAGAAATTTGTGAGACGGCTGAGATAGATCAAATTAAGTTTGATAACAATACAATGTTAATAGAAAATAATAAATTACCATATGCTAACAACAATATATTAAAAATAAATAATAAAATACCAGCTGACCCTGACCTAGACTCGTTTTACACAAATGCATACAGGCTTCAACTATATATTATAGCCAAAGCAACTTTATCTGCTATGATAAAACAACAAGCAGACAAAATTATAAATGAGCTCAAAAACACGGACGAGGCTGCATTAACCGAATTAAACAAACGCGGAGATGCGTATAAAATCATGAATACACAAGTGTATACGCAGTTTCAAACAATAGGTGACAAAATATATGATGCATATAATAACTTAGACGACGTACTCCGCGAGACGGAATTTAAGTTTATTATAAGCGAGCAAATATTTAGTGTATGTAAATCGAAACTGGATGAACTTAAAAGTAAAACATCCGGCGTTTCTATTCGTAGAAAAACACAAACGGAACTCGAAAATAACTACAAGTATGGTCTAGTCACTGCATTGGTTGAGACGCGACAACCCATAATAAATAAGCACATCGACGAAACTAATAACAGAATTAAGCAAAAATATGTAGTATCCAGTTTTTCGTCATTGATTGCCAATACAGTAGTTGACCCAATTCGTACATTGAGCGAAAACGACATTATTACCAAATGGCTAGACAACTGGAAAAATAATTTCAAGCCTCCTTACGAGCCTGATTACGATGGCGGTCCTAACGACAGACAGACACTCAGCTCGAAAGATTTGGCCGAAAGACAGTCGAATAATTTGGCGGAATACATGTCGAAAGAGCCAGTCACGCGTGCAATGACAGCTGCGCTAGATGAATTAAATAAAAAATATGAAGAATACATCGTTATGTATACAACTAAGAAGACAGAATATAAGTCTACATCATCCAAAAATGTAAAGGGGGGGGGAAATACCAAAAAACGGGCAAGAATTGCCAAAAAATCATATCATACACGTAAACGGTAAATGGGGTCGGCGGCCGGGGTGTGTGTAATTGTGGATATTTCGTTAAGTATTTAGAATAAATTTAGTGAAAATATATAATGTATGTTTCGTTCGAAGTATTTAGAACCAATTTAGTGAAAATATATAATGTATATATATTATATATTCATATAAATGGCTGCGCACAAACAACAAGCTGGTAAAAAACGTTCTGTAAAATATGGCGGTACCAATGACCCTGGCGGTACCAATGACCCTGGCGGTACCAATGACCCTGTCGTTGGCGATGGCACTGTCACTGGCGATGGCACTGGCAATCCCACTGCCGCTGCCGCTGCCACTGGCAATCCCACTGGCGATGGCACTGTCCCTGAGGCCGCTGCCACTGTCCCTGCCGATGCTAATGATAAAACGTGTGTGCAAAAGCTAGATAAAACCCCAACAGATAATGGTAAATACGTGCAAGTTCTGGGGAAGACACATATCTTCTTTAACATAAACGGGACTGCAATTACCGATATGGAGGGAAGTGTTTTTGTCCCAGACGGTACTGCTACATTTTATCAGGTGGTACCAAGTGCAACTGGTGGAAAACGCAAATCCGCAAAAAAGCCCCGTAAACACGCCAAAAAGGCTCGCAAATCCGCCAAAAAGGCTCGCAAGTCTAGAGGTTCTCGCAAGTCTAGAAAATAAATCATGAATCTTTAGGATAATTACATAATACGTATTACATATTCTATATTCCTTGTACAAATATTGAATATGCAAAAATAATAAATGGAATACAACGGACATTCTAAAATAATTACTGTTCACGAATTGTAATTATTTAGAACAGTTTATTATGTTGCGTTAGTATATAGAATGGATTCTTCTGTGCCAGACAAACAACAAAATGACGCACCTACAGTGGGTGGCAGACAACAACGTGGTGGTCAAGATGAGAAACCCGAGGATATGCCTACTATGGGTGGCAGACAACAAAAGCAACAACAACAAAAGAGACAACAACAACAACAAAAGAAGATGCAACAACGCAAGTCTCAAAAGAAGCGTCAACAACAAAAGTCCCAAAGACAACGTCAGCAACAAAGATCCCAAAAGAGACGTCGCCAACAAAAGTCCCAAAGACAACGCAAGTAAATGCAGTTTACAGTAAATATATAATATTGTTTTTTTATGCATAATAGCATCGCTATTTATATTCATCGAAATGAATATAAATATAATTCGTTTCATCATATAGTTAGTTCCCATGTACCCAAAACACTTAATTATTCCAAAATATACCACCAATACCGGATATAGACAATGTTTGCGCCAGATTTTCCAAATGAACAAAGACAACTATCCCGATTCCATCAAACAATTAGAAGAAGAGTTGGGCGATGAATTCGACAAGGAAACCCGCGACGAAATCGAATACGACGAAGAATCAGCTGGGCTTATGATGCAATATATTCGCAATCAAACCAAGCATTTGCCGATTTTTCAACGGTTGTACGAACTAGCCGCCGCACGAATTCTTTCGCGCGACCACGAAATTGGGGTGGCCATCTTGTATGCTTACGAATATTTACCGCTTTTTCATGAATGTGTTTGTCGTTTTTTAAATGACCCATCGAGTCTCGATGAAACCACCCCGGCGTATAAAGAACTATTTGATATGTTAAATTAATAACCACGTTCGCCTGATTACATTTTATAGTGCAAAGGGAAGCAGAGGAAGAACGGGGGGAAATATCAATATGGAATGGGGAGGAAAGCGTTATACACGTCATGCAAAGAAATCAAGAAAGACCCATCATAAAAGTGCGAAACGAAGTCGCAGTCGTCGTCGTTAATAACATATTTTATATGTGGTATTAAACCCGCCCCCCACTTACAGGTTGATTGATTTCAAATCATCACTAATATATTTCTTAAAGAATGAACCCGCATTGTAGATTTAATTCTTCAAACGTGTAAATAATGTATATGGGTAATGTATACATTATTATTGATATGTCATCCACATCGAATAAGAATATGCCTGGAAATTATGCCCTTGAACAAAAAATGAATCAACATATTGACACCTACCGAACTTATTTGCACTCTGCGGCAGGAGAAGCATATACAAACCATTTACCTGGAAACGGGCTTCTTCCTGGTTCGAATGCCCGTTCCCATTTATGCACAAATTATTGTGATGTCGAGTCGCAACTTCGTGGAATTGGGTCGACAAATTTAGTCAATCCGCGAATACCGGTTGTTCCCCAATTCCGCACAATTGACAGCTTGTCGGTTATGCATAAACTACCTGTGGTATTACCAGAACCGCTCGTGGTCGAAACGACCCATCGCCATGGTTATTTACAATAAATAGGACAACAGGTGTATGCGAATAACTTATTTAGATAATTTGAGATTGTAGTCTCGTGTTTTTGCAGTAACACGGTGGTTATATTTACCATGATTTTTAAATGATGCATTTTTTTTGAAATGGGGTGGGGTTTTATGTAATTCGTCGGGGTGTATCCATATTTGGATTGGTGGTGGTGATGGTGATGGTGGTGAAACGGACTTCGTATGGTTATCATCTGGAGTAGTTTGTACTGCCGGACTATTCATTTCTTGTATTGGCGGTTGTGTAGTAGATACAGGCAGACGTTCTTGAAACAATCGCTCTGCTTGGGTAATAATATCAGGCAAACTTGTATCCATCACTATTTCATCAACAGAATCAATCACAGAGACAATATATATTTGCGAATATTGATGTAATGGAACAATGGCATTATCATGTTTTATTTCGATTGGCATTTTTATATTTGCCATAACGAATCTGGACGCCATCTATTTTATTGTTATTGTATGATTGATTATTGTACGGGAGTTTTTATGTAATTTTTAGTCAATTACATAAAAGGAAAGGATTTTTATGCATGGAAATCAAATCATAACAAATTGATACACTATTTTACTCGTAATTATATTCTGTTTTATTGGCGTCATTTACTTTGAAGGATGCAAATAGTATATATTTATCCTCCTTTGTTTCATCGGTTTCAATCATAACCGGAGTAATCGAAAGAGTTTTTGCATCCATTTGTGGATATTTCTTCAATAGTGTGCTCTTAAAATTTTCGACAGCTGCATTGTACTTAGCTTCATCAAAGTTTGCCATGTGTACGAGTTTCTGCTGGTTTATTAATGGCACATCCGTTTCAAGCCCAAATGTTTTTTCTTCTTCTTCTTCTTCTTTTTCATGTTCTTTTATAGTTTTAATAGGGGTCTTTTTATCTTTCAATACATGCGCGATTAACAAGAGTAATTCATTCATTGTTATTGGTTTACGTAATGATGGCGATGCAGCGGCAATGGCCGCTTTAACTGCTTCTATAATGAGATTATTTGCTGAATCAGTTGTTTTGGCGATGGTTGGTTTATCAGTAATAGGTTCTGCGGCAGTTACCGTCGCTTGGATAGCTTCTTTTGATGTGGCATCAGTGTCATGTTCGCGGCTGCGCTTTGTTAGTACTTCTGTTTCGATTGCAATATTTGCAGCAATAGCTGCTTTTATCGCTTCTTCTGTTTTAGCTTTCATTCTTGCTGCTTCATTTGCAATACTTGCAACAATAGCTACTTTAATAATTTCTTCTGCCTCTGTAGCCATTCTAGCTTCTTCTGCTACCTTTTTAGCTTTAGTTGCTGCTTCAGCTTCTGCTGATTCTTCTGCTACTCTAGCTGCTTCAGCTTCTGCTGCTACCTTTTTAGCTTTAGCTGCTTCTTCAGCTTCTGCTGATTCTTCTGCTACTCTAGCTGCTTCAGCTTCTGCTGCTACCTTTTTAGCTTTAGCTGCTTCTTCAGCTTCTGCTGCTTCTGTTGCTACTCTAGCTGCTTCTTCAGTTTCTGTTGCTACTCTAGCTGCTTCAGCTTCTGTTGCTGCTCTTGCTGCTTCTGCTTCTGCTACCTTTTTAGCTTTATCTGCTTCTGCAGCTTCTGTTGCTACTCTAGCTGCTTCTGCTTCTGCTACCTTTTTAGCTTTATCTGCTTCTGCAGCTTCTGCTGCTACTCTAGCTGCTTCTTCTGCTACTTTTTTAACTTTAGCTGCTTCTTCAGCTTCTGCTGCTACCTTTTTAGCTTTAGCTGCTTCTTCTGCTTCTCTAGTTGCTTCTGCTGCTACTACTGCTACTCTAGCTGCTGCTATTACTGCTTCTCTAGCTGCTTCTGCCACTCTAGCTTCTTCTGCTAGTCTGGCTTCTTCTTTTTCAAATTCAATATTTGCAATAGTAGCTGCTTTAATAGCTTCCTCTTCTTTTTTTCTAGCTTCTTCTGCCACTCTAGCTTCTTCTGCCACTCTAGCTTCTTCTGCCACTCTAGCTTCTTTTGCTAGTCTGGCTTCTTCTACTTCTGCCACTCTAGCTTCTTCTGCTAGTCTGGCTTCTTCTGCCACTCTAGCTTCTTCTGCCACTCTAGCTTCTTCTGCTAGTCTGGCTTCTTCTTTTTCAATTACAATATTTGCAACAGTAGCTGCTTTAATAGCTTCCTCTTCTTTTTTTCTAGCTTCTTCTGCTTTTTTTCTAGCTTCTTCTGCTTTTTTTCTGGCTTCTTCTGCCACTCTAGCTTCTTCTGCCACTCTAGCTTCTTCTGCCACTCTAGCTTCTTCTGCCACTCTAGCTTCTTCTGCCACTCTAGCTTCTTCTGCTAGTCTGGCTTCTTCTGCTAGTCTGGCTTCTTCTTTTTCAATTTCAATATTAGCAACAGTAGCTGCTTTAATAGCTTCTTCTGCCACTCTAGCAACTTCTGCTAGTCTAGCTTCTTCTGCCGCTCTAGCTGCTTCTGCTAGTCTGGCTTCTTCTGCCACTCTAGCTGCTTCTGCTACTCTAGCTGCTTCTGCTACTCTAGCTGCTTCTGCCGCTCTAGCTGCTTCTGCTACTCTAGCTGCTTCTGCCGCTCTAGCTGCTTCTGCTACTCTAGCTGCTTCTGCTACTCTAGCTGCTTCTGCCGCTCTAGCTGCTTCTGCCGCTCTAGCTGCTTCTGCTAGTCTGGCTTCTTCTGCCGCTCTAGCTGCTTCTGCCACTCTAGCTGCTTCTGCTAGTCTGGCTTCTTCTGCTACTCTAGCTACTTCTGCTAGTCTAGCTGCTTCTGCTACTCTAGCTACTTCTGCTAGTCTAGCTGCTTCTGCTTCTGCTTTTTTTCTGGCTTCTTCTGCTTCTGCTTTAGAACAATATCCCGTACGACATTGTTTATATAAATCAACAATTCCTGCTATACTATATGGTCCATCTATATTAGGTTGTACTCCCATATTTGATATTAATATATATAGTTATTCATAAATTATTTGATAATATATTTGATAATATGGATGTACATGATTGAAGAATTAAAATGTCCGTTTAATTCTTCAATGGTTATACAAGTGGTATTCATTTGACATGCTAAATCATTTATAGGTAACGTTGTCATTGGATTTACATCGATAAATAAATAAATAAATTAAAATGCAATCTATTTCATGAAGATTGTTCCCTTTCAAATATTCATCGGTGTATCATCTAATTGAATGAATATGGATGTGTAATATATTATTCTTGTGATGAGTTGCCACATGTATTTTTATTATTTTGTGTTAAACATAGTGTACGTGATGAGGTGAACTTGGCCATTTGGTCTAGAAATTCTAATACACCCACTGCAGATGCTGCATTACTAATATCTATATTCTCAATAACATCGTTAATTACTTTTTTAATGGGTTTGCACTGACTATCTTTGCAGTTAACAACGAGATTTGGGTTATTTAGATCATCAACCGTCAAATTATTGGTTTCGACGGATGGTGTTTCACCAATAAGTATCCCGTATTTTGCATCTGTTTGCGGTTTGCTGGGTTGCTGTATTGGTACCGATTTGATGGTTGACTGTTTTGTTAGCGGTTTGATGGTTGACTGTTTTGTTAGCGGTTTGATGGTTTGCTGTCTTGTTGGCTGTTCGCCAGGGGGGGCTCTTCCAAGAGTTTGTTCCGGCAAATCGTTATATTTAACAAATACGGTATCGCCTATTTTACCCCATGCTTGAATATTCTTACGTTTTTTATTTATCGTTGTTTTTTCTCTAGTAAATAACTTGAATTCATTTTCAATACGGTTTAATACATCTGTTTCTGTCCAGTCTTTTTTGCCTGGGCTCCTTTTTTGTTCCTCTAAATATGATTTATTATTGTATTGTTTTGGACTAGTAGTACCACGTATAGTAACCCACGTAAAAAGGGTATGTTCTCCAAAAGTCAATTGAATTTCCTTTCTGATGGATTTATCCTGATGCTTGACACTACCAGTTTCGAGTTTAATAGGTATAATTTCAAAGTCATCAAGTAAATCCACGGGAAAATCATCTCTCAAAAATTTATAAGCATCCAAATCCGTCATTTTAAAACGTCGAATATCACTATATAATTGTTTCAATATAGGTATAGTTTCATCAGTGAATTCTTTGTTATAGTATACCATTTGTTTCAATCGATTTATATCAATGTATTGTATTGGAGGAGGGTTATTTGCACAACGACTTACATTAAACACTCCAAACAAACAAATTGTAATGTCTTCATAAAATTTGTCAAGCGAAGGGTTATCAGGGGTAGAAGAACCAATCGTATTGTATATTTCTGTTATTAAATCTAAAGTACCACTAGATGACTCATCGGTTGTTTTTGGCATGGCAAAACAATTTTGACCACTTGGGCAATATGTTTCCAAACATTCATGTACAATATTTGGCGAATGCATAATGGAATTACTTAATTCCTTTTTTTTCGTTATTATAGTTTGGATTGTTTTACGAATAGTAGCTAGTGTACTATTTATGAAAACACCTTCTTTTAACCGATTATTACATATAAATTGACCATATTGCAATCGACAAATTGTTTCCTGTATAATGTTATACATATATGCAGAAACACTAATAAAATTATCAATATCCGTATCCGTATCCGTATCCGTATTATTGTCTTTTTTGCCGTAAAGATGGTTCAAAGTATGTTTTAATTGTGCAATTGGGTCAGTTTTACCGGTCGAATCATAAACATGCTTGAATACGGGATATTTTTTTTCCATAAATAATTTTGATATGTCTTCCAATGTCATTTCGAGTTCGATTGGCACTGGTAGGTCTTTTGAATTAGTATCATTCGGTACAATAACATAAAAAGTAAATTTGGAAGCTGTTGAATTCATTATATTTGTATATAGAGTATCAAAAAAGATGTTATGTTCTTTTATGTAAGTAGGCTGAGGCGTTTTTTTATTGGCTGTATTCAATATAAAGTAATTATGTGCATATACCAAGTTATCATTAGACTTTTGTATTTTCTTATAATAGTCGGGTACAACACTACCTAAGTTTACTCGATTTTTCCATATAGAACTATTACTGTTACAAGTCAAGGGGATGTTCGTTAATAAATTTTTATAACTTTTAGTAATGTATTTTTCATTATTATTTAAATTTAGTTTCTTGTTCTTTACAAGATTGTTACAAATACTATTCGAATTACTATCATTCGCATAGTTGAACCTTATAATTTCTGCAAATGTAGTATTATACGATTGTATAAACTTGTCATCATATGTTTGACCAGATGGAAGTAGAATATGTTTATATACCAACTGTTTCAATATTTCCTTCATTTTTGCATCCGGATTACTATTGTTGTTTTCGAGGTTTGATTTCATAGCGATTATAAATTGATACTTTTCATCTACTGTTTTCTTGATGTTTGAGTCTAATAGTTGTGTATACACATCGGTAGTATCAAGTTCGTTTGAATAGTCGGGTAATAATAATGTTAATACACCCGAAATGACAGTTTGATATTTGTTACTATATTTATCTTTTAAATCTTTACCAGTGTTATCATCACGAAACATCAACTTATCAAAAGTAAAATCATATATTGGATTCGGGTTCATAATGTAATCTAATTTACATTGAACGTTATCCTTAAACACCACTGAATCTGTTTTATTTATTGATGTAACAGTAGTATTCGGGTCTAGAATTTTCGGGTCAACAGATGAACCACCAACGATTGGTACTAATGTACTATAAAATGGTTTTTTATCTTTGCTTGGGTCCTCACTCGGTACATTCAAAAATCTCTGCAACGTGCTTGGGTCCTGACATTGAAACTTATTTTCAACTCCTGCAAAATCGCCGACAATTAAATTACCAACAACATCATTGTCAGTGTATAGTTTAACAAACACTAACACATGACTGCGCGAACTTTGCGGATTATTGGTCGTCGCTTTCACTAACCTATCTGTGTCAACCAAACGTATCAATAATTCACCCATCGTTTTGCCATTTGGGTCGAAGTCTTCGGCTGTTCGATATTTATGTATAGCTTGTATAGCATTAACAGCTTCATTAGTACCATCCTTACTAGTTGAATTGGGCGAGACTGTTTTATTATAATTAAAATTACCATTATCAAGTGTGTAAATATATTCATTATAATTAGCATCTTGGGTATAGTCTACATAATATTCTTTTACTATAATTCCTATTTTTGTTAGTTTCTTGTTAGAAGGGAAATCAATTGTAGTTAGTTGTTTACATAATTCAATTAATATACCTTCTTCGTTTTTAAAATTAATCAAAGCGCTGGTTTTACCCGCCCCACTTGCCCCATATCCAATAATAAAGACCGGTTTTCCTAATCTTAGTTGTTGAATAACTGCGTTCATTTTTTCACTAATATCTTTATTTGTCATACGTTTGGCGTCTTTGTCATCTGGCTTATGATATGGAAATATTTCAGTAAATTTACCAAAGGTATATTTGTATTTGTATGTATTCACACATGTTAAACTAGTAGCGTTTTTGACTTGGAGTAGAATAAACTTTTTGTTTGTATTATTGGCATTCAATATATCAATGTTAGGATTACAATTATTACTACCATTATCCGTTTTATAATATGCAAATTCATCATCATTGTAACCGAGTTTAAGACTAGTAGACTTATGCTTGGTTAGTTGTGATGTTTTTGGGTCAAAGCTGGATTCTTGCTTTAATTCAATATGAAAACGTTGATTGTAAAACTGTTTTTTATGTACATCACTAATACCCTCAGTATTATTAATTTTTAAATACGTAATAATCGTAGAATTAGCTGCATCTGTCACTTTAGCTTCTAAAAAATTTATTAAATTCATGTTTTTTATATTAGCGTTTTGTGCTTTCGTTTTAAATTCGGCAAAAGATTTTATAAATGTAACAACAATATACTGAAATTTTTCATATATTTTGAGTATAAATTTTGAATATATACTAATATGGTATTTTTCATGTATGTTATTAAGTGACATTGGTATAGTGTCAAGTTTACTGATTAGGTCAAGAAATCTAGTAACATGCAATACATATTGAGGTTCATTAGCAGCAGCTTCTTTACCATAATTAATATAGTTCGTTTTGTCTTTCGCAATATCCTTATTAAAAATTATAAGTTCCTTTTCATTAAAACATTGGGCTATTATTGTCTTCCAAACATCATCACTTATATCGTTGGTTGTAAACGTCACATATGAAAATTCGATAAATTTGTCTAACTCGGTTTTAAATTTGTTTTGACTATTGTCGATGTTGTATTCCATTTCCCCAATTTCCTTCAATGTGTCTATAGATAATGAACTAATCATGTAAGTAATTGAGTCGTATAATATGTCATAAATAGTACTTTTAATGGGCATTGTGGGTACATTATTTATGATAGGTTTCGTAGTAATGAGTGTATACAATTTTTTCATCGACGGGTTCGTGTATTCTTTCCCTTTATCTGGATTTCCTCCATTCATAACTTCTGTGTTATCGTAGGCAAGTGTGTCCGGTGCAAACCCATGCGTACCTTTAATTTCATTATATATCTCTTTAATGTTGTTTTCAAACTCGTCATATTCTTTGTCAATTATTTTTTGAAAGTATTGTGTTAAGCCATCTTGGTTAAGTGGAATTGTAGAACTGTTATAACTCAACACTGTGGCAGTTTTACTAAGGTTGGAACAAACCACAAAATGCACATCAACACCTGCGTTGTTATATGGCACAACCAACAAATTCACATCACTTAAGTCAGGTGACTCTGTTAACTGTTTATTATGTAAATCTTCTAGTTGTATATTTTGACCCGTAATGTTTGTTTTTATAACATTTTCCTGCTCATCATTTACAACAACTGTAAATGGAACATCACTAGTAAAAATAACAACAGGTGTGATGGTATTGTATTGATTATTTTTTATTTTACATCCTAATATAATATGTTTCACCGTAGGTACATTTGCCATTGTATTTACTAAAAGAATAGATTATATATTATCACGACAAACTTTATATTTGTCAACGAAAACAATATTAAACTATTTTTGCAGAAATAGTAAATCCTTTTGTCAAATATGCAAAACACGACCGAGTTTGTTTCGTCTTTCTGCATTGCCATTGCCTCTCATATATCCAAACCAAACCGAATTACTTATTTGCAAGAATGTTTGCGGTCATTAATCTCACAGTCTGTTCATATAACCATTTATTTGTCCATTTCTTTTGCAAACGATACTATCCGCGACCTCACGCTAAACCAACTTTACGGAGATGCGTCACTAGTATGTCCTGAATACCTAAATATTCGGGTCCGCGACCGACCGACTTCACAAATGCGTCATTATTTACTATTGTTTAAAGAAATCACACAAAAGCATAGCTGGATCATGTTTTGCGACGACGATGATACTTATCATGTGGACCGCACGTCCATATTTATTCAGGTTATATTCGCCTATCTTAAACAAATTGAAGACGCAAATGCAGTGCGCGACCCTGCGCTTCCTCCTTTGCAATTGGCAGGTTTGTATGAAAACGTTTCAGGAATAGCACATCATACACAACGACACGAATATTGGTGTTATTGTATACGAGTATCATTGCTTGAACGTTTTTTTAATACGGTAGAACCCGTAACGGGCATTTTAGATGACAGATGCTGTGATGTGCTATTAGGCGAATATTTGCGACGTAAGTCCGTTGAATGGATATATGTAGAAGTCAAGACGCCATTATACAACTATCGTGTTGAAGACAATGCAGAATCAATAACCGGGGTTATACAACAAAATCAACCGCGATATACCAACCAAACGAGTCCACCTTCTATAGGCGACGATACATGGTTGGATTATGTTTTGCAATGGAATGAGTTTCTTCGAGAAAATATACGTGTGTTTTTGCATGATACTTATTTGCGAACATTGGTTGGTTGTGACTTGGATTCGATTTTACGTGCAGAATTTAAAAACAATTATACCATTTTGGATTATGTAGACCAAACTCATATAAACCAGATTAAAGACTTATACGAACGGGTACAGTCTGTATGTAATGAAATGTACGATATCAAATTATAAACTGTTGAACAATATAATACGTCGCAATCTTGGGTGCCTCTTTACGTGCAAACTTACATGTTTACCAGTGTAAATTTTTGTTGGTATAAATATATTTTAGGCATTTGTAAACCAAACACTTCATGAAATATATATATTGTAAATATTATGATGTATTATGCAGTTTATATATAGTGAACCTACTATTTTTACTTTCGAAAAATACAAAATAATATGTTTACATGTAAATAATTATAGTAGGTATGTATGGTATATATAGAGACAAATAAATATGGCAACAGCGAATTGGCATGAATTCTATGAAGACTCAAATGATTTTAAGGATGTCTACGTACAAGGGTTTGTTGATTTAAGTGGTATACTCATTTTGCGTAATGAAACAGATTTAATCGTAAATGGTAATTTGACCTTGGCAAACAACCTGACAATAAATAATGGTGGAACTATGTCAATGAATAATATCATTGGGCAATCCAATATTTTCATGGGCGAAGACGTTTCTATTAATGGGAATCTTTATGTGGGGGGAGATTTGTCGTTAATTGGACAATTTAATTGTACATTTGCAAACGGCGTCATTCCATATAGTACTATTAACTTTAGTTCTGCGGGGACAGCAGAAATACAAGGTAACTTATATATTGCCGAAG
>Ga0222714_10004357_pt1 | contig 13916 bp, 10 predicted proteins | sample C33_3DmetaG_FD_165048 | JGI IMG/M metagenome (GOLD analysis project Ga0222714, IMG submission 165048) | Estuarine water microbial communities from San Francisco Bay, California, United States - C33_3D | ecosystem: Environmental > Aquatic > Marine > Unclassified | place: USA: California... | reverse complement strand
AACTGGATCGAGGGCCCACCCGACGGCATGCATCACGGGCCGTCGGGTAGGTGGCCTGCCAATATCCGCGTATGAGACGCCACCCCCGAAGAGTCGCCGGCGCAGCACTCGCGGCCCTGGCTCTTTCCGCGGGAACTGCCGCGGCCTACGACGTGACCCCCACGCCCACTGCGGTGAACTTCGGCACCGTGGCGCCCGGCGTGGCGACGTCGGCGCAGTCGGTGACGTTCACGAACCCCTTCTACAACCCGTCCCCGCCAAGCGTCTCATACAACCTCGCCTCACCACCCGTGGTGATCACCGGCGCAGACGCCGGCGACTTCGCGGTCACCTCCGACTGTGGCGCGCTGCTGGACGCATCGTGCACCGCGCAGGTGACGATGACCTCGACGGCGACCGGCCAGAGGGATGCGGTCGTGCAGTTGGTCGGATCCACGGGCACCGTGCTGTCCGCGTCCACCCTCACCGGCACGGCCATCGCGTCACCATCGGTGATCGCCGCAGCCCAGAGCGGCTTCGCCAACCCCACGGTCCGCGTTGCGACCTCGGGGGTGATCACCTTCACCAACAACGCTTCCGTGCCGATCCCGTTCGGCGCTGCATCCATCGCGGGCAGCAGCGCCTTCACCCTGCCGGCAGGGGGTGTCAATACCTGCACCGGGGCCACCATCCCCGCAGGGGGCCAGTGCGGAGTGCAGGTGACGTTCCTGCCCTCCGCGGCCGGGACCGCGTCCGCCACGGTCTCCATCGCCAGCACGGGGCTCAGCAGTCCGGCCACCGGCAGCGTTTCGGTCGTCGCCAAGGCGGCGGCCGCCTCCCTTCCCTTCTACAGCGGCAACGTGCGGATCTGCCACTCCGGGAACGGGCGCAACTACGTGCGCATTGCCCCGAACTACCGGTCGATCGTCGGCGGCTCGGGGCATGGGGGGCACGCACACGACGTGATCCCCGCGTTCAGCTACCCGGGCGGCACCTACCCGGGCAAGAACTGGCCCCCGACGGGAGCCCTTGCGAACTCGTCCTGCGTACGGTCGCTGATCGCGGGGACCCCCACGGCCACGGGCTCCCAGCTCAAGCCCCCATACCCCCCTGTGCAGGCCGTCGTGGACCTGTGCCACGCGACCGGCCCTGGGGCCTGGTCGCGTGAGCGGCTGCCCGCCGACCAGGCGTATGCCGTCCACGGCCGCCACCCCGCGGACATCATCCCGCCGTTCACCATCAAGGGCACGGCGGGCGATGTGGCATTCCCCGGGCAGAACTGGAACGCCGACGGCCGCCGCATCCTGGGCAACGGCTGCAGCGCGCCGGAGATCGTGTCGACCGACGTACCCACCCGCTCGGTCACCCTCTGCAGCACCCCCGTGGACGGCCAGTACGCCAGGGTGTCGATGTCCGCATCGGGGGCGGTGTCCTACGCCCGTAGCCACCCGACGGCGATCGTGCCGCCCTTCACCTACCGCGACGGCTCGACGACCCGCCGGTTCGCGGGGCTGAACTGGTCGTCCCGTGGACAGGCCACCTTCGGAAACGGGTGCGTCGACCCCGACCCGCCGCAGCAGCGCATCACGCCGTCCGTGCAGTGCGTGCAGGTGGCCGGGGACGGAACACTCACCGCGTACTTCGACGTGTCGAACCCCAACGCGTCCACCATCCTCATACCGCCCGGGGCGGCCAACCAGGTGGCGGGCAGTGGCTTCACGCCCCCCACCCCGCCGGGTGCCTTTGCGCCGGGCAATGCGCCGCGCGTGCTCATGGTGACCGGGATACCGCGTTCGGGGAACGCGACGTGGACGATCACGTCCGGCGGTACCACGATGACCGCGGCGGCGTCCGGGCTGTCACCGGCCTGCGCGGTTCCCCCGGAGCCCCCGAAGGAGATCGGGGTCTTCGTCTCGTGCATCCGGCCCCAAGGAAATGCCTACGGGGTGGTGTTCGGATACGAGAATCGCGGCACCGCTCCGGTCACGATCCCGGCGGGCACGGACAACGCCGTGATCCTGGCGTCCGAGGCCACCGGCAGCGCGCCAAACCGGGGCCAGGTGACCACCTTCGCGCCTGGGCGCCATCCCTCGGCGTTCGAGGTGCAGGGCGTGCCGCGCGGCGCGACGCTCTCGTGGGTCATCGCGGTGGCGCCCATCGCCCCCGGGACGGACCTCGCGCAGGCCACCAGGCTTGCCGGCGCCACCGTTCCGGACGGCGCCCCGGCCTGTGCCACGGAGCCACCCCAGACCACGGTGATCCCGCCGCCCACCGGTCCGCAGCCGCCGAACCCCACGGTCCTCGTGCCGATCGGCGTGCAGGTCACCTGCGTGCGCGACAACGGCAACGGCAGCTTCGATGCGATCTTCGGATACACCAACGCGAACCCCGTGGCGATCAGCGCCCCGGCCGGGCCACTGAACCAGGTGACCCCATCCCTCGGGGCCACGGGGGACGACCAGGGGCAGGTCCAGGACTTCCTTCCCGGTGCCCTTGACAACGCCTGGGTCGCCCGCGGCGTTCCCGTCTCCGCCGTCGTCACCTGGCGGGTCGGTGGGGGCGGCGGTGCCTCGGCCTCGGCGGGCATCACCTCGCCGGCATGTCCGGGCTCGTCCACCACGGTCACGCCGGCGAAGCCGCCGACCGACCCCCTCGTGCCACCGGAGGTGTCCACGGCGAAGTCGGACATCGCGATCGGCGTGTTCGTGCAGTGCGTGCGCCAGACCGGGCGCACCTACTCCGCCTCGTTCGGGTATGAGATGACCGGCTCGGCCCCTGCAGGCATCCCCATCGGCAACGACAACCGCATCGGGCCCGCGGCCTACGACGGACCCCAGCCGACCACCTTCACCGCCGGACGGCACGAGGCCGTCTTCACCGTGGACAAGATCCCCGCCAAGCGCGCGGTCACATGGACGGTCCGCTCCCCTGACGGCTCCGTGGCCCGGGCGCAGTCGAGTGCCACCGGGCCCAACTGCACGGTGTCGCGGCAGCCCACGCTTCCCGAGCTCGGGGTGACCGTCCCGCCGACCGCCGGTCCGAACATCACCGGGCAGCCGCAGCCCCAGCCCATCGTGATCACCAACAACGGAACGGCCACGGCCACCGGCGTGGTCACGGTCGTGCCGCCCGCCCAGGGCCAGACGATCCAGACGACGTCATCCACCGGAACGGGGTCGGCGCGATGCTCGCTCGCCTCGGGCACCGGGGTAGTACGCGTGGCCACCCTGCTGCCGGGACAGTCCGCCCGGTGCGTGCTGCGGGTCACCGTCGCACGCTGCGATGCCATCGCGACCACGGTCCGCGCGTCGGCATCATCATTGCGCCTGAACGGAGGCATCACGTCGCGGTCGGGTGGCGTGGGCGGGCGCACGACATGCCGCGCCGCGGGCTCCGGAGTCACCGGCTAGGGCTGGACAGCACACGGACGAGCGTGGGATCCTGCGCTCGCTTCCCTGGCCCACGGGGGTGACGTGCGCGCTTGCCCCCACATTCGGGAATGTGGGGGCGCGGCGGCCCGGCAACGGGAGCACGGAAACGCTGCCACCGCTGGGTGGGTTACGCGCCGCGCGGGGCCGCGGAGCCAGTGCCCGTCGCGGGGCTCCGAGGGACGACGTAGGACGGCCGTGCCGGGCGTGCGATGGAAAACGGATTAGAAGCCCCGTGCCGGCCGCGGGGGCATTCCCTCAGCGGGTGAAGTTCTTCGCCTGTGCGCCCGTAAGGTTGAGCGCAACCGCGGCGAGGAGCAGGCCGGCCCTCCAGACGCTCAAGGCTCAGTTACCCGCACGGGTGGGCGACATGCACCGGGCCGACGGTGCCGCCGGTCGCCGCCCTGCGTGACGCCTCAGGTCGTCTGCGCCCACCCCACGGTGATACCGAAGGCGTTCAGCTGCGCGAACAGCGGATTCGTGGGCGTCACCGGCTGCGTTGCGTCGCGTGGCACCTGCCGCACGATCACCAGCTCCACGTTGCGCTGGGCGGGCGTGGCGCGGGTCTTCCGGAGATAGCTCACCAGCACGAGCCTGGCGTTCCTCCGGTTCTGCCCGGTGGTGTCACCGCCGGTGAAGCGCATCTCGCGCGTAGTGGGCCACGAGATCACGGGCGCCGAGAAGTCCTGGCCGCGCAGGGTGCGATACCCCAGCGTCGACCCCGGCAGTTGCTCAAGGCGCTTCTTGGTGCGCGCATCCCGGAAGATGAACGTGAGGCTCGTCCGGCATGACGCATCGACGTCCTGGAAGATCCTGATGCGCGAGGTCACCTTGACGGCCGACCGGCCGTTGGGCGCCTTGGCGTTCTTCCAGGTGCGCTTGCCCTGCTGGTAGAAGGTGTTGGCGCAGGGCGCGGGCGTGGCCGGCGTGGGCGGGGTGACGCCCGGCGCGGGCAGCACCGCCACGCGGTTGGCGGTGACCCCATCGGCCACCGTGAAGGCCCCGGCGGCGTACAGGTTGCCCCGCGAGTCGGTGTGCATGTCGTACACGGTGCCGTTCATGCCGCTGCCCACGGGGGCCCAGGCCGATCCCGTCCACCGGGCGATGTTTGCGGCGTTGGTGCCGCCCAGCTGGTCGAAGTCACCACCGGCGTACAGCGTGCCCGCGGAGTCGAACCCGAGGGCACGCACGATCGCGCTGCTGAAGGCCGGGGGCGTGCCCACCGCGGTCCAGCGCGTGCCGTCCCACCTGGCCACCGAGTCGGCCGACACCGCGGCGATGCCCTGCTGCACGGACGTGAAGCGGCCCGCCACGTAAAGGTTGCCCTGGGCATCGAAGGCGAGGTCCTCGACCCAGGAATCCTGGGCAGTTGCACCGATCTTCGGTGCGATACCGCCACTCAATGCCGACCACTGCGTGCCATCCCAGCGGGCGATGCGCGAAGTGCCGGCAACGCCATTCGCGGAACTGAACGCACCGCCCACGTAGAGGTCGCCGTTGGGTGCGAACGCGAGGGCCTCCACACGTCCGTTAAGCGCCGCGTTGGCCCCGAGGAACTGCCAGAAGGGCGCTGGCTGGTCCAGCCGCCAACGGCCGATGTTGTTCGTGGCAGTGCCGCTCGCCACGGTGAAATCGCCACCCGCGTAGAAGGCGGTCTGGCTCGCGGCCATCGCCCAGACGGAGTTGTTCACCCCCTGCGTGAGTGGCTGGAACGAAATGCCATTCCACTGGGCGATGTTGGACACGGGGGTCACGCCCCCGGCGGCGAAGCTGCCACCCACGTAGCGCTGGCCCCCGGGTGAGACCGTGACGGCATACACGGGGCCGTTCATCCCCACGGAGAGACCCGACCACGACGAGCCCGTCCACTCCGCGATGTTGCTGGCGGGGGCACCGCCCGCGGTGGTGAACTGGCCACCCGCCAGGACGTTGGATGCGGCGTCGGTGGTGATGTCGTTGACCGGGCCGTTCATGCCGGCACCCACGGGCGACCAGATGGCGGCGGACGCGCCAGCGGGCAGGGCGACCGCGGTGGTGGCGACCAGCGCGGCAATGGGTCGAAGGTAGCGCTTCATTGCGTCATCTCACATAACGTCATTAGCCGCTGGCAGCGGAAGCTAGCACACACGGGGTCGACGTAGCCTCATTGGTGAGGCATCTCAGGGACCCCGTCGAGCGCGTGGTGGTGTTCTGCGCGGACGTGGTGGCGGCAGGCGGTCCGGCGTGTTCGGGTCATCGGCAACGGGGGACGAGGGTGCCGCTATCCGGTGACCGCGGTGCGCGAGCTGGTGCGCGGGATCCGCACCCGCTTGGCAGACGACGCCACCACGGTGCGCCCCGCCAGGGCGCGCGTGGTGATGGTCCAGCGGCCGGCGGCGAGGCGGATGGTGCAGGTATAGCCGCCCTTTGCCGTGGTGCAGCGGCCGCGCGTGCGCAGGGTCTTCCGTGCGTGCGACCGGGCGCTGCGCGAGACCACGCGGGTGGATGTCGCCGCCTGGGTGACTGACGTCGCACCGGCGGGGAGCCGGCCCCTCGTGACGCAGCGACGGGGCGTGCAGGTGGTGCGGCCGGGAAGCTTGGCGATTCGGGTGGTGGCCGGTGCCCCTCCCGATGACGACGATGTGGGCGATGCCGTGGGGGCGGCGGGTGCGGCGGGCGGCGCGGGAAGGTCCACGAACGGCGAGGCGATGTACACCACCCCGGACGCCAGGCTGCCCGCTGGTGCGGGGCTGCAGGTGCCGCTGGGCACCGGCGTGCACGTGGGGTCGCCTCCGACGTCGGGGTCGCCCCACGTGACCACCGCTCCCGATGCGGTGATGGCCGCGCCCGCACCGTTCGTGGCGAACGTGCTCGCAACACGCTCGAGTGGCCCGCCAATCGGGCTCGAGGAGTCACCACCGCGCGGCGTGGCGCCCCAGGTGACCACCGAGCCGTCCCGCGTGCGGGCGAAGAAGGACTCCTGGGCCCACATGATGTCGGTGACGCCCCCGGATAGCGCGCCGGCCGGGGCCGGCGTGCAGGACCCCGGCGTGCACGACGCGTTTCCGCCGTAGCCCTCCGCCCCCCACGCCACCACCGATCCGTCGGACTTGAGCGCAGCGAAGGCCTGATTGGTGGCGACGATGGACACCACCCCGCCCGCCAGCGATCCCGGGGGTGCCGGGGAGCAGAAGACGGTGGGAGTGCACGTGGGGTTGCCCCCGAAGTCGCCATCGCCCCACACGACCACCGAGCCGTCGCTCTTCACGGCCGCGAATGCCTTGTCGGTGGCGGCGATGGACCGCACGCCGGTGAGGGATCCCCCGATGGGCGCCGAGGAGTTGCCACCGGAGGTCGGGACACCCCAGGTGACCACCGAGCCATCTGCCTTGCGTGCCGCGAACGCCTCATTGGTGCTGTTCATGTCCACCACGCCTGAGGCCAGGCTGCCCGCGGGGGCAGCCGCGCAGGGGCTGACGCTCGCGCAGGTGGGGTCCCCACCTGCGCCGGGGTCGCCCCACACCACCACCCCGCCAGCACCCGTTATCGCCGCGAAGGCGTATCCGTTCGGCACCACGTCGGCGATGCCCGTCAGGGCTCCTCCCACCGGCGACGACGCATCGCCACCGGAGCTGGGGTCACCCCAGGCCACCACCGTGCCATCCGACTTCAGCGCGGCGAAGGCGTCGTAGGAGCCCCACACCTTCGTGACGCCCGATGACAGGCTGCCTGCGGGCGCCGGGGCGCACACGCCGGGGGTGGGAGCGCAGGACGTGTCGCCGCCGAAGTTCCTCTGGCCCCAGGCGACCACGGAGCCATCCGACTTCCGCGCGGCAAAGGCCTGATAGGTCGAGGACACGTCGGCCACGCCTGATGCCAGGCCGGATTCCGCGATCGGATGGCAGTCGGAGTCGCCCCCCGTGCATGCAATCGACCCGCCGTACGCAAGCCCGCCCCACACCGCGAGCGAGCCCCCGGCCTTCAGCGCGGCGAAGGCGCCGTAGTTGGAGAAGATGTTCACCACGCCCGATGACAGGCTGCCTGCGGGAGCGGGGGCGCAGTTGCCCGGGTTGATGGTGCATGCGGGGTCACCGCCGCGCGTGGGGCTGCCCCACGCCACCACCGAGCCGTCCGACTTGAGGGCAGCGAATGCCGCCTGGTTCCGGAACTCCTGGCCGCTGCTGTAGGTGCGGCTGCAACCCGCCACGAGAAGCGGGATGACGACGGCCACGGCAATCGCGAGGGGGCGCATGCTCACGGCTGAACAGCCTACAGGCGGCCGGCGGGGCGGCGTGGAGCCGCCGGCGTTGGCATGCACCAGGTCAACGAGGGGCGATGCCCACCGCCCACGGGCGTCAGGTCGGTGGCCCGAGGCCCGGGCGGATGTCCACCACCTCGAGGCCGGGGATTCCTGCGAAGTCGCCGGGGTTCGCCGTGTGCACGGGCATGCCGTTTGCCAGGACCACCGCGGCGATGAAGGCGTCGGGGGCGTGGGGTCGCACAGGACGCCCGCGATCACGCATGGCCCGGGCCACCCGGGCGTAGGCGCGAGCGGCCGCAGAGTCGAGCGGGATGGCATCGAAGTCGCTCTCGGCCTGCTGCAGGTGGGCCTCGCGACGGGCGCGCCCGTCGGGATGATCGGTGAGCAGTGGCCCAGCCGGGAGCTCCGCGATGGTGACGGCCGAGATGCAGCCCACCTCGGGAAGCACCTCCGGCTGCACCACGCGCCCAGGCAGCAGCACGGCGCCGATGTCGAGCAGGCCCATGGGCGTGCCGGGCGTGCCGCGGCGCGGCTCGCATGGAGCAACCTCCATGGCGCGCAATAGGATCGCCCCGTGCGGAATCTCATCGCCAGATGGCACAAGCGGGTGGAGGGCATGCGCCCGCGCAGCCGCATCATCGAGACCGGCTTCCGCATGCTGGAGCGCGACCGCCACATCGCCGGGGGCGTGCTGGGTGGAGGGCTCGCCTACCGCCTCTTCTTCTGGACCCTCGCGCTCGCGGTGCTGGCCTTCGGGGCGCTGGGCTTCGCGCCGCCCGAGCAGGTGGACTCCACCGCACAGGAGACATCGCTCGGCGCGAGCGTCGCGGCGGTGATGGCCACCTCGGCGCAGCAGGCGCAGGCCGGACGCTGGTGGCTGCTGGTAACCGGCATCGTGCTCGTGATGTGGTTCGCATGGATGCTCCTGCGTGCCCTGCGCCTGGTCACCGCGAGCGCGTGGCAGGTGCACAGCGCGGGGCGTCTTCCGCGGCCGGCGAACGTGCTGACCATCATCAGCGTGCCGCTGGTATTCATCCTCGTGAGCGCACTCACCGGATGGATCTCGACCATATTCGGGCCGCTGAGCGGCGCCGCGGCGGCGCTCGTGGGAGTGGCGCTCTTCACGGGGCTCATCACGCTGGGATTCGGCTGGCTGCCGTCGAAGCCAGCGCCCCTGCGCGCGCACCTGCCGGGCGCCATCGTGCTGGCCGTGGGCATCCAGCTGCTCGGCATGGCGGGCGAGTTCTTCGTGGCCGAGCAGCTGGCCAGCGCAGAGCGGCTCTACGGCGTGCTGGGGCTGGCGGCCACGCTGCTGTTCGTGCTCTACGTGATCGGTCGCGTGACCGTGTGGTCGTGCGAGCTCAACGCGGTGTCGTGGGAGGTCTGGTTCGGGGACGACACCGGGCGATCGGGCTGATTGCTCCAGGCCGACCACGACCCCGGGAACAGGCGGCCCCGGCCGAGCCCGGCATGCTCCATCACCAGCAGCGCGTGGCAGGCGTTCACGCCTGATCCGCAGTAGGCGATCGATCCATCGGCACTGCTCACTCCCGCGACGGCGAACTGGTCGCGTAGCGCGTCGGGCGGGAGCAGCGCGCCCGTTGGGTCGAGATGCGCCATGCACGGGGCGTTCACGGCACCTGGGATATGGCCGGCCCGCGGGTCCACGGGCTCGGCGTCCCCGCGGTAGCGCTCCGGGGCCCGGGCATCGATCAGCACGGAGTCGGCCGCGGGATGCGCTGCGCCGGAGGCCGCCGCGGCTGCGACTGCGGCTCCTGACGCAGCTGCGGAAACCGATGCGACCTCATCAATCGACGCCAGGGCGGCCGCGGGCCAGGGCACCGGGGTGAAGGCCGCGGCGGGCCGGGCTCGCCCCTGGCCGGCCTCGAGCGGCGCTCCCCAGGCGGCGAGGCCGCCGTCGAGCAGGGCGGCGTCACGGCCGATGGCCCGCAGCATCCAGGCCAGGCGGGCCGCGAAGATTCCGCCCGCGGCGTCATAGGCCACCACCGCAGCGGCGTCGCCGATGCCCAGGGCGCCCATCGCCGCTGCAAATGCATCGGGCGAGGGCAGGGGGTGGCGCCCGCGATCGGGCGTGGTGATATCGGCGAGGTCCACGTCGAGGTCCACGAACACCGCCCCGGGGATGTGCCCGGCCTCGTACGCGTCGCGACCCGAGGGGCCCTGCAACTGCCAGCGCACGTCGGCCACCACCACGTCGGCCAGGTTGGCGCGCAGCCACGCAGCGTCGACGAACGGGGGCAGGGCCGGGGAGTGCCTGGGCGGCAGGCCGGTGGGGGCTGGGGCGGTCACGGACCCATTGATAGCCGATGGGGGCGATAGCGTCGCCCCGTGCCACGGGTGGTCGCGCACATGGACCTCGACGCCTTCTTCGCCGCGGTGGAGGTGCTGGATGATCCGTCGCTGGCGGGGCGCCCGCTGGTGGTGGGCGGCGACCCCGACGGGCGCGGAGTGGTGTCCACGGCGTCGTACGAGGCGCGGCGCTTCGGCATACGCTCGGCCATGCCGGCGGCCGAGGCACGCCGGCGGTGCCCCGACGCCGTCTTCGTGCGCCCCGACATGCCGCGCTACCGCGAGAGGTCGCGAGAGGTCTGGGACCTGGTGCGCGCCGAGGTGCCGGCCCTCGAGCAGGTGGGCATCGACGAGGGATACATCGACCTCTACCGCGCCGTGTGGACCTCCGGTGGCGCGCGTCGGTTCCTCGAGCGGCTGCAGCAGACCGTGCGGCGCGAGACCGGGCTCGACGCATCGTTCGGATGCGGGTCGGGAAAGACCGTGGCGAAGATCGCATCCGATGCCGACAAGCCCCGCGGCGTGGTGGTGGTGCCCGCCGGGCAGGAGGCCGCGTTCCTCGCGCCCCGGCCACTGCGCGCGCTGCCCGGAATCGGGCCGGTCACCGAGCAGCGCCTCGCCAAGGCCGGGCTCGAGAGCATCGGCGACCTCGCGACCCTCGATGACGACCGGCTGCGCGCTCTCCTTCCGACCTCTCACGCGGTGGACCTGCGCGACCGCGCGCGCGGCCTCGACGGGCGCGAGGTCGACCCGTCATCGAGCCCGGCGGTGACCATCGGCCACGAACGCACCTTCCCCGACGACATCGACGACCCGGAGGTGCTGGCGGGCCACGCAGAGCGGCTGGCCTCGCTGGTGACCGAGCGCCTTCGGCGCGACGGGCGCGGCGCGGGGACCGTGACGGTGAAGCTGCGCTACCCGGACTTCCAGATCCAGTCGCGCGCCGCGTCGGCCGAGATGGCCACCGACGACGAGGCCGAGATCATCCGGCTCGCGCAGGTGGCACTCGGGCGGGCGCTCGCCGACCGGCCGCCGCCCGTGCGCCTGCTCGGGGTGAGCGTTACGCGGCTGGTGCCGGGGGCCCAGCTGAGCCTGCCCCCGGCACCCCCCGCCTGACGGCGCGCCGCCGCAGCGGCGCGCCGCCCTCGGCCACTACTGGCCCAGCAGCTCCTTGCGGGCCGCCGCGGCGAACTGCTCGTCGGTGAGCGTGCCCGAGGCATTCATCTCGGCCAGCTGCGTGAGCTTGCCCACCACGTCGCCGCCCGCGGGCGGAGCCGCCTGCTGCGGCGGGGCCTGCTGACCGGCGTCCTGGTCGGCGTACTTCTGCTCCTGGCGACGGCGCACGTTGCCGCTCACCGCGGTGGCCGTGCCGGCCACGACCGCCGTGCGGCCCACTGCCCTGATAAGTCCTGGCATCTGCTGCTCCTCGTCTAGTCGCCCGCGGCCTCGATGGCCGCGAGAAGGTCGTCCATCCCGATGCGCCCGCTCCCCAGGAACACGCCGCCGCGCTCGTGCACGGCGGTCACGAACCCGCGGGCCCAGGTGTTCTCGTACAGCACGAAGGCCGCCACCGAGCCCGGCGGCATCTCCTCAGCCGCAAGGGCCATGTCGTCATCACCGAGCAGCCCCGGCCGCACGCCCTCGAAGGCCACCACGTCGGCGACCGGGCCCATCTCGGCCAGGTTGATGCCCGAGATCGTGCCGTCGGCGTCCTTGCGGATCACCAGTGCGTCGAGCACCTCGATGACGCCGGCATCCACCAGGGCGGCCATCTGTGCGAGCGCACCGCCGTCGAGGGGCGCGCCGGGCGGGAAGCCGACCAGGAAGTAGTCGACGGGTCCGAGATCGAGTTCATCTGCCATGGGGACTCCTTGGAATGGGCTGGCCCGATCACTCTAGGCACTCGGAGCGCGGTCGGGCGTGTGGATTCCCCAACCCGTCCGCCGGTATCGCCCACGGCGGGTGGCCACCCTTAGGTGATGAGCTGGTAGGTGCCCGAGCCGATGAGGAACAGGCCGATCACCACGGAGCCCCAGATGATCGCCTGCTGCGTGTGCGCCTGGATCCACGCCCGCAGCGACAGTGCCAAGGCGTGTGCGCGCTCCTTGCGCACGATGCTGAAGATCTCGAGCGCGAGGTACGTGGAGGTGGCGAGCAGCACGAACAGGATGAGCGCCACGACGCTGGCGCCCGAGGCGAGGTCGGCCTGCATCACCGAGGTGACGCCGGCAGCCATGAGGCCCCACGGCTGGAGCGCCGGCGCCAGGAGCACGGCGAACCAGAGCGACATGTTGTCGACGCTCGCCTCCCACTTGGGCGGCTTCTTCTCCTTGCGGGGACGCCCCTGGCGAGCGCGCCAGTAGAGGCCGAAGCCGATGAGCCCCACGCCGATCGCGACGCGCACGGCCAGCGCGCCATCTGAGGGGACGGAACCGCTCGACGGCGGGTCCCCGCCCGTGAGCAGCAGCGTGGCTGCCGTGATGATCGACAGGCAGAGGAACCACCCGAGGATGAACGCGGCGCCCTTCGCGGTGCCACGCCGTGAGGTGAGGATGAGGATGAACGGGATGAGCGGCAGCGGATCGAATGCGATCGCGAGGCCGATGACGATGAGGTCGACGAACAGCGGGCACCCTCCCCGGGGTCCGGCGCAGCGTACGTAATCGGGCTGGGCAGGTGGTAGCGCCACGCCGCCTACGCTTGGGGGGTGCGGATCACGGCGATCTCCCGCAGGTTCCAGTGGGTGCGCGAGCCCGACGTGCTCGTGGCCTTCGCCGCCCTGCTCGGGGTCATGGCCGGCCTGGTGCTCGCCGCCAGCGGGCAGGGCACCGCTGCCAACGTGGTGTGGGCGGTGGTGACAGGGTCGCTGCTGATCCCCCTCACATGGTCGGTCATCCGAACGCTGCTTGGCCGGGACGTCGGCGTGGATGCCATCGCGCTCGTCGCCATGGCCGGCGCCCTGGCCCTCCAGGAGTTCCTCGCCGGAGCCGTGGTGGCACTGATGCTCGCCGGCGGCAACGCGCTCGAGGCGGCGGCAGGGCGGCGGGCGCGGCACGACCTCGAGGCCCTCGTGGCCCGCGTGCCCAAGTGGGCCATGCGCCGGGCGCCCGGGGGCGAGCTCGAGCGCATACCGGCCGAGGCGGTGGTGCCCGGCGACGTCCTGCTCGTGCGCGCCGGGGAGATCGTGCCCGTGGACGGCCGCATCGTCGACGTGCCCGCACTGCTCGACGAGTCGGCCCTCACGGGCGAGCCCCTGCCGGTGGAGCACATGCCGGGCGACGCCGTGCGAAGCGGCGTGGCCAACGCAGCCGAGGCATTCGAACTCGTTGCCACCCGGCCCGCATCGGAGAGCGCATACGCGGCGATCGTGCGGCTCGTGGAGGAGGCCGAGAGCCAGCGCGCGCCATTCGAACGCATGGCAGACCGCTACGCGATGCTGCTGCTGCCGGTCACCCTCGTCGCCGCCGGACTCGCCTGGGCGCTCAGCGGCGATCCCGTGCGGGCCCTGGCCGTGCTGGTAGTGGCCACGCCCTGCCCGCTCATCCTTGCCGCCCCCATCGCGCTGGTATCGGGGGTGTCACGTGCGGCCCGAAAGGGCGTGGTGCTCAAGGGGGGCGTGGTGGTGGAGCAGCTCGCCCGCACCACCGCCGTGCTGCTCGACAAGACCGGCACGCTCACCGTGGGGCAGCCCGAGATCCACCGCATCGCCACGACCGGCGACACTCGCGGGGCAGATGTGCTGCGCCTCGCCGCGTCGCTCGAGCAGCACTCGGCCCACGTGGTGGCTGGGGCCCTCGTGCAGGCCGCCCACCGCGACGACCTCACCCTCACCGTGCCCACCGAGGTTCACCAGCTGCATGGGCAGGGCATCGAGGGCACCATCGATGGCCACGTGGTGAGCGTGGGATCCGCCGACTGGCTGCGCTCGTGCGGCATTGATCCCGACTCGCTGCTCGACC
>Ga0222714_10004356_pt1 | contig 13916 bp, 9 predicted proteins | sample C33_3DmetaG_FD_165048 | JGI IMG/M metagenome (GOLD analysis project Ga0222714, IMG submission 165048) | Estuarine water microbial communities from San Francisco Bay, California, United States - C33_3D | ecosystem: Environmental > Aquatic > Marine > Unclassified | place: USA: California... | reverse complement strand
ATCCAGGATGGCACCGGTTTGATCGGCCACTGGACGCAACGCGGAGACCAGCAGAGGCCCAATCGTGATGTTTGGCACAAAGTGGCCATCCATCACATCAATATGGAGCCATTCGGCGCCTGCCGCTATGGCCTCTCTACAGTGGTCCCCCAAGCGTGCGAAATCGGCGGAGAGAATGCTGGGGGCTAATATGGGCATGTGCATTGGGGTATTTTGGCGTGGTCTTTTAAGCTACCCATCGGCAATCCACGAATCAACTCACAAACGAAGGTAAACGAGGTAAAAAGGAATGATAGTGGCACAAAAAATAGGGGGCCGCGCTTTAGCGCGGCCCCCTATTAAAACTATCCAACGCCTAGCACTTTAATCCACCATCGGTGGGTTTCAAGTGGCAGCGTAAGAAGACTACATATCGTAGGTAATCCTTGCGATGCCCATGCGGCCCATTTGTGGGGCGCCAACAAATTCACGGTGGAAATTATCGGTGACGTTGGAAATACCAATGTCAACGCGAAGTCCAGCTGTAAATTGTTTTAGGTCGTAACCAGCTCCAATATCAAATAGAGCGTAGCTAGGAACGTTACCTACATAAGGTCCAGACAATACAGGGAATCCATCGGTGTAACGCGCAGCGGCATTAACCGAAAGACCATTTCCAAAATGGTATTTAAATCCTGCTGTTCCTTTTAGGGTTGGAGCATTAAGTGCTACTTCCAATCCTGTGCCTGGAGAATCCGTTTCTTCGTCGTCGAAATAGTCGTCACTTACTAACGACAGGTTTCCGAAAACAGAAAGAGCATCGCTTGCCAGGTATTGGAAGGCCATATCCGCACCATAGAAATTGACTTTACCAAAGTTACGGTAGGTCAACATGATTTCTGGGACGGCGCCAACACCACGATTGTTTTCAATTGGTTGAACGACAGCAACCGGCGTAGATGCAGAAGGTAACGCGCTTCCGGCTAGTTGAACTACCATGCCGGCAGCCTGAGCAGCACTCAATCCAAACGCTCCTAGCGTCGCGTTCAACTGAGCATTACCTGCAATACCTGCAGCGAGTGCCGTAGTCAAATCGGTTTTGAGATTGGGGACAATCACAAATGGCGTTTCCGTGAGGAGAGGTCCAATAAAGTTATTGCGTTGCGTGTAGTACACGTCAACGGTTGCGATCAATTTGTCGTTGATCATTCCTTTATATCCCACTTCAAACGTGTTTGTTATGGACTGTTTTAGCGGGCTGACATCCTGAAGATCTCTCACAGACAACGCATCAACCGTTCCAGCTGAGGTATTAAGTTTTGCTAAAATACCTTGTGAAAAGCCTGAAACCGTTGTTCCTGCAGCAGGACTAAGCAGCGCTTGCAATCCGCCAGCTTGAGCCGCATTCAGCGGCAATCCAGCTTGATTCAGCATAGCGGCTAGCGTAGCAGCTGGAATAGCAGCCAAACCAGCATACAACGCTCCATAGGTTGAGCCCAATGGGAGTCCAATGGGTTGAGGAGCGCCCAGCGCAGCTGGGTTTAGGCTGGAAGCAACCAAGTCCGTTCCGGCGAATGCGGTGTAAGCCGCATTACGCTCCCAAGTGTACCCGTCTGCTGCACCACGTCCACGAATATTGATACCCGTATTCGGAATCGAACCAGCTACAATGTTCAAGAAGTTTGAGTTCGTACCTGGAGATGAGAAAGCGCGGTTAAACGTTAAGCGGAATGAATTGCGATTGTTCGGTTTGTAAACCACCGCAGCACGAGGAGATATTTGAAATCCATCCACAATACTGTTGTAGTCTCCACGCAGCGCTGCAGTGAAGTCAAGTTTTTCATTAATGGCCGTCGTTGATTGAACATAACCGCCAAATTCGTCGATGCCGTCATCCGTTTGGATGGTTCCTTTGGTGTCTGGACGAATAAACTCGAAATCAGCCCCGAAAATAAGGTTGTGTTTTCCTTCAGCCAGATTCATTTCGTACTGGGCCTGCCCAACCAATTGCGTGCTTTCATCCACAACAGGGAAAGCGCCGTATACAAACGAATCACCACCCGTGTTTTTGTTCAGATAGACCTGTGCAAAAAAGTCATCGAGGTTTAAGCGCAACTGACCGTAGGTATATCCATATCCGTCAGCCTGCACCGTTCCAACGCCGGATAAGACGGTAGATTTCAATCCCGAATAGCCCGCGTTCGCTGATAGGGTACCGGTGTCACTGAATCTATATTCAAGCGCTCCGTTGATATTCTTTTTCTCAAAATCCGTATCCCTAACCCCATCCGCTGCAATCTGTTGTGCATCTTCAGCGTTGTTAGGATCGAGTGCCCAGTCCTGCGCCTGCGTGTAAGCACCGGTAATTTTGTAGCCGATTTTTCCGCCTGCTCCTAGGACACCGGCATGTCTAAACTCGCCACCAAAAAGGCTTTGCTCACCACCCATAATGGAAATGGTGGTGCCGGGATGTGAAAATGGATCCTTGGTTATGAAATGAACAACTCCTGCATCAACACCCGCTCCGTAGAGCGCAGAACCAGGGCCGCGGACCACTTCAACGCGATCGATATCCGAGCTCAAGTTACCCATAATGGAGTAAATGTTCACAGCCAACGAAGGCACGGCGGCTTGACGGTAATCCGTCATAACATACGTAGCGCCTGAAAAGGCGTTGTTGAAGCCACGCAAAACGAGCTCGCGGCGGTCAACCCCGGTCTGCTGCATATCTACACCTGGCGTCGTGCGAAGCGCTTCCACCGATGAAGGAGAAACTTGGCTTCTTATTTCATCACCGCTCAAAACAGAGATGGCAGCGGGAGCATCCAGTACTTTTTCCTGTCGTCTAGAGGCCGCGACAACAACGGTATTAAGTTCAAGCCCGGTTTGGCTCAGAACGCAATCAACCGTAGCGGTTGCTCCTGAAGTAACGGTAACTTCTTTCTCGCAATCCTGAAAACCAACGAATCGGGCTCTGATGGTATAGGATCCAGCTGCGATGGAGAAACTGTATTTACCATCCAAGTCGGTAGCTGCACCTGCTTTGATGGCTCCAGAAGCATCCAAAGCAACGACGTTGGCACCGACTAACGCCGATCCATCTTCGTCGATGGTAATGGTTCCGGAAACTGTTCCAGATTGAGCGCTAACTTGGTGAGGCGCCCAAGCGACCATCAACAGAATTAGCATGCTACACATACGGAATTGCAATTTTGACATAGGGGTATATCCTGGCTATTGGAGAACTTGGTGAGTGTGCCTCTCTATATGAGCGGAATTGACTCTTTTTGATCAGTGTAGTACTTAATGTACGTATTTCTCTTAAAAACGGGAATAAACGTGATTAAGGCAAGTCGTTTGCAGTTTCTATTACATTTTCTTGGAAGTGGAAAATATATGCCCACCAATTGGAAAGTATTCCGGTTTCGGATGGGCCAGAAGCGTGTGGCAAATGACTGAACCACCATTTCATGTAGTTCAAATGGTATTCTGGGCCGCCCCACGTATCTGCATTGATGCTGTCTGCCTTTTCTTCTAAATGAGGATAATCCATCCACGCGCTTGCCGAGGACCAGACTGTTGAAAGATTATCGTAATCGTAGTCCTCCACACCATTTGGAGGGTAATGGCAGGACCCAACAGCAGCAACTCCGTTGGACTGGTGCGCATTAGCAGCGAACTTTGCCCAATCGGTAGAAAGGTCGGTTGTATCCCAGCCTCCCGACACCTTCTCCATGGTGGCCTCTGTTCGATGGCAGAGATTGTGGATCATTTCGGCGAGGCGTCTTTCGTATGAAAATCCCATAATCGCGAACGGCTTGCTGACTTCTACCTCTTCAAAAACGCCACCATTTATGTAGAATGCCCCTGGACCGGCCATAGAAGATTCCCAAAATCCCATGTAGGGGGCGCCAAAAATCCACACCTCATCCATTTCGCCGGCGTCGATTCGTTGGGCGATGTTATAGTTGGAAAACATAGCCAGGTAGTCGATCCCATCTGGGTCGTGACATGTCGTACGGGTTTCCCAGCACTGCTCAAACTCTTCTAACGAATAGACAAACCCGTCGGTTTTAATTGGAAAAACAGATTCGTCTTGCCACGATACAATGTCCAATCGAACTCGATTATGGCTTATTTCCGAAATAGCAGCTTGGTACTCCTCGGCTAAAGCTTTTGGATTTTGCCATCCAAAACGTTGGTGCAGAGTGGAATCCCCAACCACGGGGTCAAAATTGATTACAGCAACCTTTACCACGAGCGGCTCAGTTTCCGCTTGGGGAGAAGAACAGGCTACACCGGCGAATAAAAGCAGAACACCAGCTAGGTATTTCATTTGTTCAGGTTTGATGGATGGCGCAATGCGATTCCAGGATAGGAACCGAGCATTTCCGCACCACGCATAATGGGCACTCCACCCACAAATACATCACGGACTCCGGTAGCATAGTGATGAGGGTCTCCAAACAAGGCTTGATCTTGGACCTCATCTGGATTTAGAATGGCTAAATCCGCCACCATGCCTACTGCAATTTTACCGCGATCGGTGAGGCCTAGGCGGGAGGCCGGTAAGGCGGTCATTTTGTAAACGGCTTGTTCTAGTGTAAGAACGCGCAGTTCCCGGACGTAATAGGCCAATACCCTTGCAAATGCCCCATAATTTCTGGGATGAGGAACCCCCTCGTTCATAGCCGGAATTCCTCCATCAGACGAAATGCTGGTCATGGCGTGTTGCATAATCGTTATCACATCGTCTGGAGACATCGAATGAAAAACGCCAGAGCAACTGCCCGCAGCCACCAATTCAAGGGCGACATCAGCCGCATTTTCTACCGTAACTGGCAGTTTTCGGTCGATTAATATATCAGCAAGGCTCTTTCCATTGAATGAAGCATCAAATCCGCATCGAGCCGCGACAATCGTCGAAGGGTCAGCGCCGCGCTCTGCATTAATATGGTCAATCACGTCCTTTCGGATCTGAGCTCTCGTCGTCGGATCGTTTATCCGCCCCACCAACGCTTCAAAGCCACCATCTTTTGACCAATTCGGGAATAAAATGGTCAGCCCTGTGCTTGAAGCCGTGTAGGGATATTGATCGGACGAAACATCGACTCCGCTGGCCATGGCTTCATCCAAAAGGGCCAACGATTGCGATGCGCCACCCCAGCGGGATTTGCCAATCAATTTGTGGTGAGTTACTTGGACGCGAGCGCCAGCACTGCGTCCTATTTCCAACACTTCGTCCACGCTCTCCAATAAACGTCCACCCTCGTCTCGAATATGGCTAATGTAGAGGCCATCGTAGGTAGCCACCGGCCTGGCCATTTCAACTACCTCAGAAATTTCTGCAAAGGCTGCAGGCGTGTATTCCAAGCCTGAAGACAGTCCGAATGCACCCTCTCGCATAGCTTGTTCAACCAACTGGGTCATTTCAGCCAATTGTTCTGTGGTAGCTTGGACGTTATCCTCGCCAATTACAGCACTTCTGATGGAGCCATGGCCAATAAACAACCCAATATTGATAGCGGCCGGTTGAACATCGAGAGAGTCTAAAAAGGCTCCAATATCCAACGGGGAAGATCCATCTTGCCCGCCCATCGCCGTTGCAACTCCTTGTCGGACATAGCTTTCAGTGTCTCTTCGCTGGGAAATATCACTCCCGGCCCACGACTCTGAGGTAGCATGGCTATGAATGTCGATGAATCCGGGAGTGACCGTCATTCCGGTTGCATCAACACGCTCCACTGCCGTACGGTTGGTTAGGTCTCCGATTTCGACAATACGACCCTCTCGAATGCCAATGTCAGCGTTAAAACGATCTTTTCCGGAGCCGTCGACTACGGTGCCTCCCGCAATAATGGTATCAAACTCCGGGGAAGAGCATGCTGCCCAAAGCAGTAGGGAGACTAACAGGAGAGAGCCGACTTGGCTTTTGCGAATAAATCGGCTTTTGCGAATAATAATGGCACTCATTTTATTTCTCACCTCGTAGAACGGCTCTCCCAGGAGTGGCACCCGTATGTTCGCCATCGCGTAGAACGGGTACTCCATTTACCAAAACGTGAGACATTCCTGTTGCCAGCTGGTGAGGTTTTTCAAATGTGGCGTGGTCTTGAATCACAGCAGGGTCAAAAACCGTGACATCTGCGTAATTTCCGACCTGTAATCGTCCTCGTTTTGCCAGGCGTAGATTATCTGCAGGTAGGGAGGAGAGCTTCCGAATGGCTTCCTGTAGCGAGATAATTCCTTCGTCCCTAACATATTTGGCGAGTAAGCGCGAAAAGTTACCGTAAGCCCGAGGATGCGGATTGTTGTTCAAGTTTTCGCCCTCGGGTGCCATGGATTCCGCGTCCGAGTCAAAGGACATCCACGGCAGCGCGATCTGTTTTCTGACGTTTTCTTCTGACATTAAGAAATAGACCGTTCCAACGCGTGTGGAATCCGAAATAACCAGGTCTATCGCAACGTCTTCCGGTGTCGTGCCCCTTTCTACAGCCAATTCGGCCAGCGTTTTCCCGATCAAATAACGCAACGAGTCCTGTTTAAAGCTTACCACCATGACCCCTGAAGGTCCAGCTCCCAACCCTAAGTTTTCCCATTCATTCGTTGGTGTTCGCATTTCTTCAAGCACTTTGGCTCGAATTTCCGGGTCCATGAGTCGCTCCCTCCAAGCCCCGAAGCCCCCTTCCTGCACCCAAGGAGGCATGTGGGCATCAAGTCCGGTTGCCCCGGCTACGTACGTGTACATGTCAGCGGTAATGTGCTGTCCTTCCGAGCGTGCTTTTTCAATCCGTTCGATCACTTGATCCATTTTGGGCCAATTGGTCTCGCCCGCGGCTTTCAAGTGATACACTTCGGCCCGGATGTCAGCTTCTTTGGAAATCGTGATCAACTCTTCCAGGGCTTCCATCAGTTGATTTCCTTCCGATCGCATGTGGGAGATATACATGCCGTCGTATTCTGCCGCCACTTTGGACAATTCAATCAATTCTTCCGTGCTTGCATAAAAAGCAGGGGCATAAATGAGGGAAGAACCCACGCCCATGGCTCCTTCTTCCATCGCTTGCCGTACTAGGGCCTTCATCCGGTCCAATTCTTCGGGGGTTGGCGGCCTGTTATCGAATCCGATTTCGTGAATACGTACGGTTGTTGCTCCAACAAAAGATGCCACATTGGTAGAGATGCCCTGCGTTTCCAGCTTGGCCAGGTATTCGCGGAGCGTCGTCCAATCCGGGCGGTCATCTCCCGCATCATCCTTCATCGCCTCGTTTAATGGTCCTTCTGACCATCCTTCTCCAAACACTTCGAGCGTAACACCTTGCACGATGTCTCCCATGGACCGGCCATCTTTCAAAAGATTTCCTGTGGCCCAGCTCAACATATTGATAAACCCAGGTGCAATCGCTTTTCCACCGGCGTCGATTTCAACCGCTCCTTTAAACGAAGAAAGGTCACCAATAGCGGCAATGGTATCTGCGCGAATGCCGATATCACCTGAAAAGGGCTCCCCTCCATTTCCATCGTAAATCATTCCATTGGAAATAATTACGTCATAATCAGGCGCAGAGCAGCCCGCAACGGCCCATATGAATAGAAAGATGACAGGTACAATATGGAATGTGGATTTCATGGGTCTTCCAAGGTGATCGAAAAGAAAGGACAGACTATATAACCAAAAAAAGGCCCGATCCGCAATCGCGAACCGAGCCTAGAAAGAAAGAGCTGAGAGGGAGGTTCAGCTGTTTTCCGGAGGCAATTAACGAAGGAATTCAAATTCGCGCAATAGACGCTTGGTTTTGAACGAAATTCGAGGGCTAGCCCTGCGATTTACGCCCTTCGCCACTCTATTTACGCACTACGATCTACGCCCTACGCACTACGACTTACGCCCTTCGATTTAAGCTCTTCGATTTACCATGGTCGCGTGGGATTGATCGGTACACATCAAAAGAATATCGCTGATGTTCACATGAAGAGGTCGCGTCGCGCACCACGCAACGGCATCGGCTACATCTTCTGGGGTCAATGGCGTCATGTTGGCATATACTTTATCCGCTCTTTCGGCATCCCCATCAAACCGCACCATAGAAAACTCTGTTTCGACCAGGCCTGGATCAACCGAGGAAACCCGGATGCCGGTCCCGTGCATATCCATTTTCAAGCCTTCATTCCACGCCTTGACCGCGTGTTTGGTCGCACAATAAACGGTGCCGCCAGGATACACCCAGTGGCCCGCAGTAGACCCGATTTGAATGATATGACCAACTCCTCTTTCCACCATGCCCGGAGCAATTGCGCTGGTGACGTGAATGATGCCCTTGACGTTGGTCTCCAGCATGCCTTCTAAATGCTCGATGGACGTTTCATATCCCTTGCTCAGTCCCAATGCCTTTCCCGCATTATTGACCAAGATCTCGATGTTTTTCCATTCATTAGGCAACTGTGCAATGGCATCGAATACTGCTTTGCGATCGGTTACGTCCAGCGATAAAGCAAAGGTTTTGACCCCGAATGTTGAACTGAGCTGTTCTGCAAGTTCTGCTAACCGATCCTTTCTTCGGGCCGTCAGAATTAGATGGGCTCCCTTTTCTGCGAATATCTTGGCGCACGCCCTTCCAATTCCGGAAGAAGCGCCCGTAATGAACACTATCTTGTTTGTAAGGTTATACATAATGCCTTGATGATAAATACTCGATGTCTACATTTGGGATTCTAACAGGAAGATACACTTGTCAGAAGATACAGTAGTTGGAAAATGCAGTAGGGGTGGGAATATCATGAATCGATGGGATGTTCGAAGCGCAGTTTGTTTCATTGTAATGTGTTGGCTTGTGCAGTCATCATGGGCTTTTCAGGATAAAAAAGAGGCGATTGTTGTTGGTGCATCGCACGAAACCGCCCCTGGGAAAAAGTCGACAGTTCACTGTAAGGATGGCTTCGCTGAAGTTTTTCCCTGTGAAAACGTTCATCTAGTAGGCTATTTGTCCATACAAGAAATGGGCGGACCCATAGGTATCGGACTAAATGACGGATGGGGATGGGTTGATCCGGATACCCAAAAAACCTATTTCCTTGTCGGAAGGGAAGATGGAATGGCATTTGTAGATGTATCAAATCCTGAAACACCGGTTTATGTGGGAGAATTATTGCGTACCACAGGAACGTTTCCAACGGTATGGCGCGATGTTAAGACCGATGGGTATTACGCTTTTGTAGTCGCCGATGGCGCGGGGCAGCATGGCATGCAAATTTTGGACCTCAGAAAACTTCGGAGTTTTGCTGGAACGCCGATTTCGTTTTCCGCCGATGCCTTATACAATGGATTTGGTTCAGCCCATAACATCGCCATCAATGAAGCATCGAATCGAGCCTACATTGTTGGGTTATCTGGAGGGCCCAACACCTGTGGCAGAGGGCTTCACATCCTGGATATCGCCGATCCGCTCCATCCCGTTTTTATGGGTTGTTTTGCTCATCAGCAAACCGGCAGAGCGCTTACCGGGTATACGCACGATACACAATGTGTAATTTATCGAGGGCCAGACTCACGCCGGCAGGGTCGTGAAATTTGCTTCAGTTCAAATGAAACGGCTATCTCCATCGCGGATATAACCAATCCTCAGTCGCCCATTGCGCTTGCCAAAGGGACTTATCCCAACTCCGCCTACGTCCACCAAGGATGGCTGACCGAGGACCAGGCATACTTTGTGCAAAACGATGAACTGGATGAACGTGGATTTGGAACGAATACCACCACGTATATTTGGGATGTAGCTGACCTCGATGATCCTGTGTTGGTAACACGATTTGAGAGCGATATCTCGTCTATTGATCATAATCTGTACATTCGAAACGGGTTTGCATACCAAGCCAACTATACGAGTGGCCTTCGCATCATGGACGTTAGGGATCCGCTCAACCCTTCGATTTTGGGTTGGTTGGACACGACTCCGCTATTCCACTCGCTTTCCTTTGACGGCGCTTGGACAGCCTATCCTTTTCCGAACAGCGACCTGGTGGCGATAACGAGTAGAGGCCAGGGTCTTGTTCTGGTCAAACCAAGTTCGCTTCTAGGAACGCGATTTAAAACGGGACCGGTCATCGCGTCGAACAAGGGGAGTCTAACCATTTCTTGGGGGATGGATTTTGAAACCGATGTTCAACACTACGATATTGAGCAGCAGGGCGAGTCAGGTTCTTGGAAAATAGTAGCGACAACGAGTGTTCAAGCGGGGGTCGGCGGGAAAATCTACGCCACCCAAGTAAATGTCGAACCTGGGGTGTACCGGTTCCGCATCGCAGCCCGGTCGGCAGATGGTAGTGAGATTTTTACTCGCGACGAACAAGTCGTTTTTATAGAAGGTTCGTATCGATTGGATGCGCCATTCCCGAATCCCACCTCCGATATGAGTCGTTCGACCCTCATTGTAGCGGAGAGCCAACGGATCCAAATCGACTTGTTTAATGCACAAGGGAGGCGCGTTAAATCTGTTTTTGATGCGACGCTTCAGGCAGGCACGGTCTTACCCCTTTCTGTTGAGATGGCGGATTTATCTCCAGGGATTTATTTTTTACGGGTGAATGCAGATACCTTTCAAACCGTTAAAGAGATTGTGGTGCTGAAGTAAGTGCACAAATACCCCCATTTTTCCATAACGACGAACCCTAACCGCTCACGAGTAGGACGAACGGGGATTTTGGTCCTGTTGTGTTGGTCGATTGGATGGCTGGCTGGTTGTGAGTTGATCGGCGATGATCCAACACCGGGTGTATCGGATGTGACCGACATCAAATATGAGGAGCACATTCAGGCTATTTTCAATCAGCGATGTGTTTCATGCCACGCGGGTCAGAATCCATCCGCCGGATTGCGATTGGAGGGATGGACGTGGCTCATTCAAGGCTCTGATTTTGGAGAGGCGATCATTCCTTTTTCTTCAGAGGATAGTCGCATGGTGAAAATGCTCACATCAACGAGCATCACACCGCATCCTAAGGACGTAGGCAAAAGCACGCTAACCGACGATGAAATTGGCTTGTTGAAGCGATAGATTGACGAGGGAGCCGTTGGACCTCTTGGCGCTTCGCCTTTCGCGAGCTCGTTGAATTTGCTCTATGTAACCCACGAAAGCTCCCCCAAAATAACGGTTTTCGATACCGACGCGTGGCTTGTGGTGCGGTCCCTCGACTTGCAAGATTACGGGTTTTCAGACCGTTCGAGGGCCTACCATGTCGCTGTCGAGCCGGATGGCTCCTATTTCTACGTTTCAATTGGAAGCGCGAGGGCAAGCGACAAACAGGTCGTAGCCAAATTTAATCGCCAAAATCAGCTCTTGGCCCAGTATGAAATGCCCAATCCAGGGTTGCTGGCGCTCCATCCCAATCAAAATGTCCTGTACGTTAGTCGAACTGCAGAATCGTCGGATCCGAGGTCTTTGGTTGAATTGAGGCGAACCGATTTTCTTCCGTTGCACATTCCCATGAGTTTTGCCGGAAACCGCGCTTTAGCCATGCGCCCATTTGGAGATTTTCTCTATACCTCTAGCATGGATGTCGACCAACTGGCGATTGTAGATCTATCGAACCTAACCGTCGCCTATGTGGATATTACGGGCATTCGCCAAGGCTTTAATCAATTTGCGGTTGGCCCAGCGGGGAATCGAATGTGGGGAACGGGTGTTTTCAGCAATACGGTTACCCTTTTTGACATTTCGAATCCCAGTAAGATTGTGCAGCGTCAATCGCTGTTTACTGACGGCAGTCCTTTTGATTTAACCTTTATTCCAAATGGATCAAAGGTTTACGCAACGGTCCCCACTGGAAATCGAATCAAAGTGATCAATACGATTCTTGAGCTGGTAGAAGCTGACATTCAGCACCAGGGTCTCCAAGAACCTCTCGGTATATCCACCACTCAATCGGGGGCATACGTTTTCGTATCCAGCCGCAACCAAGGTGGTATTTATCAAGCTAGAAGGGTGTTTGAAGGAGAAGGTGCGCCGGGTACCATCTCCGTGATCGACACGGCTACCGACAAAGTGATCAAGGTGATTGAAGTGGGTTCCAAACCGGGTACGATGGGTTCTAGAATCGTCGTCCCCACGTTTACGCAGTAGAGGGTTACTGCGCTGAGGCGTTCGCTTTGTGTTTGGCAGAACGGAGCTCTAAAACAGTCATTCCAACCGACACCAACAAGCCCAGTAAGCCAAGCGCTATCACCCAGCCCTGTCCTTGCCACGAAGTGGGTAATGCCAACGACCGATCGGACTCTAGCCATGGCCAAAGGGCTCTCAGCGACCCGGCCATTAATCCAACCAAAGCGGCCATTGTCCAATCGTGTGCCTTTTCTAAAAGGTATTTCAACACCACCGCAAAACTTCCCAGCCCTACACCGGCTCCGAGGGCAAAAACGGCAATAACAGCCAGATTACGTTGGTCAATCGCTTCAAAAATGGGAGCGTACATTCCAATAACCAGCAAAACAAAGGCTCCGCTGACGCCGGGTAGTATCATAGCGCAAATGGCCAATGCTGCGGAGAAAAACACGGCAACCAAGCTAGGGTCACTGATTTCAGTTGGCGGAAGTCCCACCAGGTAAAAGGAAATAGCAGCCGACAATACCAAAACAAGGGCGTGCGCAACCCTAGGACTAGACATGCGAATCCACGGGATAGGAATGGTGCCTAGGATCAACCCAAAAAATAGGCTACGGCTGTGCTCCGGCCATGTATCCAATAGGTCTGGAATTAACGCTGCACCGGTTAAGGGAGCTACCAAAATACCTAGAATCAACAGGACCAAAAATCCCCAAGACACGCTAGATAGCAGTCCTTTAAAGGTTTTGAAATCGAAACGAACCAGCGCTAGGCTTGCTTGAAACAAGTCGCTTAAAAGGGAAATGAGCTTCTCGTATATCCCAAATATGAGGGCCATCGTGCCCCCACTTACGCCTGGAATTACGTTCGCGACACCAATTGCTAAGCCTTGACCGAATGTCGTTAGCCAGCCAAAAACGCGGTTTCCCATTCCGTCCTATTGATCGAGATCGAGCATACGGCGGATTTTCTGGTCGCCGTACAACTCAGGATAGGCACTGGGGAATTCATCCCGTTGTGTGGGATCTAAACGGAAGGCCATTTTTAACGACCGCACACTTTCTTCCGACTGACCCAACGCAAACAGGGCCTTTGCCTGATGAAAATACGTTTGAGCACAATCTGGTTTGAGGGATAACGCTGTTCTGTAGGCGTTCAGCGCTTCTTCTAGCTGCCCTGCTTCAAACAAGGTCTCGGCAAAATCCATCCACGCTTCGCGATTTGAAGGACTGACTTTGACCACGGTTCTGTAGGCGTTAATAGCTTCAGGCAACCGTCCTAGGTTATACGCGCAATCCGCTTTTGCATGCCAAAAATCAGCTGTTTCGGGGCTTAAAACCACGGCACGATTAAAATAGGCAAGTGCTTCTTCAAATCGCTCCATCGCATCGTAGCAGCAGCCAAGGCCATACCAAGCTTCCGAATATTCTTCGTCCACTTCAATGGCTTTTTCGAAATAGTGAATGGAGCTCTCATAAAGCTTGAGCTCTTCAAAGGCTAAGGCAATGTTGTAACACGTTGCGGCATCTTCGCCTTCAATTTCTAAGACACGTTTGTAACTAACAATCGCTTCCTTCAATTCGCCGAGGTTGGCCAAGGCATTGCCGCGATTGTAGTGTGCCGATGCAAAGTCATCCGAAATGACAATCGCCATATCGTATGAATCAACGGCTTCCCGAAACCGCTCAATCCGGTTTAAAACAATCCCTCGGTTGTACCACGCGTCGTGTGAGTACGGATCAATGTCGAGGTGCTTGTCATAGGCGGCCACGCTATTCGTTTCCTGACCCATTCGGTCGTAGCAAAATCCTAACTCGTACCACACTTCGGGATGGTCAGGAC
>Ga0222714_10004353_pt1 | contig 13925 bp, 21 predicted proteins | sample C33_3DmetaG_FD_165048 | JGI IMG/M metagenome (GOLD analysis project Ga0222714, IMG submission 165048) | Estuarine water microbial communities from San Francisco Bay, California, United States - C33_3D | ecosystem: Environmental > Aquatic > Marine > Unclassified | place: USA: California... | reverse complement strand
TTAAACTGTGTCAGTGGGTCTGACACTATTTTCAGGATCTTTGATTTCATAGACCTTTAACTTCTGGTGCTCAGGGATAATCTTCGTCAATTCTATCACAAGTAGACCATTATTGAAAGTCACTGTGCCGATCTCGACATCATCAGATAGATTGAATCCTCTTGCAAAACTACGAGTTGCTACACCCTTGTGTAGATATTCCTCCTCTGTTCTGCTTTTATCTCCTTTAGAATTAACTACCAGAACATTGCTCTGTGTAGTCACTTCAATTTGTTCTCTATCCCAACCAGCAAGTGCCATTTCGATCCTCCACTTAGTAGTGGATTCCCTGACAAGATTATATGGGGGATATGATTCGTTCACCGAGCCCATACCATAAGAATGCAATCTATAAAAAACATCATCTAGTCCAACACTGTATCTCTCAACAGCATCAACAACTGCATTAAGATCTTTTGTACTAAATTTTCTAAGTCCAGTCATGTTTGTCTCCTATTATAGCAAGAAATTTTACCAAACCCGTAGCATTTGGCATTAGTATTTACCATTACAATCTGAGAAGAGGACCGTAATTATTATTACTGATATCCGAAAGGGGTGGAAGGATAAATAACTATGGTTCACCTAAGAGGGAATTGATGAAAAAACTTCTACCTCTTATTATGCTTCTGATGGCGGCACCAGCACATGCCGATATTACACACAAAATATCAACATCAGTCCAGTTGACTGTTGATGCTGCTGCCTCTCAAGCAACTAGACTGGGTTCCACCTATTCGGTAAGTGGTTCTAATGTATCTGCTACTCTTGGCGGTCTTACTGCTCCTGGTTCGACAACTGCTGCGGCAACCATGAACTCTGGTACATACACCCAGACAACTGCTGGTAGTGCGTTTTCATTTTCCGAATCATTCAATCAGGGAGACGCAATCCCAACAGGGACAACCGTTACTAGCGGTGTGGCTCCATCCCTACCCGCATTTGGAAGTGTCACAACCACTGCTGGTGGCGTGGCTGGGTCTCTCGCTGGTATCGTCGATTCTGCTGGCACGATGTCGCTGACTGCTGGTGGTGCTGGAACTAGTGCTACTGGACAATTCGTATCTGAAATTACCATCAGATAAATATGTCTAGATTACAAGAAGCAATCGGTCTCGGGTTGATTCTTGGTGCTCTTCATGGGGCAGCGCAAGCTGTCCCAGTTGTACCAAATTTCACCCAGGGGTCTATGACCTCACATACAGAGACAACACAAAAAATTACAGAAACCATCAACTCGATGGACTACAACACGGGGTATCAATACACCGTAACTGGGAGTGGAATTACAGCAGCAGGGTCATTACAACCTGGCACTGGTGCTAATACTGTAACTATAGACGGCGTGACTTCGACATGGACAGGAATTACAAGCAGACCAACATTCACACAAACGACTCCAGGTGGGGCATTACAGTTCACAGAAACATACATTGGCCCAGGTCTAAGAAATCAGACAATCATTCAAAGAACCACAGAGGTTCAAAGTATTACGGACACTACAAGTATCTTCTCGCAGTAGGTCTAAGTGTGCTACTCCCGTCACAATCTTTTGCTGAGACTGTTGGTGGTGTATCTGCTACTGCTGCCCCTGTTGCTAATAGCAGTGGAAGTGTTACAAACCAAGCAATACAAGTTTTACAAGGTCCGTACATCACAAACACTTACGGTGGTGGGATCCAGTGTCAGGGACCTACCCTCAACATCACTCCTTATGTGACAGGTAGTGCTTCAAAGCAATCACCTTACGAACCATACTATAATTCCCCCGTCTATGATATGAGAGACATGGATGAAGATGGTGCTCCTGATAGTCCAGGTGCTATCTTGTATCAGGTTCCTACTAGAACAGGACAGAAGGATAACTATAACCTAGGTGTTGGTTTCTCTGCTACATGGTCTCGTCCTCTTGATAATAAGTTACAAGAACAATGTAAAGAAGCAGCTGCTGCTAATATCGATCTGATGAAGCAAACAACTGCTAATAAGAGATTGGATTTTGAGATTGCTAGACTAAAGAACTGTGGTGAATTGATGAAGCAAGGTATTCAATTCCACCCCAAGTCTCCATACTATAAAGTGTGTGCTGATGTGGTGGTAAACAATCCTCCAGGTCATGAACACCCACACGTCCATGCTATCCCTTCCGTTTCTTCCTCGGAAACACTGAACGAAGTGCCTTTACTGCCTGATTCATCTGACGCTGCTCTGCTTGGCGTTCCTTTACAGAGAGGACGGGAATAGGTTTCTTACGAATTACTGCAATCTTCTTCATCACTTTCTTGACCGTTGGTTTGACTGCTTTCAGTAGCACGTCTGCCAACGGTTTTGCTAATAGTGCCGATGCCGTAGCAATCACAGCAACACCACCCACCTGCATTACTTGACCACCAGAAGGAAGACCAGCAACAATCTGTTGTGGGATGGGGACTGCTTCTGTTAACTGGACACATTCGTTGCCAATCAATTCATAACCAGTAACCTTCTTCCTGAACCCTTCGATGTAAGTTCCAACAGGTTCTTTGGCATTCTGTCCTGGTGTAGGACACTGAACCACCGCAGTAGCAGGGGGAGTTTTAGGTATCGGCAACTCATCAATAGGGGGAGTCTTAGGTTCCTCTCTTTGACGAGTATCAATACCCGCAGGAGAAGTGAAGATCATCTGATTGGGTTCATAGTTAATAGGATTGAAATTTGGCAATCCTCCATCACAGAAAACAGCATTACCTCTAGGATCAGTCTGCTGTAGATCTCCAGTGTTTCTCGATTCAACGCAACCAGGAATATCAACTACAGGAATTCCCACCTGTTGCGTTACTGGAACAACAGGTGGGATTGATTGTGGTGGTTCATTTAACCAGACTGGTCGGATTTGTACATCCAACCCTGTTATTTTAATATCCCTTATTTCCATCTTTTTTCAGATATCCTTCTTCTTCCAACCATTTACGAGTCAGAGGAGTAAGTTCATAATCAGTCCACATAGTTCCAGCAGCACATGATTTGAGTGCTTTCATAGTCATACCCTCAGTTCTCCCTGCCCATGCTGCTTCTGCTTCCCATGGCCATGCAGACTTTGGATAAGTTTTTTCAACCATCTCACGCCAGAATGGTGGTACATCTTCTTCATCATGAATGATAGCAATCATAGAGTTCTTGATAGAACCTGCCATACAATCTTGTGCAGCGTGCCATCCTTCATGACGCATAACACTCATGAGTGTGGAATAACGTTTTACCAATGTGGCATTGAGAAAGAAGTTATTGCTGACAGTATGGTAGACACCACGATGACCAGGAGGGAAATACTTCTCAGGTGCAATGAACACCTTGACACCAATCTTGTCAAGTGCTGTCATCATCTCATTGAACTCAGTGCGAACTGGTTCCAACATGCCATGCTTTTTGTAGTATTTACCTACATCCTTGGCACTCTTAATCTCCACTACACCATCAGTACATTCCTGAAGGATTAGGCATCCAAGGGAATCCATCGTATAGTATCCCTTAGTTGGTTCAGCATTTATTGCCAATGGAAATGCCAAGTTGGCAATAAATGCCAATGGAATTGCCAAGTTATGAATTCTTTTTAATTTGTTCATCGATCATTTCGCCTTCACAATTTTTGATCATGGTGGCAAGGTCACCACCTACTTTCGCACCCTGGTCTTGTCCGAGCATCGCAACCCATCCAGCAGCCAACCAACCAATATAAGGAATGCCAGTAAACCAAGGAGCAGCCGCAGCACCGACACTAGCACCGACCATTCTACCTGCATTCTCTCCTCCACCTTCCGCCTTGATGCACTCTAGTTTTTTGGCAGTCAACTTTCCCAGACCATCACCTCCCTGAAGGTGTCTAGCACCATCCATGGTATATTCTTCTTTCGTTTTAATATCGGTGTGTCCACCAATACCGAAGAATCCATTTTTCTTATCGATAGTTTTATCGACACTCATAACTCTAGGATCGTTAGATCGATACTCAATTGAGTATCCTTCTTTGGTTGCATCTACTTTGTATGCTGTGTAATCACCAACAGGTAAATTGATGATGGGAAGTTTATCCATCTTCATCAAATGCCCCAGCACACCTAGGTGAGCAGTGGCAAATACAGTTCCCACTGAAAGTGCAATCCACTTAAATGATGATGGTTTCTCTTTCATTTTTAAAAAGGCAACTTAGGTAATCCTGTCGTCTTAGGAAGGGACGCACCACCTGGGATTGCACCACCAGTTACTGATGGCATCTTTGGAACAGCACCACTGATCATTCCAGGAAGTGCTTCACCAACAGAAGCTGTTGCTGCTTTGATTGCCTGCTCTTTAACAGATTCGACAATTGATTCTCTATTTAGGTATACATAAGCACCACCAGCAACGACTGCAGCAGACACACCAAAGGATGCCAATGCTAGTAGGTTAATAAGTTTTTGCATTTTACTGTCCAAGTAGTTTAATCTGATTATCTAAGTCACGTAGTTCAGAATAATACTCACATGGATATTCCATAGTGATTGGATCTTTATCAATTAGCATATCGGTTCGACACATTCCATTACCAATTTCCATATGCCCAATTATAAAAAATGTCATTAATATCATAAGTCTAAATCGTAGGCATTACAGGTGGCTCACCCCTATCCTCTTTAGCAGAAGAAGAGTTGGTGATTTGAATTGGTGCTTGTTCAATACGAATCGTTTGCGATGGAGCCGTTTGTGCCGCCGCCGCAATGAGTTTCTCAAGATCTGCTTTGGAGACACCACCGCCAGGTGACTTATACGTTCCGTCAGTATTCTTCTTTGCCGTCTGGACGCCAAAGGTAGCAAGCACCCCTGTAAAAACAGATGCGATGAAAGTCGGATCCAGTTTCTGTTCTGGGATGCCAAGTGCGGGCGGCAACTTAATGTAAGCAAGGGTAAGAATGCCACCAGACCAAACGAGGATGCCAAGACGCACGAAAGTGCTAAGGATGGCAAGGTGTTCCTCACTATCCCCAGCAGCATCCTTGAGTTTGGCAAGCATACCCTTCTTCTTTTCCGCCTCTTTAACCTCCTCCTTTGGAGATTCTTTAATTTCTTCTGCCATGATGAGCCACAATTAGGCTCTTCTATTTATGTTTCAGGAGTTGCAACTTTCTTTTTGCCGATATTGTACTTGGACTCCAGAGTCCAGTTATCTTTATCTTTGAATGCAATCACTTTGATTTGATTCAATGGTGCTGCATCAGAGATCTTTTCTTGACTGGAAGAATCGATTGTTACCAGTTCCCAGTCAACCAACAGTTGAATAATTCTATTGCGACGTTGCACATCGTTCAGAGAAAGGTTTGCTCTTTTACCATCAAGGGCAAAGAGTTCTTTAAAATGAACGATATAATATTTTCCTTTCTTGTGTAGGATATGGCAAGACTGGTAGATCTTTTTCTCTCGTCTAGATGCCACTCCAATTCTAGTTAGTGTCTCACGCACCTTCAGAAAATCATCGGGTTCCTTGAGAATCACTTGCACCATGGACTCTTCTGTCCATTGCACCTCTTCCTGCATCATCTGTTCTTTCCTCCAGTGTTCAATTTCTCTTTCATGTAAGTAAGTTGTTCCTGGGTCAGAATCCGCAGAGCAGATCTTGCCTTGTCATTACTGAACCCATAGTATTTTTTAACCGTTTCAAGATCAGTTTCCTTTTCTGATTTCAGAAAAGTGGCAAACCTTTTACGTTTCCTCACACTATTTAGAAAAAAGTGAAATTGAAGTTTGTTGTCTAGAAAAGAATTCATATTCATTTCATTAGACAGAAACACAGTATCTGTGTGTGCTGAAAGGAGTTTGTTGATAATCCATGCAGGATACTTTTTCTCCCATAGAGGATCTTCACCATCCATCAGATCATTTTTATTCATGTTGATGGAATTGAGATAATCCTTGAGAGGATAATTGGTATCGAAACTCAAATCAGTGCCTCCAGAGGTGAACCGCAGTTGTAATTAGTCACGAGAAGTTCTGTCTTCTTATTGTTCTGACGATGGACCATACCATACTGAAGCAACCAATGACGTTGATAGTATGCTTTGTATCGTTCCTGCAACCAGTCGTTTACGTTGTAGGTAATCATGAACTTGTGCAAGCAACCATCAACATGATCAGCAAAGAGATGGTGATCAAAGTTCCTGTGCATCTCACGATCCTTACCGTAGAGAAAATCCTTGATATCATAGGGAGGATCAAGGAACACAAAAACATCCTGACCAGGAGTTTGCAACAGTTCCGAATAATCTACATTAGTGATCTTCCAGTTCTGAATCAGTTTGCTATACTCCAGCAGCATCTCTGTACCACGGAGACTAAAGTTTTGATTTGATGCAGTGGGAGAGAACGAAGAGTTCTGAGTCAAACCAGAGTAAGAACACTTGTTCATCATCCAGAACATGACTGCTTGATCAACACCAGTGGCATCATCGATCTCATTGGCAAACTGGTTGAACACCTTACGGCACTCTTCAGTCTGCTTATTGAGGTCTGTCTTCAGTTTGAAGAGACGTTCGGAGAGTTCACCTGCATTATCACGCAGTTGGACCCAGAAGTTGTACAGAGGCACGTAGAGGTCATTCACCCACACAGAGGTGCCTGGGCGGGTCTTGGCAACGTGTAATGCCATGCTCCCACCACCAAGGAAGGGTTCACGGTATTCCTTGAATGCAGGGGTCCACTGGGACAACTGAGAAATTGCCTTGGTCTTACCACCAGGATAACGAAGAGGGGATCGATCAGTTGTACGCATCATCAGAGAAAATCCTTCTTAGAGTTGTTTTCTATTTCGTCAACCAGACCGTAGACCAGTCGGTTCACACTTTCTGCCATTATACGATATCCAGTGCCAACATACAACTGTCCTGTGACAACTGCTAGGGTGGCAGCACCCCAGAAGATGTAGTACCATCTAGATTTGACTTGGTGCATCTGATGCTTTTTCATTTGAATTCACACTCCATCATAATCTCAGTAAGACATGCAAGAGTATTGATCTCTTGATCAGCAGCAAATGCTGCTTGGTACTGATACTTGCCAATGATCAAAACTGCTTGAGCAATTGAGATTGGTTGCATATGAACATAAGTTGCTTCATAGATCTTACGAAACAGTAGAGCAGTATCGTTGTCAAGATTCTGAACTACCCACTTACGAACATCACCAAACTTCTTTTCTTTGAGAGATTTGATCAGTGCATTGATATTAAGATCATCTGCAGACGCAAGGATAGCAGAGTCAATTGCACCAGTGGCAGAATACCTCTGAATCTCATTCAGTGTGCGTCGAAAATCAGGAAAATATTTTTGTACTAGTTTTGCGACAACCTTGTCATCAAATTGTACATTCTCTTTCTCAAGAATAGTCCTGACACGGTTGAAAAATTGGGATGCGAGATCTGCTTTCTCGGTTCCTCTAGTTGTGAACTCGACCACTGAGCATCGGGAGTGGAGAGGTTCGATAATTTTGTTCTTGTAATTACAGGTGAAGATGAATCGACAGTTGCGATTAAATTCCTCAATAGACGCCCGTAGGAGGAGTTGTACATCGTTGGTTGTGTTGTCAGCTTCGTCAATAATGATGACTTTGTGCTTGCAAGCAGATGCTTGAAGTGATACGGTCGAAGCAAACCCCTTTGCTTGGTTCCGTACTGTGTCCAGAAATCGTCCTTCATCAGATCCATTAATTACAATATAGTCTGCACCCAGTTCTTGACAGAGTGCTTTGGCAACAGAGGTCTTACCAATGCCTGCTGATCCTGCAAGAAGCAGGTTGGGAATCTCACCCTTCTCCACAAACGATTGGAAAACTTTTTTAGATGCATCAGGGATGATGCAATCATTCACAGTCCTGGGACGATATTTCTCAACCCAGATAAAATCATTACGAGACATCAAAAGTTACTCCAGAGGTCGGATAAATTCATTACAAACAATGTCGGTGGCATGTAGAACCATCTTCATGTAGTCTACTGCCTTTTGCGGTTCAGTGTGATCCCCGCAGGTAAAAACGTCACAGACTGCCATGCCCAATTCTGGCCAAGTGTGAATGCTGATATGTGATTCAGCAAGCATAGCAACACAGGTTACACCCTGAGGTTGAAACTTGTGTGAGTTAAGAGCAAGCAGAGTTGAGTTGCATTGAACTGATGCATGATAAATTACATCTCGTATGTAACTTTCATCATCAGTAAGAACAGAACTGCATCCCTTAAGTGTAAAAAGAATATGTTTCATTCATCATAGCCAATCTGGTTTGCGGGATGGGTCACGAATATAATTAGATGCAACCCAAGGTTTGGATGCGATATACATCTTGTAAGCAGTAAAAGTGTCAATGCTTGTGTCAAGTTTGTACTCATCAGGCATTGCCCTCACAAATGTTGTTACTAAACGCACATCACCTTGAGGAAAAATTCTAGTTGCTTCTACAAGAGTGTTGTAGCAAGAATGTGATTTACCAAACCTTTGTCCATATTCTTTGCACAAGGCAAATCCGTGACCGATTAACCACCAAGCATTATGCACAGACTCAGATGCCCAGATAGTGCATGGATGATTACGAAAGGCACCCTTATCAGTATTATAAGGAGTGCCATCTACTTTAGGTATAGGTCCATAACCATGACCCCACTTTTCGGATGCCACAATAGAAAGCATTTGACAGCATTCTAGTGGCATCTTGACAACGTGCTTGTCAGGAAGAACCTGAGCACAAACGATTGGATTGGGGTCTGTTACGAAAATGTTCATGGTTCAAGTGCGATCCAATATTTGATATCATGATCGAGATTAGTGAAGAGTGCAACGTTTGCTTTGCTAATCTCAACCTTGTAGTTACCTTTGATCATACGAAGGTTTTCTACTTTGAAACAATAACAGAAATCATCATCGTCAGTTTCACCAACTGTGACACTGAATGAATTGCTGGTATCGTTCTTCTTATCTTTCACACAGACGTTGATGTTCCCATCTTCAGAATAAACACACAGATCAGGAACCTGATATACTGAGGATGCGTTCAGCAGTGCGGTAAGATCGTTGACTGACAGTTCAAATTGAACATCTACAGATGGAAGTTCAATCTCTTTGCTGGGTGGTTTGACAATAATGTCAGAGTCAGCATAGTAATATTTAGACTTAGATCTGCCTGCTTTAGTAGTAACAGTCAGATAGTCATTGCTTGTTAGATCGAAAATAGGATCATCAAAGAGAGAAACACCACCGAGGAAAATACCCAAATCGTAAATAGCAATTTGCTTAGAGAACTCTTCTGCAACAGTTGCTTTTGCAAGAATGTTCTTATTGACAGATAGGGTAGAAACGACATTTCCAGGTTCAATAACAATAGACTTGTTGATTGTACAGAAATTCTTCAGAATCAATTGAAGATCGTCACTAACTTTAACTTTACTCATCGGTTGGGGTACTCCTCACGTTGTGCGTTTTGATCATTAAAATATAGAAGAAGCAGTGCGTAGTGCAGGGTCTTCATAATGTCCCTGCGAGCAGTGCCTTTCTTATCGTACCGAGAAGCATACTTCAGAATATTGCTTCGGCAGAATGCCTCACCATCACCACAGGCAGCAATCAGATCAAGAGTCTGAACGTTGTCTGAAGAATAATGTTGGTGATAAGTATGCGAGATATAATCTCGCACCTCATTCAGAAGAGTTTCTTCGTTGTACTTCCAGTTGTGCATTTCAGTCATAATGTAACAGATGTATTCTATCAGAAAGGAGCTTCGTCGTCAACAGGTTGTTCCAGAGTTTCACCTGCATCAACTTTGGTATACAGTTCAAGGAAGGACTGTTTCACATCATCATCAAAACGATTGACACAGTTGGTGATAGATTTAATACGATCACCGAAGATACTGTATGCCTGAATGATGTGCACTAGACGACGAGTAGTAATGATTTCATCAACACCACCAGAATAGAACGTCTTACGAATTACGTCTGCCCAGGTGACAAGTTTCTCAATGAAGTCATCATCACAAGCATTGAACTTGGTACAGACATTCTTGAGAATACGAGTTTCTACTGACACAGTGGGATAAGACTGTTCAAAGGTGACGGGGAAACGTTCAAGGAATGCTTCATTCAACACGTTAGTGCCGATGAATCGTCCATCATCAGAACCCTGACCCTTAGTGTTAGCAGTAGCAACCACTTGGAAACCATCAGTCGGTCGAACATATCGACCAATCTTTTTCAGGAACACACCCTTACCTTCCAGCACAGACTGCAGGCACAGGATCTTGTTAGAGGCAAGGTCGATCTCATCTAGAAGCAGCACAGCTCCCCTTTCCAGAGCATCGACGACTGGACCGTTGTGCCAGACAGTATTGCCATCAACAAGACGAAAACCACCAATAAGGTCATCTTCATCAGTTTCGATGGTGATATTCACCCGAATGAGTTCCCTATTTAGTTGAGCACATGCCTGCTCTACACCAAAAGTTTTACCGTTTCCTGACAGACCAGTGATGAAGGTGGGATAGAAAATCTTAGACTTGATGATTTTCTTCAGGTCAGAAAAGTTCCCGAACGGGACAAACGTTTCATCTTTATCAGGAATAAAGTTCATATCTTCCCGAACGGGATCAACAGCAGGTGCATTGTAAGTCTTCTCCAGATTGTCAATATTGATTTGCCATTCTCCACGAGACACTTTGTAGTTTTGAATGCGATCACAAATCGTAGGATATGAAGCACCAAAGTGACTTGCTGCTGCTCGGACCTGTTCTGTTCCCACAGTCTTGCCAAAGTTATCAATCAGATACTCAGCAATTTGTTGTGAAGTCAGGGTGGACTTGGCAGGCATTGGTTCGTTCCTCTCGATTACTCTGTAATAATAGCATGAAAATGGGGGGCAGCAACCCCCCAGTAGACAGTATGTTAGGTGAACACTGCTGTCACACCGATCACTTGAGCACCTGGGTTTCGTGCCAGTGCGATCTCTCTGGCATGTTGGTAGTCTCTGCAGATTACAATCTCATCAAAGACTTTACCAGCAACATATAGTTGAACCTTGCACTTCATTAGAAGGTGATCTTCCAACCATCAGGAGTCTCAATGTGTTTTGCTCCTGACTCAGCATACTCTTTAACTTTCCTCACATCATCTGAAATGATTGGTCGGGAATAAACCCCACCCTCAGGAGTTGCAATCTGTTTTGCTCCAGTTGTGTTAAACACTTCTTCAAGTGCAGTAAAAGAAGGTTTGGTGATGTTTGCTTTCTTGTACTGACGATAGAAAACATCGCACTTGCTAAACAAAATTCGACCAACATTCTTACGAACGTTTCTACGTCCCTGCTCATCCAGATTATCCCACTCCTCATTAATAATCAATTCAAGGGCAGGTTGAATTGAATGGTACAGATTTCCAGCATCTGGAACTCGACCATCATATTTGTGAAGGTTGCTCCTCTTGTTTCTCCACTTACTCATAAGCAGTTCAACATCACCCTGATAATCTTTCTCCACGATATAAGTGAAGATCTTAGGCATTGACTCGGTGGTCAACTTCTTATAGTCGATTTGAGTTGTTTGCTTTGGCATGATTCTATTTTTTCAAAGTCTTGATTAAGTCAACAACTAGTGCTGTTAATTCTAATTATATGTCTTAGGGGTTTTTATGTCAAGCAATTTGTGAAATAAAATTGGTAAGGATCTTTTTGTTGGTCATTTTAGATCCCATATGTTTCTTGAATGCTTTTGTGAGTTGTGCTCTGCTGGCAGAATCACCAACAACAATTTCCTCAGTATCCTCACCAAGGGTTCGGTCGAAGGGAAGCATGTAAACGGAATCGTAACCAGCATCATTAACGGTCATCGATTTGTCCTTCTTCCACTGAGAATCAATCTCGTGGGGTGTTTTATAAACACCAAGGCAGTTCAGATACCAGTTGATTGAACGACGATCAATCAAACGAACTCCAAGAAGTTTCACATCAGGAATCAGTTTCTTCACATAATCAAGACAAGAACGAGTAATCTCGCAACCAGAAGTGTCAATTTCGGCAGTATAGTTTTTAGAACGTAGAACAGTACGATCCCACTGACGAACTTGCCGACCGAAGACCCGAAGATTAGTTCCTTCATCATTTTCATGGTATGCAGACTCCCTTACAATAGCACTACGAATCATGCAAGACTCTCCATCGGAAAGATACGTGCAAGATATTTTCTGGACTTGATTTACTTTTTTGAATCGTTCAATGATTGCAGGGGTCATCAAAACAGTGTCTGCAAGAGGGGTTCCACCCAGACCATACTTGTGACAGGAGTAAAGATCAGAGGAAACCTGTCCCCAGAAATACTTCACACACTTCTCAAATTCTGCTTTGTTGGACCTACTGCTGAACCAATTCACCAAACAGTAAGTATCAGAAACAAAGATATCATTGTTCTTAGGATTGTTGATCGACCTGCGACCAGGAAGAAGATCTCCATAATCCATACCCTCGGTGAAAGAATAAACCTCAAACGGAATTCCAGATTTACGGCAGAACCACACAAGGTTCAAAAGTTGTTTTGCAGTATCCTGCAACATGTTTGCCATGGAACCAGACCAGTCCAAGAAGAAGATCATGCCATGATTCTTGGCATCAGGAATGGTGGTGATTTTCTTGAATACATCCTCGTTCCATTTGTAAGTGTGGAGTTTGGACATATCCAGAACACCTGTGCGAGACACAGCACGGCGAGCATAACCATCTGCTGCCTTCTTAGACTCAAACTCTTTGACCAGATAGTTCACAGTCTTAATCGAAGAATCTCGGAACTTCTTCAAATTGTTTTCCATGTAGTTGGTAATCTGTTCAGTGTAATGTGTGCGGGTATGTGCTACCACATTTTGAACATGATTCCACTGAACATCAAAGTCTTTGATGACTTGAGTGTAATCAATAATGATAGAGTCCAGATTGTAGTCAGGAATCGTCAGATAATTTACATCACGAGAGGTGGTATCATTCAGACTCTTCATATTATCTGAGAGTGCCTTATCAGTCATACCATCACTGTATCCACCCTCAGGAGAGGCATCAGGGAGGTTCTCATCATCTCCAGTGGGATCTCCAGCAGAAGTCTGTTCCTGCTGCTCAGAGGAGGTCTCAGGGGTGTCCTGGTGCTCTCCAGAAGAATCATCGGAAAAATCCCCAGAGGTAGAATCAGATCCAGATGCAGAGGATTGGTTGTTCGGTGCTTCCTGCTTATCCTCTACGTTTTCTTGTGTGTATTTGTGAATTAGTTTAGAAACCTCAATGACATCAGCATAGGTTTCAGTTTCAGCAACCATCTCAACAAACTCACTCTCTTTCTCATTAAAGTTGAGCATGAGATAGTCACCAATCTTGAAGTGAAGATTGATACGATCAATCAAAGACAGTTTATTAGGATCGTTATTTTTAACGGAGAAAAAATCTTTCTTGAACAACTCATTATATCCGTTGAAGAAAGAACGATTCAGACCAGGATACAGTTTCTTGATCTTACGTTCGACACGTGCATCTTCAACGATGTTCAGATAAGATTGTGGAATACCATCCACATGCCACTCAACTGGAGTGTAGAGTGCATGGGACACTTCATGACCAACGAGAAGATCATACACATCGTTACTCAGATCCTTCCAGATAGGAAGGGTGAGAATGCGATTCTTCACATCAAAGGATGCCGTTGCCACTTTCCGATGCTCGATCAGAAGATCTTCGGTAGCAAGCAGTTTGGCAAGTTGACCTTTGACTTCGATGGACATGCGTTCCTCTCGTTTACCGTTCTACTATACGATGAGGTGGCACCCAGGTCAAGGGGGTGTGGTCACTTCTTGGACTGTCTATCAAGTTTCCTCA
>Ga0222714_10004352_pt1 | contig 13928 bp, 12 predicted proteins | sample C33_3DmetaG_FD_165048 | JGI IMG/M metagenome (GOLD analysis project Ga0222714, IMG submission 165048) | Estuarine water microbial communities from San Francisco Bay, California, United States - C33_3D | ecosystem: Environmental > Aquatic > Marine > Unclassified | place: USA: California... | reverse complement strand
TAACGTCGTAGCGCGCTTCGGGGCGCTCGAGGAACTCGCGATGGAAGTCGCGCCCCCCCGCCGCCCGGTCCGCGGAGGTGCGCAGCACGGTCCTGTGGTCGTTGCTCGGGAAGTAGACCCACGTGTACGCACCGTCCACGACGATGACATCCCCCGCCGGAACGTCGAACCGCATGGCGAAGAGATTCGGCCGGCCCTGGCATAGGCGCCCCGTGCCGGTCCGCGTCGCACCGAGGAGCGGGACGAGAAGTTCCTGGGTGAAGTCCGCGCAGAGCGTCTCGACGCCGGCGTACCGGGCCGAAGCCGAGTGGAGGATGTCGAGCGCGCGGTTCTGGCCGACCCCGGCGGTGGGTCCTGCCGCTCCCGCACCCGCGAGCAGGAGGGCGAGGCCTACCGCACGCACCGCACGGGTCGGGATTCCCATGCGCTCCCCGAGGAACGGCGCGTTCATGGCTTCACTCTCCCCCCCCGAACATCGCGTCGAGCTCGTCCAGGGTCATGAGCACGTCCCGCCCCTTCGCCCCGTCCGACGGGCCGAGCACCTCGGCCGACTCGAGCTGGTCCACGATGCGCGCCGCCCGCCCGTACCCGATGCTCAGCTTCCTCTGAAGCAGCGACGTCGAACCGTTGCCGTTCTGAATGCAGACCTCGGCCGCGGCCCTGAAGAGGTCGTCCCAGTCGCCACTCATCTCTTCGGCCGCGGTGGCCGCGGCGTCCAGTTCCTGACCCCGGACCTCCTCGAGGATGTCCGGTTCGTCCGTCGGCCTCGCCGCCTCGTCGCCCTGCTTCTCCAGGAGCTCGACGTACCACGACATCAGCTTTTCTGTGTCTTCGGTGGGGAGGTACGCGCCCTGGATCCGAACCGGGGCGCCCTGGCCCGGCGGGAGGAAAAGCATGTCGCCGTTGCCCAGCAGCGCGTCCGCACCGTTCTGGTCCAGAATCGTGCGCGAGTCGGTCTTCGACGCCACGCGGAAGGCGATGCGGGTCGGGAAGTTCGCCTTGATGAGCCCGGTGATGACGTTCACCGACGGACGCTGGGTCGCGACGATGAGGTGGATTCCGATGGCCCGCGCCTTCTGCGCGAGCTGCGTAAGCGGCTTCTCCACCTCCGACTGCACGGTCATCATGAGGTCGGCGAGCTCGTCGACCACGACGACGATGTAGGGCATCAGCCCGTCCGCATAGATCCACCGGTTCTCGTCTCCCTCGGGCCCTTTCGGCTCGACGCGCCTCAGGATCTGCCCTTCGCCCACCTTCTTGTTGAACTCCTGGATGGAGCGAAGGTGGTTCTGCTTGAGCAGCATGTAGCGGCGTTCCATCTCGAGCACCGCCCACTTGAGTACACCGGCGGCGTCGCGAGGGTCGGTGACCACGTTGTGGCGAAGGTGCGGGAGACGCGAGTAGACCGAGAGCTCGACCATCTTCGGGTCGATCATCAGGAGCCGGAGAGTCTCGGGCGTGTGCTTGTAGACGAGGCTCGTGACGATGGTGTTCAGGCACACCGACTTTCCGGCGCCGGTCGCCCCCGCGATGAGCACGTGCGGCATCTTCTCGAGCGCCGCGACGTACGGCTTGCCGTTGAGGTCCTTGCCGAGGGCGAGAGGCAGTTCACCCTTGGCGGAGCGGAAGGGTCGCGACTCGAGGATCTCGCGCAGGTTCACGATCTCCGGCTGCGGATTCGGGATCTCTACCCCCACCGCGCCCTTGCCGGGGATCGGCGCCACGATACGGATGGTCCTGGCCTTCATGGCGAGCGCGAGGTCGGCATCCAGGTTCGCGATCCGGTTGACCTTCACGCCGGGCGCCGGCACGACCTCGAACTGCGTGACCACGGGGCCGGTCGTCCGGCCTCCGAGCTCGCTCTGGACGTTGAACGTCTGGAGCTTCTCCACCAGCACCTGGCCGAGTTGGTCGAGCTGGCGCTCCATGCTCGCGCGGTCGGCGATCTCGGGCGCGCTGAGCAGATCGACCGGCGGTACCTCGTGACTGATGCGACGCCCCGCGTTGGGGTCGGCGAGACCGTGGTCGTTCTCGAGGTCGTCGTACCCGTCGACCCCGGCGTCGTCGCCCCGCTCGACGACATCATCGGCGAAGTCGGCGGCATCGGCGTCGACCGTCTCGTCCCGGGTCGTGGCCTCGAACGCCGCGGCGTCTTCGTCCTCGGTCGTGGGCTCGAGCGCCACGGTGGCTTCGTCCGGCTCCTCCTCGTTCGCTCCTGCTTCCTCCGCCTCCTCCTCACCGGTCTCTGGACCGAGCCACGCCGGCTCGAATCCCTCGACGGGCGCTTCCTCGGCCTCGAGGAGACGGGCCTGCTCCTCTGCGGCGAGTGCTTCGAGGTGCGCCGCCTTGAGCTCCTTGCCCTTCTCGGCCACGGCCCTCGCCGCCTTGCCGGCGACCCCGGTCCCGGCGCGCACGCCCCGCGACACGGTCACGAGCGGGTTCCATCGCAACGTCGCCACGCTCAGCGCCACCAGCAGGACCAGGTCGAGCATCATGGCTCCGACCGGGCTGACGAGCCGCACCAGCGGATCGCCGACGAGTCGTCCGAAGGCACCGGCCGCGTCGCCTCCCGTCACGACGAACACCGCGCTCGGCGTGATAAGCAGGAGGCCGACGAAGAGAAGGGCGAATCGGAAGGTCGAGACCGGGGAGATCCGGTCCCCCACCCGCAACCCGACGACGGCCACCAGGGCAGGCAGGTACCAGGCAGCGATCCCGAGCCCGGCTCTCAGGACCGTGGCCACCGCGCCACCGGCCTCTCCGATGATGTTGCCCGAGGAGAACCAGCGGCTGCCGCGGTCGCCCAGCACCTCGACCGGCACCAGCGAGAGGAGGAGGAAGAGCGCACCCGCGAGAAGGAGGATCGAGAGGATCTCCCGACGTTGCTCCGGACCGACGATGGGATCGCTCTGCGCCTTCGGGCTTTTCTCCTTCCCGCCCGTTCTTCCGCTCTTCCGGGTCTTGCGCGCCACGTTCGGGCCTAGGCTCCCGCGCGAGTGATCGCCTTCTCGCGCATTTCGACGAGAATGTCATGCCGGTCCACGTCGGTGCAGATGACGAGGTCGTCACCGAGCCCGATCGCGAGAATCGCGGCTCCGCCGGCGGCGACTTCGAGGAAGCGCCGCGTCGGCTTGCGGGCCGACGCGACCGCGTACGCCGCACGCGACGCGTCGTTGAGCTCGGGCTCCGCGTCGAGCATCTCGACCAGCCGGTGGATGAGGTGTCCAGCGCACAGGGCGTCGTCGAGCGAAAAGCGGTCGTCCTGCCCCGCGCACAGCAGCACGACGTGGCCCTCCTCGGCGATCCCGCGCGCGACCGCGCCCAGATTCGTGAAGGCGCACGGCAGGACCCGGACACCTTCGTCTCCCGCTCGAAGGGCACGCGTCCCGTTCGTGGTGCTCATGACGAGCTTCTTGCCTTCGACGACGTCACGGGTGAACTCGCGCGGGGAGTTGCCCAGGTCGAAGCCCTCGACCTTGTGACCTCTCCGCTCCCCGCACAGGAGTGTGTCTTCGGGGCCCATCGAATGCGCGAGGCGCACGGCCTCCTCCGTGGTATCCGTCGGATAGACCGCGCGGGCTCCGTTTGCCAGGGCCTCGATGATCGTCGTGGTGGCGCGCACCACGTCGATGACCACCACCGTCGCCCCGTCGACCGCCCCCGGATCCATCTCCGGAATCGTGAAGAAGGTGTCGATGCGCATCAACCGGTGCCGCCCTCGGCCATCATCCGCGCCACGAACCCGGTGTCCACGTCGCCGCGCACGAAGGCGGCGTCGTCGACGATCCTGCGCAGGAAGGGGATCGTGGTCGGCACTCCCTCGATGATGAACTGGTCGAGGGCATGGCGCGCACGCACGATCGCCTCCTCACGGGTGTTGCCGCTGACGATCAGCTTTCCGAGCAGCGAGTCGTAGTTGGGCGGCACGCGGTATCCCGCATAAACGTGGGTATCGAGTCGCACGCCAGGACCGCCCGGCGGATGGAACGTCGTGATCGTGCCCGGCCCCGGCGCGAAGTTCCTGTCCGGATCCTCGGCGTTGATACGGAACTCGATGGCATGCACCCGATGCTCGACCTCGTCCGGAATGCTGAGCGGCTCACCGGCCGCGACGCGGATCTGCTCCTTGACCAGATCGATGCCCGTCGTGACCTCCGTGACCGGGTGTTCGACCTGGATCCGGGTGTTCATCTCCATGAAGTAGAACGACCCGTCCTCGTCGAGGAGAAACTCCACGGTCCCCGCCCCCACGTAGTCGATGGCCTTCGCGGCCCGAACCGCCGCCTCGCCCATCTCGGCGCGCAGCTCGGGGGTCAGCGCCGTGGAAGGTGCTTCCTCGACGAGCTTCTGGTGTCGGCGCTGGATCGAGCAGTCCCGTTCCCCGAGGTGCGTCACCCGCCCGTGGCTGTCGCCGAAGACCTGAATCTCCACGTGCCGCGGCTTGAGGATGCAGCGCTCGAGGTAGACGTCGGGATTGCCGAAGGCTGCGCGCGCCTCGTTTTGCGCCGCGGTGAAGAGCCGGGGGAAGACTTCGGGGTCGGTCGCGACCCGCATGCCCTTGCCGCCACCACCCGCCGACGCCTTGATCATGATCGGGAAGCCCATCCGCCCGGCGATCGGGATCGCATCTTCGACGGAGGCGACGATGCCGTCCGAGCCCGGGACGGTCGGCACGCCCACCTTCATCATGGTGGCACGCGCGGTCGCCTTGTCGCCCATGGCCCGGATCTGGTCGGGCGTGGGTCCGATGAACGTCAGCTGTGAACGCGCGCAGATCTCGCTGAATTCGGCATTCTCCGCCAGGAATCCGTACCCTGGGTGGATGGCCTCCGCTCCGGTGATCTCGGCCGCGGCAATGATGCGGGGAATGTTGAGATAGGAGTCCGCCGCCGGCGCCCTGCCGATGCACACGTCCTCGTCCGCGAAGCGAACGTGCAGGCTCTCCCGGTCTGCCTCGGAGTATACGGCGACCGTTCGAACGCCCAGTTCCCGGCACGCACGAATGATGCGGAGCGCGATCTCTCCGCGGTTCGCGATCAGGACCTTGCTGAACAAATGTCTGTCTCCCGGATCGCGGCGACCCCGACGGGGAACGACCAAGATCCATGCCGGAGCCCGCAGGCTCCGTTAATGTTCTTGCCAGCCTTCGTCAGGCGCGATTGACTCTGAAGAGCACCTGCCCGAACTCCACGGGCTGGGCATTGTCGACGCAGATCTCGGCGATCGTGCCCGACACCTCGCACTCGAGCTCGTTCATGAGCTTCATCGCCTCGATGATGCAGAGCGTGTCCCCGGGGGACACGCGCGCCCCGACCTCCACGTAGGAAGGTGCATCCGGCGCCGGCGACCGGTAGAACGTACCGACCATCGGCGACGTCACATCGATGAGGTCCCCCCTGCTCGCTGGCGCCGCTGCTTCGATCGGAGCCGACGCCCCGGGCGCGGAAACGGCGGGAGCCGAAACGACGGTCGGCGGGGGGGCGTACGCGGCCGGAGCCGCCACGTGCACCGGAGCGGCCGAGACCGCGGGCGTCTTGGAGAGTCGCACGCGGGTTCCCCCACGCTCGATCTCGAGAGAATCGATGCTGCTCTGGTCGAGAGCCTGGATCAGGCGCTCGACGAACTCGAAGTCGATCATGAGTTCACCCGTGAGAGGTACTTCCCTTCGCGTCGGTCGATCCGGAGCAACTCCCCTTCCTCGACGAACAGGGGGACGTTGATGACGGCGCCCGTTTCGAGAGTGGCCGGCTTGGTCGCACCCTGGGCGGTGTCACCCTTGAAGCCCGGGTCGGTCTGCGTGACCCGGAGTTCCACGAACTGGGGCAATTCGACGCTGATCACGTTCTCGCCGTGGACGAGTCCCTCGCACTCCATGTTCTCCTTGAGGAACCGGAGCTGGTCCGCACCCACGAGATCACCGGCGATCGGAATCATGTCGAACGTGTTGGCGTCCATGAAGTAGTACAGGTCGCCGTCGGTATAGCTGTAGGTGACCGGACGGCGCTCCAGGCGCACGTCGTTCACCTTCTCGCCTGCACGGTACGTCCGGTCCACGACGTTGCCCGTGAGAACGTTCTTGAGCTTGGTGCGAACGAATGCGCCGCCCTTTCCGGGCTTCACGTGCTGGAAATAGGTGATAGCCCAGAGATCTCCGTCGATCTCGATCACCATTCCGTTGCGGAAATCCGCCGTGCTGGCCATGAAATGTCTTGTCTGGGGTTGGGTCGCGGGGTCACCGGCCGGCGAGACGTGCCACCAGGCCCCTGAGCCCAAGAAGATAGCTGTGCACGCCGAAGCCATAAACTACACCGGACGCGACCGGCGACAGGTAGGAGTGGCGTCGGAAGCGCTCGCGCCCTGCCGTGTTCGAGAGGTGCACCTCCACGAAAGGCCGGTCGACGCCGACGAGCCCGTCCCGCAGGGCGATCGACGTGTGCGTGAACGCACCCGGGTTGATCAGGAATCCGTCGACACGACCCGCCGCTTCGTCGATGAAGTCGAGAAGCTCCCCCTCGTGGTTCGACTGGAACGTCTCGATCTGGACACCGAGCTCGGACGCCAGCGCCTCGAGCCTCTCGTTCACGTCGTCGAGCGTGTCGGTCCCGTACACCTCGGGTTCACGCCGTCCGAGAAGGCGCAGGTTGGGCCCGTGGACCACGGCGATTCTCATGGCTCTTCGTGCTCCCCCCATTCGAGGAGTCGTGCGAACCAGTCGGCGATACTCTCCGAATCGTCCGCGGCCGCGTGCGAAGCGTCCTCGCCCGACCACGCGAACGGCGTATCGACGTCGTGGACGTGGGCGCCCGACTCGGACAGGTCGCGCGCGAGCGTCTCGACCTCATCCTCGGCTTCCGGTGCCCGCGTCTGGCCGGCAGCATCGTGCGCACTGCCCTCGAGCTCGGCCAGACGGCGCCGGATGTCCTCCGCGCCCGGCTCAGTCTTCAGGAGGTTCCGGAAGACGTCCACAGCTCGGTCCTTGAATCCCTGCCTGACGTAAAGCTCCGCGAGCGTGCGGGTGTAGATGGGCCTCTGGGCGTCCTCGTCCGCGTCGACGTCACCCTCGCTCGTGCCCGGGGACGGAGCCAGCATGCCAAGGTCGAAGACGGCATCGTCGGGCTCGCCCGCCGGCTCGGGCGCAAGCGCGGCCATGTCGAAGACCGCCTCCTCCTCCGCCGGCTCGGGCGCAAGCGCGGCCATGTCGAAGACCGCCTCCTCCTCCGCCGGCTCGGGCGCCAGCGCGGCCATGTCGAAGACCGCCTCCTCCTCCGCCGGCTCGGGCGCCAGCGCGCCCAGCTCGACGACCGCTTCCTCCGCCTCCGCCGCGTCTTCCGCAGGCGGTGCCAGCACCAGCGCGTCGGGGAAGGAGGACTCGTCCTCGTGGTCCGGGGCGAGCGATTCCTCTTCAGCGATGGAGGGCGCCGCCAGCGATACCATGTCGAACGGAGCGTCGCCCGGAGCCTCGGATCGAGGCAGATCCAGGGCGGTGAGCGAGTTCGCCTCGTCCGACTCCGGGTCGAGCTCGGCCAGGGTCGCGCGGCACGCATCGGCTTCCTCGATGGAACCGCGGGCATGCAGCGTCACGGCCAAGGTGGCCAGCCCGACGATGTTCCCGGGATCCAGATCGAGGACGCGACGGGCGGCGAGCTCCGCTTCGGCGTGCAACCCCTGCTCGAGGTAGAGCTGCGCGGTGACGACGTGCCCGGTGGAGTAGTCGGGATGCCTCGAAGTCCCTTGGGTCAGGAGGTCGAGTGCTTCGCGCACGTTTCCGCGGCGACGTAACGCGTCCGCCAGCGACGCGAACGCCATTCCGCCCGTATCGCGCTCGGAACCGTAGATCGACTGGAGCGTCCGGATCTCCCGATCCAGTGACTCGGACACACGAACTCCCGCGAGTATTCAGGAAGAGGACAGGTCGCCCCGACGGGGCAAGATAGGGATCGCGCGGAAATGGTGTCAACGAAAGAGAAACGGCCCGCCGTTGAGGCCCCCACCGCGAGCGGTTATCCTTCCGGGCCTGTTTTCCTGCGGTTTTTCAACCGATCTGTGGCAGTAGGAGACGACGTCTGATGATGCGTCAAATGCGGGAAGCGACGAAGCCGATCATGCTCTTCACGGCGATCGCGTTCGTCGCGCTCATGGTCTTCCAGTGGGGAATGGACATCACCGGGCAGAGCGGTGGTGGCCTCGGCGAGATCGGGTCGGTCAACGGCGACCCGGTCATGTACGAGCCGTACATGGCCGCGTACCGCCAGATCTACGACCAGGTCCAGCGTTCCCAGGAGGACCTGATCAGCTCCCAGCAGAACAAGGAGATCGAGGACGCGGCGTTCGACCAGGTCGTCAATCAGCTGCTGATCCGGCAGGAACTCCGTCGTCGCGGAATCACGGTCACGGATCGCGAGATCAGCGACGCGGCGCAGGCATACCCGCCCGACTACCTCGCAGCGCAGTTCATGGACGACTCCGGCATGCTCGACCGTCCGGCCTACCAGTCGTTCCTTTACTCGCTGCCGCCCGAGCAGCTGCTCATCTTCGAGGCGTACTACCGCGAGACCATCCCGCAGCTCAAGCTCGGCCGGCAGGTCACCTCTGGCATCTTCGTGTCGGACGCGGAGCTCTGGCAGCAGTACCGGGACCAGAACGAACGGGTCGAGATCCGCTACATCCCGATGAACCCCGCGACCCGGTACCCGGACGATCAGTTCACGGTCACCGACGCGGAGATCGAAGCGTACTGGCGATCCCACCAGGAGGAGTTCGAGGTTCCGGCGCGCGCGACGGTGCAGGTCGCCGTCATCGAGAAGACGCCGACGGCAGCCGACACGGTCGCGTCGGGCGAAGCCGCGGCTGCGCTCCGCCAGGAGATCCTGGACGGCGCCGACTTCGCGGAAGTCGCGATTCGCGAGTCGTCCGACCAGGGTACGGCCGAGTTCGGGGGAGACCTCGGCGTGTTCGCGAAGGGCATGATGACGCCGCCCTTCGATTCCGCCGTCTTCGCTGCCCCCGTCGGGCAGGTCGTCGGGCCGGTTCGGTCGTCGTTCGGGTACCACGTCATCGAGGTCCAGGAGCGCTGGGCGGCCGACAGCGCCCGCGCCCGCCACATCCTCGTTCCCGTGGCCCGCACCGACGAGAGCGAGATCGCCCTGCTCACCCTCGCCGACTCCCTGGAGGACATGAGCGAAGAAATGCCTCTGGAGCAGGCCGCTGCGGCGGCGGGCCTGGCGTCGTCGACCATGGACCTCGCTCAGAACTTCGCGTTCATCCCCGGGGCCGGTCAGGTGTCGGAGGGCGCCGACTGGCTCTTCGAGGAGGCCTCCCCGGGGGATGTGAGCCCCGTATTCGAGACCTCGACGGCCTTCTACGCCCTGGAGCTCGTCAGTTCGGAGCCCGAAGGCATCCTTCCCCTCGCCGACGCGACGCCCGCGATTCGCTCCACGCTGCTCTTCGAGAAGAAGATGGCCGAGGCCGCGGTGGATGCTCAGACTGCGTCGTCCCGGGCACGCGGGGGTGAGGCGCTGGAGAACGTCGCGGCGGATCTGGACCTCGAGGTCCGGACCGCGGGCCCGTTCAGCCGGAACGATTTCGTTCCGGGTATCGGACGGCAGAACGGTGCAATCGGCGCGGCCTTCGGCCTGCAGGCAGGCGAGGTGAGCGGCGCGGTGGTCACGCCCGCGAACGCGTACGTCATCGAAGTCATCTCGCGGACGACGGCGGATGACGCTGCGTGGCGCACGCAGATCGAGCAGCAGCGCCAGGCGGCCGTCGCGGCGCGACAGCAGGCGCGCGTCGGGGAGTGGATCGAAGCTCTGCGCGCTGCGGCGCGAATCGTGGACCGGCGGGACGTCGTGCTGGTCGAGCAGGACGAGGCCCTCCCGCAGATCCCGATGGTCTTCTGATCCGAAGGTGGCAGGGCCCGTCCCCGGGCACGCCGAATCGTTGAAAACGAAAGAGGGCCGGGCGCTTCGGCGCCCGGCCCTCTTCTCTTCCCGCTGCCCCTGCCGCTCCGCGCGACTCGAAGTCCGTTCGGCGGTGGCGTCTCAGCCTTCCGTCGTCGGAACGCTGTCGCTCAGCTTGCGGGGCTCACCTTCGTCGGCCGTCGCCTTCGCCACGGGCTCGGGCGGGGGCGACGAGCGGTGAATCTGCCGATCATTGGGGATCTTGAGCTCGTGCTCGATCTCTCGGACCGAACTCTTGAACTCACGGATCCCCTTGCCCAGGGACGATCCGATCTCGGGAAGGCGCTTCGCGCCGAACAGTAGCAGGACGATGAGGAAGATGAAGATCATCTCCCCCATGCCGAATCCACCTAGACCCATGGTACGATGCCTCCGTGGGGACTGATGCCCCGTTCCTTACAACATGGAGCGGGCGACCATCGCCACCATCGCGATGCCGACCACCGTGAGAAAGTTGAGTGAGAGTGTAACCGGTCCGAGGATGAACGCGACAGCCACGAGGTCCACGGACAGAGGCCCGACCGACGCGTTCACCGAAGTGAGCAGAAACTCGCTCGACGCGGTGCCGGCCGGCAGCGCCATCTCCACGAGCTTCGTGAGAAGCCCGCCGAGAAAGAGCCCCAGCACGAGCGTGTACGTGAACTTCACGAGACGTTCGCGACCGTGCGGATTACTGAGCATACTGGTCCTTCCGCGCAGGAGTTCCGAGCCTCACTCCACGGCAGCCCCCGTGCACCGTCATCAACGGCGACGGTCCACGGCGTATCCGACCGCACTCGCGAGCGCTTCCGAAGCGGCTCCCTCAGGCACCTCCGCCAGTGCCTCGCGGGCCTGTTCGGCATAGCGCTCCGCGGCCGCCGCCGCGTACTCGAGACCGCCCCGGGACCGCACGATGTCCACCACGCGGGCGATCTCCTCGTCCGTCGGATCCACGCGCGTGAAGAAGGAGCGGATCTCCCGCTTCTCCGCCTCCGAGGCCCGGCCGAGAACCTCGACCAGCGGCAAGGTCACCTTGCGCTCGCGGAGGTCGTGCCCGGTGGGCTTGCCCGTGACCGCTTCCGTGCCCGTGTAGTCCAGCAGGTCGTCCGCGATCTGGAACGCCATGCCCAGGTTGTGTCCATACTGCGAGAGTGGCCGCCGGTACTCCGGCGCTCCGGCGATCGCGCCCATCTCGCACGCGGCCGACATGAGCGACGCGGTCTTGGCGGCGATGAGCCGGTAGTAGTCTTCCTCGCTGAAGTCGAGCGCGTCGTACGACGTGAGCTGCCGCATCTCACCCACCGACATCTCATTGGCGGCGTTCGCGAGCACGGCAAGTGCTTCGATGTTCCCCGTGCGCGCGAGCTCCGAAACGCCGCGAGAGTACAGGTAGTCGCCCATGATGATCGCCACCTGGTGCGTCCAGAGGGCGTTCACCGTGGGAAGCCCGCGCCGGAGCGCGGAGTGGTCCACCGCATCGTCGTGGACCAGCGTCGCGAGGTGAACGAGCTCCACCACCGCGGCCAGCGTGAGCGTCTCGGGGTGATCGCGCCCCGCCACCCGGCTCGACAGGAGCAGAAGCGTCGGCCGAAAGAGCTTGCCGCGCATGAAGAGCAGGTGCTCGTTGACTTCCTCGATGTCGTCGAAGTCGGCCACGACGATGCGGCGAATCTCGTCGCCGACCCGGTCGAGCGAGGAGCGCACCGGCGCCTGGATGGCCGAAAGGCTGGGGGTCGTCCCCTTCAGGGTCCGGGTCACGGGACCCTCCGGACCGCGAGGTCCCGGCAAAGTCGCATCGGCCGCGACCTACCGAAGCGCTCGAAGCCGTTCGGTGACATCGGCGAAGTTGATGTCGAGGGAGAACACGCGGTCGTAGTACTCCGTCGCCGACTCCCGGTTCTGAAGCGACTCGTACGCGCGACCGAGGTAGTAGTAGATGCCTACCAGCTCGTCCTCCACCACCGGCGAGTTCGTCAGTGCCCGCTCGAGTGACCTCACCGCCGCTTCGGGCTGGTTCATCTCGAGGAAGGTCTGGCCCATGAGCTCGAAGGTGGGCAGGTGGTGCGGGGAGGCCCGGAGCGCTGCCTGGAACGAGCTGATCGCCTCGTCGAGGAGTCCCATCTCCTTGAACGCCGTACCCAGATCGTGGTGCGCACGCACGTCACTGGCGTCGAGGTTCTCGGACACCTTGTCCTTGAACTGTGAGAGCATCCGTGCGAAGTCCGCCTGCTCGTCACCCGACGGCTCCTCGTAGGAGACGCGCATGCGCGTGTCCTTCTCCTTGACGCTGCCGAGGATCATCGCGCCGAAGTCCACGAAGCCGGCGGTCGGAGCCTTCGCGGCAGGCGGCTCGGGCGCCGGCGCTTCCGCGACGGGCGGCCCGGGCTCCACCGGCGAGGACGGAGGCTCGGGCATGGGGGAGCCCGCGTCCGACGCGACCTCTTCCATGGCCGACTCGAAGGCGTCGGAGACTTCCGACTCGATCGACGCGTCCGCCGTGAGCGTCATGCCCAGATCGTCATCGAGGGCCTCGTCCGACTCCTCGACCATACTGACGAGCGGGAGATCGAAGCCACCATCGGCGTCTTCCTGGCCGGCGGTTTCCATCATCGGCAGCTCGGTCGCAACATCCGCGTCGTCGTCGTCCCACGACAGCATCGGAAGGTCGAAGCCACCATCGTCGGCTTCCTTGCCCCCCGTGGGGGCGCCGATCTCGAAGGCGCCGGGATCGAGCTGAAGGATCCGGGCTTCGACCCGCTGGGCCTCGGACGCCATCCCGGACTCGGCGTAGTGCCGGCGCGCCATCAGGAACTGCTCGGTCGCCTCCTCGGCTCGGCCGCTCGAAGCCATCTGTTCGGCCACCGTGAGTCGCAGTTCGACTTCGTCGGGTGCGAGTTCGCAGAACTCGATCAACGCTCGGAACGACTCGTCGAGGTCACCGTCCTGCGCCATCCGCTCCGCATAGGTGAGGAAGTTCGTGCGCGCATCGGGAAAGAACCCCTGTTCGGCGCGGATCTGCCCGATGAGAAGATACGCACGGTGCCGATCCGGCGCGTGGCGGATGATCTTCTTGCAGACGGCGATCGCGTTGTTCGGCAGATACGCCTCGCGGTAGAGCCCGACGGCCTTGTCGTAGTGCTCGACAGCCTCGTCAAGGTCTCCGACGCGCACGTGGAGGTCTCCGACCCGGTTGTACAACCCGATGTCGACCTGGTCTGCACGCGCGAGGGCAGCGAGCGCCTTCTTGTAATGATCGAGGGCCTTGGTCCAGTCCTCGTTCTGCTCGTGCTTTCGCGCCTGCTGCTTGAGCGATTCGATGCTCATTCGGTGACGTCCGGGAACTCCGTAGGCGGACCGGCGCGAGCCGAAACGAAATCGGCGACGCGACTCGACAGGACCCGATCGTGGTCGGCGTCCAGAAGGTGTAATCTGTCCGCAATGCCCGGTTGCACAAGGGTATCGGGCAGCATGCCGATCACCTCGGTGCAGATGATTTCGCCCCCGGCTACACGGACCGCCTCCTCGATCGCCTCGAAAACTTCGGAGGGCAGGGTCGTGTGCGGGTCCTCGAGGTTCATGGAGATCTGCACCCTGTCCTGACGCTCGAGGAAGAGGCCGAGGGCGCGCAACCCCGGGAATCCCCCGCCCCGCTCCCGGATGCCGGCCGCGATCCCCCGAGCCGATTCCGTGTCGATGCCCCGCACGAACACGTTCCAGGCGAGCAGGATCTCCCGGGCCCCGACGCAGGTGACGCCCGCCGTCGGATGCGAACGGAGCGCGCCGCGCGGCAGGTCCGCCTCCCGGCCCTCCGGGAATCCGACGAGCAGCCCCTCGAACCCTCCGCGCCGGAGTTCCGCGAGTCCGCGGCCGGGCGGCGCGGAAGCCGCGCCGTAGAACCACACCGGGACACCGGACGCCGCAATGCGCTCGCCGGCCCTTCGCGCCGCCCGCACGGCATCGTCCATCGTCGCGCCGTGGACGGGTACGAACGGA
>Ga0222714_10004351_pt1 | contig 13929 bp, 26 predicted proteins | sample C33_3DmetaG_FD_165048 | JGI IMG/M metagenome (GOLD analysis project Ga0222714, IMG submission 165048) | Estuarine water microbial communities from San Francisco Bay, California, United States - C33_3D | ecosystem: Environmental > Aquatic > Marine > Unclassified | place: USA: California... | reverse complement strand
AATGGTGGACGGGGTAAGTGAGTCTGCTTCAATGTCCACCGCATATTTCATATCAGATTGTCTCCGTTTCTATGTCCATCTGTCCGTCTGGGCTGTCGCCCAAGTTCTCAACCTCATGCAGTCTACCAGTGTCACGATTAAAAAACAAGTGACAAGCGATACCAGTTTCACCAGCGTACCTGTTCTTCAGAACACGGATCGTTGTGGTGTTGGCGGCATTGGGGTCTTCGGCTTGCTGGTCACGCTCAAGTGCAATGACTGCATCTGATAGCTGTGCAATTGCCTGTGACCCACGGAGATGCGAGAGGCTGACTGCCTTGCCATCTTCGTGACCACGGTCTGATCCGGCAGCACGGCGTAGGTGGCTGACAAGAACCAGTGCACAGCGTGTTTCTTCTACAAGAGAACGTAGCTTTGTCATTAGCTGGTCGATGTTGCGTCGTTCGTCTTCGCCTTCCAGACCTGACACAAGGATGGACAGGTGGTCGAGGAACACCCACTTGCAATCAAGAATCTTGACCATGTAGCGTACACGGTTAAGGATTTCTGTTGTGCCTAGTGAACCAAAGTGGTCGAAGGCGAAGAAGCGGCGTGTCCCTACCGTTGCCTTCTCCCATTCACGTAGCTGGTCCTGTGGGAACTGCTCACGAACCTCACGAATGTATAGGCGTTGGTTTGCCTCAACTGACATGAGGTGGAAGACTGTGCTGCGAGTGTTCTCTTCCAGAGAGATAACACCAATGTTGTCCTTCGTGTTCTTTAGAACGTGGTGCATCAGTTCACGCATCACGCTTGACTTGCCGGTGCCAGTCCCTGCCGTCAGGGTAATTAGTTCTCCGGTACGGATACCATACAGCAGGTTGTTTAGCCCCTCAAAGGGGTACATGCAAGTAAGCGTATGCTCTTCGTTGTATAGGCTGTCACCCATGTCTGCAAGGTTGACGATGCCTGCCGGTGTGTACGGTTGTGCATTCCACCAGAGCCGGGTAAACTCTTCCCGCTTATTCTGCATCAGATACTCATTGGCATCTTTCAGCACAAGGTTTACAACCTTACAACGGTTGGGTTCAAACACCTCTGCTACAGCAGCGGCAGCTTCCTTGCCAGCCTTGTCGGAGTCGAAGCACAGGACCACAGTCTCAAACGAATTGAGGTACTCAAAGTTTGCCTTGACATCTTTGACTGCGCCTTGTGCACCAGTCTTGATGGAGACACAGGGCCACTTACTGCCGGTCAACTCAAAGGCCGACATGGCGTCCAGTTCACCTTCGCAGATGGTAATGTACTTACCACCCGGTGCGAATAGCTGCTGACCAAACATCCGTGCTTGCTGAATGTTGCCTTCAATAAACATATCCTTTGTCTTACACAAACGGCTCTTGTAGGCAATGACGTTGCCGTTTGCGTCGTGATAAGGATAGGCGTGACGTTCAATGGTTCCGTTTTCTGACAGGGTGCACTTGACCCCATACTTTTGTGCCGTGTCTCGTGCAATACTACGGTCTGCAATAGCTACGACGTTTCCACGAAATCTTTCTCCATCGAAGAAGGTGTTCGTGGGTCGATTGGGTAGTGGGTGTACGGTCATGCCTTCGTCCTTATCCTTATGTTTATGATAGCCGCAAGAAAAGCAATGCCCGTGACCATCGTCATAGGAAATGAAGGCATCGCTTGAGGTACATGAAGGGCATGGTCCACGCCCTACTTCCTTGGTGTTGGGGTAGTCATCTGTCATGGCTGACATCATACATCCTTGGGGGTGTTAGTCAAGTGTATCATTATATACATTCACTTCGTGATGTATATTGATACACTAGGGGTTAGTCTGTTCGTACACTGTGTAGATGTTGATAACCTCATGGCCGTTCTTTAGTGCCATCGTGTCGTCTCTTACGTACTCCCACTCACAACGCAGCGTGTTGGCAAGCCCTTCCATGCTTTTAAAGAACTCAAGTGCCTCTGCTTTTGTGGGGCATCTGTCATGTATTCTTCCATACATATCACTCACTACGAACATTACCTGCTACTCCTTTAATTCTTCCGACGCTTTCACGAAGGATGTCTTCAGACAGTGGTTCTGGGTAGTAGATTTCAAGTGCTTCTACATCAGTGATGGCTTCAAAGAAGTGCTTCTCCGTTGGGCTGACTGTGGTGAACTGGTTGGCGAACAGCCGGGTCACGTCTGTCAATGCATAGTTATTCTTTTGAACGTGAATGTCAAGCCTTCCAGTTATGACATAAAACATATTCCACTTATGCTTATGTGCATGAAAGGAGCATTGACCACCGGCCTTGATAAAGATGCGATGCACTTCCACAAACGGTGTTTGCAGAAGGGGTTCTGTTTCTCCCCACACTTTACCGTACTTCATGCAAGCCACTCTGGGGCAGCACGTCGTGTATATTTGAGGATAGGTGCTTTATAGATACGATAGTAATTGCGATAAGCAGTAACAGAATCCAATGCTTTAACATCATCCGGCATACACTGTGGGGGTTCAGACATGAATGCTTGTGGAGCATTCCAAGGTGAGGAGCTTAGGGGGTCACGCAGTTTCTGGATGGTTGCGTGTACTTTACCGTATCTATAGGTGTATTCTTCTCCAAGAGCAACGAACATATCGTACAGCCAGCGATAGCTGTTGTTGTTTGCCCTTGCCCACACCGCAGATGGGTGGTTCTTGTGGGTAACTTTATACAGTCCATACCTGTCAGCGTATTCGTCACCATCAAGAAGCCTGTGTGCGGTTGACAGCAACTGCCCAGTCTCCAAGATCATTTTCACTACGTGCTTGTCGCAATGCTGTTGTGCAGCCTTGATAGGATCACGATCTAGAAAAAAGATATTCATTAGTCTTCCTCTTCACCGTCTAGGATTTCTTTTACGAAGGCACTGTCATCGGCAAGCATTTCGTTTGCCTCTTCCTGCGCCAACCTCTTAGCTTCCTTGCTGCTGTATCCTTCTTCAAGATACATTGTGTATAACTCACGGAAAACAATCTTCCTATCTTTATCCCAAAGGTTTTTCATTTCATTCACTTTTAACTGACGTTAACTCTTTCAATAGAAGCTGCTTGCTGTTTGTCTTTGCCTCTTGTCGTGCCGCTGCAATCGCCTTGTCAATGTATTTAACCTCGTCTTCGATGCCACACTTTGTATGCACAATGTACTCACGAGCAACAAGCTTTGCGGGGTCGTCAAACTCTACGCCAATGACATGCATGATGCTTTGCATCGACCAGCCTCTTAGCAAGCTACGCTTACCTTCTGCCATCAACTCATCGACGCGATGGTGGATGTCTGTAACGCTATACATGGTATACTCCTACCAGTCAGGTTGTTTAGGTTGTTGATTGGTTATTCCAAGAAAGGCCAAGTTAACTTCTTCCCAAAACTCTGCAACATCTGCCGGATCATTTGGGTCGTAGCCCATCATTACCATTTCAATGCGGACAAGTCTATAGAAATCTACCTTGCCACGGATAAAAAGTTTCTCTACTTCAACGTCGAAGGCGACGACGGTCACCGCCCCTGCCCCCGATACTTCTTCCAGCTTCGACGCTTGTCCTTGTTCTTCGGCCTTGAGTTATTGGAGGCACCGATTGACGTTGCTTGGTGCTTTTTAAGAGCAATCTTTTCTTTTTCTTTTACTGTCTTAGCCATTTTTGTTTAACCTTTTTGTGATAGAGTACCAAGATACTGGAAATTTTTGTTCGGCATGGTGTCCAATCTGGATTGCAACCTCTTTTGTTTCGGCCTGTGCCGTTGAGTGGGTCCGTAGATTGTAAACCCTAGCAAAGGCATATAGGCTGCCAGTCCAGTACCACTCGGTGAACATTGCCTGTGGCAAGACAGCCCTTGCTTGCTCCGCACATACTCCAAGATTAATTAGGCTTTCATATGCTGCGATGGCGTGACGAGAGGCGTCTTCGTATACATGATCGGCAATGGATGGACTATTGATTTCCTTGTTCTTGGAACCCTGCTTCTTGTTGTCGTCCTGCTTTCTCCACATGGTAGGGAACCAGATGTCCGGTTCATAGGTGACATACCTCCTGCTAACCTCATTCCAAGCTAGGCCTATCTGATGCTTGACCAACTGCCTTGCTACAAAAATAGGTGCTGAGATGCGGAATGTCAAGGTGCAATGTGAGAAGGGTGACCAATGCCCATGCTCTGCGAGGTAGGTGATAAGCTTTTCGTCGCCACTCTTCAGTGCCTTGGCTGCGCCACCATCATTGAACGGAATCTCTTCCCAGTTTGATTCCTTATTAAAGGAAACCCTTGCTGCGTTGACGACAGTCAAGTCGCTGCCCATGTAGTCAACAAGTTCAACCTTGCTATGTTTGTTTATGTTATCCATTACAGGTACTCATGTCCTTCGCTGGTTGTGTATACAACATTCTTGATGCCAAACTCTGCGATGCACCGTTGGCATCCGGGGCAGGGCATTGACATGGCACGGGTGAAACCGCTCCGGTCATTATCACTCACCACCCTAGCTACATACAAGCTGCTTTTTCTTAGTAGTTCAAGATCAATCTTTTTCATTGCGTTTTTTATTGCATTTATTTCCGCATGTAGATGGATGGCGTGGTGGTTCTTCGACCACCGTGCCTGAAAAGGATCGGTCTTGTAGGAGTTTGTCCCAAACGAAACGATAGAGTTTTTCAAAACTACAGCAGCAGCCAGCCTGTAATTTCGCACAGGCTCTGTTATGTCGGCTGCTACTTTAGTTAAGATATCAAGAACTTTTTCATTTCGTTTGAAGACCGTTGAGTCTTCAAGCATTGGATCATTGTCTAGCGGTTATCGCCAGACCCCTGTAAAGTTCCACGTTCTAGTCTAGACCTAAGCTTTCGCAAGTTATTTTCCACTTGGGTTTCCAAGTTAAGTCCTAAGTCTGTGCAAAGTGCGGAGCAGTACCAGAGTACGTCGCCTATCTCCTTGCCAATCTCTTCACGATCAGCGTCAGAAAACTCTCCTCGTTTATCACGATAGATTTTCTTTACTTTATTTGCAATCTCTCCGGCCTCACCAACCAAACCAAGGGTTGGATACATGACGTTGTATGTCTTGTCATACACTACAGTCAGGTTAGCCAGAGCCTGATAGGCATTGAACGTAGTCATTCTTCTTCCTTAAAAAAGATTCCAATTGAGTCGGGGTAGTCTGCCTTAGCATCTTCAATGCTGTCGTAAATTTCCTCGTAGTCTATGTATCCCCTGCCGTCGCACCATCCACAAGTTTGGGTGGGACCAACTTGCCAAGGGCTGTACGTGTAAGCTTCAACGGTCCCCTGCCCATCGCAATCGGCACATGGGACACGAACGATAGTGTTACTTGTAGAAGACATGATCCGTTATCCTTGCTACTTCTTGTTTCTCAGACGCCCAATCAGGGCTGACATCAACGGAATGATAGTACAGTGCACCGTCTGATATGTCAACAGTTTGAAGAGACATGGTTGCAAAGGCAAGATACTTTGCTTTGTCGTAGGCTAAGAGGTTTGCTGGACGATCAGGCTTTCCGTCGCAATAGAAACTGAACTGGCATTGGTGCTTGACAGGCATCCCGTTGCGGCGTGGACCCTGCGTCACTACGGCGCAGATATTATTTGGAAATCTTTTGTCGCTAACGCGATTGAGAATGGTCTGTGCTACGGCAACTTGACCAGACGTTGGTTGGTTTCTTGCCTCCCAGTAGATTGCTAATGCGAGGCACGTTGCTGGATCAGTGAAGGGCATTGGACTAGTGTCCTATGTAGTTGGAATCCAATTTGTTGGAAAGATTAAACTCTCCAAGAGTTTGCTTTCCATACTCATGCTCTAGCCAATCGGCTAGATAACGGAGAGAAGTAATGACATCCTTTATCTGCTGCGCCGCTTCTGCGTCATTAGATTTGATTGCCATCACAATCTCCCCGTCATCAGTCTCATGTACGGGCGACATAAGGCTATCAAGAAAATCTTCCGCTATATCTTTGTAAGACACAGAGACGTAACTGAAGTCATCTTCGATGCCCCTAAAGGATATGCTGATGCCATCCTTACTTGGAAGGGCCAGCGTTATATCACCCATCTACTTAGTACTCCTTCATATGTAGGTTATATGTTAAGGCTGGATCGTCCATCCAGTCTTCAAGACCATTCAGAAAATCATTGATGTCATCCAAATGGATGTCAGTAATGTAGTCTGCGTCGGCAATTCCCATTACATAGTCAGATAGGGAATTTGGAATTGACTCATAGTCTTGAAAGTCGTACTTCATGGATCACACTCCTTTCACAGAGTCGGTTGTTGAGATGTTAAGTGTATCATTATATACATTCACTTCGTGATGTATATTGATACACTAACTAAGACGGTTGACGATACCGCCATTTATAATGATAATTCATTAGCCTTTGCCAGTCAAGGCCCGTTATTTCCTACGATAAGAGGCGTCATTCATAACTTTTAGACCTAGAACAAGACTCAGACCAAGACACAGACCAATACCCAGACCTAAGTTTAGTCCGCTTTGTTATCATACACTGCTCCTAGATATAGAACCCGACCAAGACCCAGACCAAGACCCGGACCCAGACCCAGAATAAGACCAAGACCAAGACCAAGACCCAGAATAAGACCAAGACCAAGACCCAGACCCAGACCAACACTCAGACCCAGACCAACACTCAGACCCAGACCAACACTCAGACCCAGACCAACACTCAGACCCAGACCAACACTCAGACCCAGACCAACACTCAGACTCAGACCCAGACCAAGACCTAGCCCCAGACCCAGACCAAGATTTATTCCGCTTTGTCCTCATAGGTATCGTCCCGCTACACAAGGGGAGAGAAAAAGGAGAGACAATACGTAGATGTAAATCTACATCAAATGCCTCTCCCCGCTGATCTTTTACGACTTCATCACACCGAACGACTCGATGCTCTGAATTGCCACATACCAATCGTTGGGAAGGGACTGACAATCCTTCCACTTCTTGTCGTTGAATGGTCCAGTCTCATAGACGATGCCAGCATCCTCCAGCTTTACACAAGTGGCATTCACGCCGACCAGCTTGCCGGTGTAGATGTAGACGCCGCAGAACAGCGTAACTCGCTGACCCATCAGGGCCTCAAGACCTTCGTTCTCGACTTCTTTGACCATGACCTTCATAACTTTCTCCATTGTTAAAAGCAAGTAAACTTAGCAGCCTTTGACGGGTTAGTCAACATCCTCATCGCAGGCGTCTGCTAAAAGCCTGTGCTTGAATGTCTCAAGCATCCAGAGGATGTCTTGATCTGACATGGCGGACCATCCGGCGTAGGGTTTGCCGCCGTCCTCATATCCAAGAACAAGCACATTTTCCAAGGTAGTTTCAAGTGCCGACAGCAATACCTTTGCTGCCGACACTCGTGGATCAGGACTTTCGTGAAGAGGGACGACGTTGCTGCCGTTGTCTTTCTCCAACTCAGCAAACAGTTCTTTCAGAAAGTCTTTATCCATTACCTGTCTCCTTATGCTGCGTAAGCTACCGTCTTGAAGGCTTCGCTGTTGAACCATCCACGTACCTTTTCCTGCCGTTCAAACAGCTTGGCATTGACAGGAACAACCCGGCTACGAGACTGCCGCAGACCAAAGTTGCCTTCGGCGTGGCTGGCATAGTGGGTCATGGCACTTGCTAAAGCAAACACATTCTCTCCACGAACAGCCTTCTCTTTGGAGTACTGAACGAAAAGGTTTGCAGCTAGGTCATTAGACCTACCGGACGGTTCTTTGTCGCCATGCACAAGCTTATTGAATGTCCAAGACGCAAGGCTATCAGTCATTCCAACCTTTGCCCACCGCTTAACCTTCTCCCCTACCTCTAGGTAGTTTGTCATGGTATTTTCCAGTACCTTAGCAAACCCGTTAGGGTTGAACATGGAGCGGTGGCTTTCCGACAGGACAGTGTAGTCCCCACCAATCATACCATTGGTGCAGTACCTGTCAATGTTGCCAGTGTAAAGACGCATCGCACCCATGCCGTCAAAGGTATTACGCAGGATGCTACGATAGTAGAGGCTGGTCCTGAAACCACTGTTGGTTTCGATGTCAGTCTGAACACGAGGTAGGCGAACCTCTACGAATGTAGTGGCACCGCCATCCTTCAGGGTTGTAACAACCTCCATCTTCTCACGCTGTTCCCAGCTAAAGACAGAATCCATCGTGTCAAACAGCACGTTTAAAACTTCTTTATTATCAATGACTTTGTAGGTGCTGTTGACAATGGACAGGTACTGTTCGTACCCATCCTCATCGAAGGTGCAAAGCATCTTCTTGTTCTTGGCAGGCACGGGATAGTCTTGGTAATTGTAGCATCCGTAGACCGGCATCTCAATAACCTTAAAGCAAGCTTTAGCCAACTGCTGTTCGTTGCTGCTGATTTCTGCGAGTGACATGATACGTATCCTTTCCTTACTGGCCGACGTGACTATAAAGGCTATTGGCATGGGAAATAATATTTTCCCAGTTCAGTTCAGGTGCCTTAACCTCCGGTTGAACAACCTCTTCTTCGACCGGCTCAACAGAGGGTTGTTTTACAACCTTGCCCTTGATAGCACCGTACTCATTGACATGAAGGACCATCAGCCCCTTGTCCTTACGACGCTTGCTGAAAGCATAGAAGTTACCTTCGTTGTCGAACTGGATCAGTACCTTAGCCATTGGCTAGTTCCTTTCGCATATTGTGGCGACGGCATGCCGCCTTAGTGGCACAAGCTTTGCTGTTAGGTAGCTTGCGTGACCTAAACAACGGGTTTGCCAATGCCAAGGCAAACACGCTACGCTTTTTGGGAAGCGATGGTTTACGACGTTTCATGGTGGCAAACTCCGGGGTTAAGATTAAGTGTATCATTATATACATTCACTTTGTGATGTATATTGATACACTAATTATTCTTGGATGTCCTCTTCAAACTCTTCGACGACGTTATCCCACTTCAAGGCAACCAAGTTCATTATGAGTTTGTTGGCGTGAAGAGGTGATGGTGCACAATCGTAGCATGCTTCAATTGACGCAGCCAATGCAGCATAGCAGACTGCTAGTGGATTGCCGGACTCTTTCAGCAAAACAGAGATTTCCGTATTTATAATCTCAAAAGAAGAATCTACTTCCGCCAGATTCTGTTTGTGACTTTTGCACTTTTTCATTTCAAACTTCTCCAAAGCCAAAGGGAAGGACAACGTGCCGAATATTATTCGGGTCTTCGATGATGTCGCCAACACTTATGCTATGCATAGCTGACAGCCGACGAATGTTTGCCTCTGGCCCCACATTTCCAATGTGAAACACATTTTCAAGGTCATAGCCTTCGATGTCTGCTACATGGGCGTAATAGCCAGCATCCCACGCTGCTTTCGTTGCCTTGTCATTGCCAAACATGGTTTTCATTTTGGCTTCGCCACGAGGGACGACACAATGGTCACCAGCCTTGTTGATTTCGTAAACCTCACGTTCTGTGAGGTGGATTTGATAGACCTTATACGTTTGCATCACTTATCCATTCTGTTGCGTAGAAGGAAGACAAAGAAAGCTATACATACTATCCAGAATAGTGTGAACAGCATGTCATAGACTAGCATACCAATCCCCTTTCAGGATACGCTTTGCATCTTTGCAAAGCATACGAATACCTTCTACAAGGTAATCGCCGGGAGGAACCCACTGGTCACCAAGACGAATAGGCTTGCCTTCGGCATTCTTGCCAATGGCAGGAACCCACCGACCAGAATACTTCTTGTCAAAGTAAGGAGTATCAAGGACCGGGACATACATCCCCGCACTGTCCTTGGCATACCAAGTGCGTCCAAAAGGAACCTTGATGGCAAAGCCAAGGATGCGGAAGGTCTTCGTGGTGATGTCATACATGGGTCTAACTCCGTTAGGTTATGCAGCCTAAGCTTCGATGCCACTCATCGAATTTATAAGCTTGCCTTCGATGATAGTCAACTCAATTTTCAGGTTCTTGATGTAATCAAGTTTCTGCTTGCTGTCTAGACTTTCAAAGGGAGGCAGGGCATACACTAGACACTCCCTGCTTTGCCCTATTACTCCTTTCGTCACCATAAATGGTGTAGTGCCATAGTAATTCGCAGACATTACAGGGTCACCTCTTCGTATTCCATATCGTTGATATGGTTGGCAATCTCACGCCAATTGACGTTCTGGATAAAAGCCACAGCCCATCCTTGAACAACATTGTTGCCAGAATTATCGCAGATAATATCCTCCACAATTTCCTGACACCGCTCCGGCGTCATGTCCCGCCAATATCCGCCATCGAATACCTCAAGGTTGATCCGCCATGTTTCGTAGTTGGTCCAGCCATTATGCGTAGTATCAGCCATTTGTCAATGCCTCTTACTTTGTAGGGAAAGTACCGACGCCAAGAATAGCGTCAGTATGGAGCCAAGAAACGTCGTCGGCACTGTCGAAGACAGCGGGATAACGCTTCGCCATGCCTTCGCACCACTGGTTCCAGAGATGCTCAGAGCCGCCGATATCTTCACAAGTATCTACATACTTGGCAACCTTAACAAGGTTCGCCGTAGTGTACTTGTTGTGGGCCATCTTAAAGGCTGACTCAGGAATAGAATATTCCCTGAGATTGTGACAATCAAGGCAGCCAACCTTGCCTGTAAGGCACTGCATCAGGAAGCCAGCCTTTACAAGGCCAATGCAAGGAATACGCATAAACTCCAGAAGGAGTTCGCTGTCAGTCAACTCCTCGTCCTTGTGCTTTTGCACAATGTGGAACAGCCAGTCCTTGTTCTGTAGAACATAGGAACAGCCTTCCCTTTGCTTCGGCATCAGTTCGCCAAGGCCAATGTAGCCATGCTTGCGAAACTTTGCCATGATAATCGGCAAACGAATCAGCCTCGTCCTAATGGACGAGATAACGAAGACTGCTACCGCAGCCATATTCTTTGGGCTTTGCTCCGCAAACTTCTGGATCATAGCTTGGTCACGAACGAACATTTTCTAACTCCGTTAGAAGGTTGATGCTTAGGCTCATCAGCAACGGTATCACCGTTGGATAGGGACTACTTGTCCCTATTTCGCCTTATGCGATGTTGTGGGCTACACGAGTCTTGCTCTTGCGATTGTTTTCAACAATCCAGCGAAGGCCGGACTGGTTGGACCGAATGGTCCGCTTGTTGATGTCGCCACCGTCGAAGACGGTCAGCGAATGCCAAGGGATGTCGAACCGCCATCCATTCTGGATGCGATGGAAACCGTAGTTGTACTTGGGGCTACGAGCATTGACACGGAAGGTAAGCTTTGCAGTCTTCGCCATTTGGGATGCTCCTTTTGCTGGCGGTTTTAAGTGTATCATTATATACATTCACTTCGTGATGTATATTGATACACTAATCAGTTGTTGGCAATGAAGTTGTCAATGAAACTGTCAGTTTCATCCAGATGGATCGTCGTGATGTAGCTTCCATCAGGTCCATGAATATCGAGATATTCATTGCTGCTGATGCTGGTGTAGGCAGTGTAGCGACCTTTGCCGAAGTTTTCTACGAAAAAGATTTCGTTGTGGTTCTGCATCGTCGTCTCCTGTGGGGTTTCTAAGTGTATCATTATCTTCTCTCACTTCGTGGAGAAGATTGATACACATAAGGCTTTGGGGTTGTCAAGAGGATTTTATGCTTCGCATAACTTTTTCGTGGCGCAGGTTCTCACGAGCCTTGGCTTCAATCTTACGATTGATTCGACGGAGCCTAGCAACATCTTCGTCTTGCCAAGGCAAGGCTTCCATTGCTGACAGAAACTGCCAAAGGCAGAGGCTGAAAAGAACCACAATGGCTATCGCCATGACCGAAACCGTCGCCATCGTCGTCGTCTCCTACTAAGTGTATCATTATATTCTTTCACTTCGTGAAGAATATTGATACACTAAAAGGTTCATCGTCGAAAACCCTTCACTTTGTGAAGAATATTGATACATTAAAAGGTTCATCGTCGAAAACCCTTTGGGTTCATCGCGCAAAGAATAATCTCATCAGTGTTGCCGAAGAGCAACACAGTGAGATTTTGGGGAGTTTATTGATTAAAATCAATAACATAGGGAGGGTTAGTCTTGTCTCTTGTGTGGCTTTATAGCCACACTTTAGAGACACTGTTGCTAATTTACAAGACCTTTTAGGTCTTCTTAGTCTCCAAAGTCATGCTTTGCATGAAGGATTGTGGCATTTAGGCAACACTTCGTGTTGTTTTGCTGCAACAGTAAGAATCCTATTGGATTCTTGTGAGAACTTGTGTGTCTATAGAGACACACCCCACCCCAAAAACGCATCAGGCTCATGTATTATATATATGGGGGTGTGACATACACACCAAAAATACTAGGATGATTTCATACGACCTACAAAAACCGGCCTGCCTACCTATATAGCTATATGAAACTATATGTATATTATTAATTACTATTACCATTATCTTAATATTACTATAAATATTCTATATAAATATCTATATAGTCCCCCTCGCCTTCCATGCCAGCTTATCATGCTTTGCAAAACTTTGCAAGTGTGCTATTTTATAGACATGAAAAAAATATTTAGTACTTTTCTTGTCATTCTTCGCCTGCTTTTTTTGTCATTCTTCTTTTTTGGGGTGGGTTACATAGAGTATATGATGTTTGTCAGGACATTTAGTTAGGATTTTAAAATGGGATTAATGGTAAAAAATAACAATGATGAAAATCCTGTAGAGATTAGTAGATTGGAAGCTTACGCAGGCATGGCAAGTGCTATGGAAACCCTGCTGATGACAAGAGCGAGGACAGACTTTCTGACATTTGTGCGGGTATTTGCGCCTACTCTGGTATCTGATTGGAAAATGGGTAGGCATATTGAGGTTCTTTCCCAGAAATTGCAGGATGTGCAGGAGGGTAAGATCAAAAGGCTGATGGTTTTCCTGCCGCCTCGCAGTTCTAAGTCTGTTATTTGCTCAAAGCTTTTCCCTGCGTGGTATATTGGCAACTCGCCTAACCATGAAATCATGTCGGTATCGCACAGTGACCAGCTATCTTCAGACTTTGGTCGTAGTGTCAGAGATATTGTCAATGCTGAAGAGTTTCAGCAGATATTCAAGGGCGTATCTCTAAGGGCTGACGTTCGTGCTGCTGGTAAATGGAAGACAAACCTGAATGGTTCCTACTATGCTGCCGGTGTCAGGTCACAGATTGCTGGTCGTGGTGCACATATTGCAATTCTAGACGACGTAATGTCTGAAGAAGATTCATTTTCAGAAAGTGGCAGGAAGTATATTAAGGATTGGTATCCTTCTGGTCTACGAACCCGTATCATGCCAAATGGTTCGATTATCATTATCAATACCAGATACCACTATGATGATCTTTGCGGTTGGCTTTTGAAGCAGGAACTGGATAGAGAGTCCAAGTACTCCATTCCTTGGGAGGTAGTCAGCATTCCTGCATGGGTAGATGAGGTAGCAGCGGACTTGCTGGGCCTGCCAGTAGGTAGTTCGTACTTTCCTGAGTGGAAACCCGACCACCTTCTGAAGATTGACGAGGAAGAGATTAGGGCAAGCAACGGATCAAAGTACTGGGAAAGTCTGTATATGCAGAATCCTTCTCCAGAAGAGGGAGGCTTGATTAAGAAGGACTGGCTACAGGAATGGGAGTATAATGAGCCACCTGCCTGCGACTTTGTTATACAGACATATGATACGGCTTTCTCCACAAAGACTACGGCTGACTACAGTGTCATTCAGACATGGGGTATCTTTAGAATGCAGGAGGAATATTCTAATGGTGAAGAGGAGTATGCTGCCAACCTTGTGCTGCTGAGTAATCTCAAAGGAAGATTTGAGTATCCAGAACTGCGTAGGCTAGCTAGAGAAATGTATATGAAGTTTAGACC